>Ga0055584_100005750_pt1 | contig 12150 bp, 13 predicted proteins | sample OSDHelmetaG_FD_58716 | JGI IMG/M metagenome (GOLD analysis project Ga0055584, IMG submission 58716) | Pelagic marine sediment microbial communities from the LTER site Helgoland, North Sea, for post-phytoplankton bloom and carbon turnover... | ecosystem: Environmental > Aquatic > Marine >... | reverse complement strand
TCACCCACAGCGCCAGGTTTCTGCTGAAATTATTCAAGGACTCTCTCCATACGATCAACCATCACACACGACTGCCCGCGGACAACGCCGCCGCTTCGCATGAATGGTTATCCATTGAACCCCTAACATGGTGCTCCGGACGGCTGAGGGCAATGCGAAAATCATCCCGATAATACGACCGTGAAGATAATCAGACGTTACCAAATGCCGCACCCGCCAGCGGTTTTCGGGGGGCAAAGCGGATCCGGCAGGTCTCTGGGGCCTGTGCGGTGGCGGAAAAGCACGGTCGGGCGGCCAATTCTCCGTTCCGATAGAGCGCGGGCAGGCCCGCCCGGACATCCGGCGCAAGGCGGGCATAGTCGGGATGCCCGGCCCCGTCGGGGTGCCGGGCCCCCGCCCGGCCCAGCGCATCGATGCACAGACCGGGCGTCCCAGGGGCGTCGGCCCGGACCCGGAACCGGCCATCCCAGGACATCTCCGGCCCGGTGACCGCAAGCGCAGGCGCAATCGCGGCGTTTTCGCGGGCAATGTCGATCTGCCCGGCCCGAGCGGCGCGGCCCGGACGGATGACACAGCCTCCCAGGGTCGCGGTGCGATCGAGATCTCCCCGGGTGACCCGCTCCCACAGGCGGGACAGACGGGCGCCACGCGGCGGGTAAATCCCGCCGGACACGCTGGTGATTACATTGGCGAGCAGGCTGCGCGACAGCGCCGCATCACTGTCACGAAAGGCCGCAACATCGATCGTCATGACACCCGCCGGGTCGACCGCGACCACACGGGCGGCCAGAGCTGCCACCGCCTGCTCGTGATCCCGGCGATGCTGTCCGGCCAACGCAAAGGTCGCCCCGGATTCGCTCTGTACGGCGACATTTCGCAGGCGCGCGCGCTCGAACCGCAGATCGCCGTTGGACGCATCCTCGATCCAGTCCTGACCGCGATCGAGAAGGGTCGCGGTGATCCGGTCGCGGGGCACGGTCAGCAGAGGGCGCAGCACCCGCATAGAGGCCATCTCGCGGATCGCGGCCATCCCGGCCAGACCGATCACCCCGCTGCCGCGCTGGCGGCGCATCTCGCGGGTTTCGTCCTGATCGCTCTGATGGTGTCCGACGAGCAGGTGCAGGAGGCCGCGTTCGCGGCACATCGCGTCGAGCAACCCGTAGCGCGCGTTGCGGGCCGCTGCTTCGAGCCCTGCGCCGGAGACCGGGGATGCCCAGCGCATGATCTCATGGGGATTGCCATGCGTCTGCATCCAGTCCGCCACCTGACCGGCTTCGGCTGCGGATTCCGGACGCAGGCCGTGATCGATGGTGACGGCCAGAACCTGCCCTCCCTGAGCGCGCGCCCAGTCACCGGCCAGCAGCGCCAGCGCCATGCTGTCGCGCCCGCCCGAAACGGCGAGAGCCAGACATGGTGCCGTCTCGAACGGCCCCAGACGGGCCATCCAGGCGTCGAACTCGGAGGGGTGAATCGGCCGGGCGTCCGGCGGCACCCGCACCGGGGCGTCAGGAGCTGTCGTGGCTAGCCGCACTGCAGCCGGCCGATCTCCCGATCGGCGCGCTGAATGATGCTGTTCGGGGCTTCGGGATATTCCACGCGCAGCTTCTTCAGGGTGATGCAGGCATCATCCTTCTGTTCGAGCTGCGCCAGCGACATGCCGAGCTTGAGGAGATTGTCCGGTGCCTTACCGCTGTCGGGATAACGCTGGAAGCCCTCGGCGAAGGTCCGCGCGGCGGTCTGGTAATCGCCCCGCACATAGAAGGTTTCGCCGAGCCAGTACTGTGCATTGCCGGCCAGCGCGTCTTCGGGATTGGCCGCGACGAAAGCGGCCAGCGCCTGTTCGGCATTGGCGAAATCGCGCTTCAACAGGAACTGGCGGGCATAGCTGTACTGATCCTGGGTGCTGCCGGCGGGCAGCGCGACGGGGGTGGCCGCCGTCTGGTCGGGCGTCGTTGTGACCGGAGCCGAGGACTGGACACCGGCGGCGCGCAGCTGGCTTTCGGTCAGTGTCCCGAACACCTGGGGTCCGCCACTGCCCTCGCCACGCACCGTGACCTCACCGGGTGACTGGGGTACCGTGGGCGCCACCGGAGCGCCGCCATTGCGCGCAGCGGGTGTAACGCCCTTCGCATCCTCGATCTGACGCAGACGGAAATCCACATCGCCCACCAGCCGGTCCATGCGGTCATTGAGCTGGCGCACCTGGAATTCCAGTTTCTCCATCTGCCCGGTCAGGCGACGCTGCTGCTCTTCGAGGGCATCCGAGGTGATCTGCAGGTTCGACAGCGCGGCGGGCGGCGGTGTACTTCCCGCCGATGCCGCATCACCGCCCGAGGGCGGCGGGGCGCCGCGATAGACGGTGCGCTCGAGGGTCTGAAGCTGGCGTTCCAGCCGGTCGACAATGTCGCTCAGATCGCGGTCACGCGACTGGGCCAGCGCCGTGCCCGGCAGAACAATTGCCGCCCATGTCAGGGCGACGACGAAGTGTTTATGAGTGGTCATCATGATCGAGAATTCCCGCCAAATTCCGGTCGGCCCAGCGGACGCCACGGCATCGTTGTCATCATAAACTCTTCCGGATTTTCGGCAAAACTAAGGCAGGCCTTGCGCAAAACGAAAACGCCCCGATTTCCCGGGGCGCGTTCACTCTTATAGAGGTGGGTTTACTTGGCGAGGACCAAGGCCGCACGGCGGTTCTGCGCCCATGCGTTCTCGTTGGACCCGGCGATGGCCGGACGTTCCTTGCCGAAGCTCACAACCTTGACGCGGTTCGTGTTGATGCCCAATGACACAAGATAGTCACGGGCCGCATCCGCACGACGCTCGCCAAGTGCGAGGTTGTATTCGCGTGTGCCGCGCTCATCCGCATGACCTTCGACGATCACGCTGTTCGCGGGATAGGTTTTCAGCCAGGCCGCCCAGCGCTCTATGGTTGTGCGTGATCCGGCGCTCAGCGCAGAACTGTCGAACGCGAACAGAACGCGGTCACCAACATTGATCGTGAGATCCATCTGGGACCCGGGCTTCGGACCTGCAGGTGCCGTTGCAACCTGAGCATTGCCGCTCGAGGTTGACTGACCGGTGCTGCCGGTATCGCCGCTGTTGTCGCCGGTCGAAGAACACGCAGCCAGCACGAACGCTGCTGCTACGAGGACGGGGAGGTTAAATCGCATGGGGGACTCCTTAAGCCTAATTGATCACGAGATTTGGTCTCTCGTGACAGAATTCAGATGAGTGGATTGCCCCCTCATCGTGCGTTGCCCGGCTTTTACCGGTTTTCGCGCAACCATCAAGCAGGTCAGAAACCCTTGCCTGTCAGCGCACGGACTATAGTCGCCGAATATGACCGAATCAAGCATTCGACAGCGCCCTTTGACGCAATTTGGCGAGTATTTTCAGGCACTTTGACCATATCTCCGACTATTATTTGAGAGGTCCGGGGGACCATGCCGGATCGGATCCGCCAACCGGGGTCCCGATCTCACGTTCATTGAAGCCGGTCAGATCGATGGAAAACAGCCGTGGCGTGCCGCCCCGACCGCGCTCATCACTGCGTTCCTGCCGGAAATACATCAACACGCGGCCATTCGGCGCCCAGGTGGGACCTTCAACGAGAAACCCGCGGGTCAGCAGGCGTTCACCCGACCCATCGGGCCGCATGATGCCGATATGGAACTGACCACGGAAAATTTTGGTGAAGGCAATCAGATCGCCACGCGGTGACCAGACCGGCGTCGCGTAACGACCCTCACCGAAGCTGATGCGTTTCTGTCCGCCACCGTCGCCGCTCATGACATAGAGCTGCTGACTGCCGCCGCGATCCGATTCAAACACGATCTGTCGGCCGTCAGGTGAATAGGACGGACCCGTATCGATCGACGGGCTGTTCGTCAGCTGGCGAACCCTGCGGGTGCGCAAATCCATCACATAGATATCGGAGTTCCCGTTCTCCGCGAAACTCATCACCACGCTGTTGCCATCCGGTGAAAAACGCGGCGCAAAGGTCATGCCCGGGAAATCCCCCAGAAGCTCCTGTTCGCCGGTGTCAATATTGAACAGATACACCCTTGGCTGATTGTTGAAGTACGCCAGATAGGTGATTTCCTGTTGTGCCGGGGAGAACCGCGGCGTCAGCACCAGGGTCTGACCATCGGTCAGAAAGCGGTGATTGGCCCCATCCTGATCCATGATCGACAGACGCTTCACGCGTTTTTCCGGCGGCCCGCTTTCAGCGGTATAGACAATCCGGGTGTCGAAATATCCGACCTCGCCGGTCACCCGCTCGTAGATCGTGTCCGCGATGATATGCGCAACCCGCCGCCAGTTTGCCTGTGTGGTGGTCAGGCTGAGACCGGTCATCTGATTTTCGGAAAACACATCCCAGAGCCGAAACGACGCCCGTAACGCACCATTGGGTTCGATATTGATCTCGCCAACAACCAGCGCCTGCGCGTTCAAAGGCTTCCAGTTGTTGAAGCGCGGGGTCACCGCCAGACCATCCGGCTGCGCAATGAAGGCCCGTTTGTCGATCGGCTTGAACAGGCCCGAGCGTTCGAGATCCGCGGCGACAACACCTGCAATATCGGCGCTGAACCGACGCGCGGCCTCGCCATTGGCCACAAAATCGGGAACCGCAATGGGCAGCGGTTCCACATTGCCCTGGGTGATATCGACCGTGATCTCGGCCCGCGCGGGGGCGACAATCAAAACCGTGATCGCGAGGGCTGCCAGCACGGCAGAAAACAATCGGGGAGGCTTCAGTTCGAAATTCATGATCAGCTCAGCATCTTGCTCGGGTCGAAGTTAAATTTAATCTCTTTCCAGATTTCATACTGTTCAACCGGCAACTCCAGCGGCGCGCACTTCAACACAGCGCGTTGCGCGGCCTCTGCTGCCGACCGGAAATACCGATCCGTTACCATCCGAATCTCATCAACGACTGAAACCCGGGTCACATTCCCGCTGGGGTCCACGACAATCTCGAGCGACACCTGCAATGTGTCCGCATCGCGCGCACCCGGCGGAGGGCTCCAGCAGGGGCTGATCTGGCTCCGGATTATGTTCCCAAGTCGATCAAGTTCTCGGATCGATGCCAGTTCGGACACCTGCGACTGCTGCGGCGCTTCCTCACCCTTGGTCGCCACCGATTCCGGCTTGCGGGACCGTTCCGGTGCCTTGCGTGGTTTCTTGTCAGCCGACAAATCCTTGAGGATGGAGTCGAAATCACGCCGGGGCTCCGGCGGTTTCGGTTTGGCCTTGGGCTTGGCCTTCGCAACCTGCTGTGCCGGTTCTGGTTTCGGCTTCGGCGGTTCCGGTTTGGCAATGGGCGGCGCCGGCTCAGGCTTCGGAATCACGACCGGCGGCGGCGGCGTCGGCTCGGCGCGCGCGACCGGCTCTGGTTTCGGCGGTTCGGGCACGGGTTGCGGGGGTCGTGGCGGCGGAGCCGGCGAGGCTGCGCGGGTCGTTTCCGGCTCGGGTTCGGGCGTTGCTGCCGGCGGTGGCCGGGTCACATCATCCAGTCGGACCACGTCCACAGGGATGACGGTCGCCGTCACGGGCGGGGCCGTGAACAGAAACGGCAATCCGAACTGCGCGAAGATGATGACACCAATATGAACACTGGCAGACGTGAGTCCGCTTGCTCTCAGATTTGCCAACGCCGCGCGCATGATCGAATTACAGCGCCTCCGCTCAGTTCTTCGTCTCGCCCGGAATCGGGACTTCGGCAATCAGCGCAACCTTCGAGAACCCGGCCTCGGACACCAGACCCATGACTTCCATCACCCGGCCATAATTGATGGCCTCATCGCCGCGCACGAAGACGCGCAGGTCCGGGTTGGCATTGGACAAAGCCACCAGACGCGGAATCAGGACATCGTGGGAAATCTCGGATTCCTGAAGATAGACCCGCCCCTCGGCATCAAGCGTGATGATCAGTGGCTCTTTTTCCTCGTTCAGCGGGTCCACAGCAGCCTTTGGCAGATCGACGGGCACACCGACCGTCAACAAAGGTGCCGCAATCATGAAGATCACGACGAGCACCAGCATCACATCCACAAAGGGCGCGACGTTGATTTCCGTCATGGGCCGGCTACGCAGGCGTCGCCGCAGCCGCATGCTTTCTGATGAAAGCGCCATGACCTATTTCCCCTCCTCAAGCTGACGCGAGAGAATGGCGCTGAACTCGGCCGCGAAGCCTTCCAGTCGCTGGGAGTAACGGGACATATCCGTGCTGAACTTGTTGTATGCGGCGACCGCCGGAATCGCGACGATCAGGCCCATGGCTGTCGTGAACAGCGCTTCTGCCAGACCCGGTGCAACAACAGCCAGGTTAGTATCCTTGGCCACGGCAATCGCCTGGAAGCTGTTCATGATGCCCCAGACCGTTCCGAAAAGGCCGATAAAGGGCGCGGTCGCACCGGCCGATGCCAGGAAGACCATGTAGCGTTCAATCCGCTCCATTTCGCGGGTGAGCGACACTTCCATGACCCGCTCGATACGTTCGCGCAGGTTCGAACGCAGTTCATCGGTGGTGGACAATCCCCGTGACGAACTTCGTCGCCATTCAAACATCGCGGCAGCGAAGACCGCCGCCATGGGATCTCCGGGACGCGTACCAAGACGCTCATAGAGTTCATCGAGCGATCCGCCCGACCAGAAATTCTCCTCGAACTTCTCGGCATCCCCGGCCAGACGCCGCAGCTTGAGCCATTTGTCGATGATGATTGTCCACGACCAGAAGGACGCGACAAAAAGAATGATCATGGTGACCTTGATGACCAGATCGGAACGCTGAAACAACCCCCATACCGAAAAATCAGCAATCCCCACGCCACCCGCTACGGTGACCGCTTCGACGATGTTTGATTCCATTGGAAAAACAGCCTCTTGTTATGTTTTTCGACGTTGCCTCCCCCGAGGCAATTTGTATGCCAAGGCATACCTGTCGCTTTATTGGTCCTCGACCAGATTGCCCAACGATTCTCGCACCGCCGCCGGCAGCCGGGCGGGCTTCAAATCGCCACTCATACAGGCCAGCCGGATGGCCAGTTCCACAAGATTTGTTTCCGTCCCGTCTGGTCCCGGCCGGATGACGATCTGCGACGCCTGCATACTGGCCCCACGCACCTTGCGAATCTGCGTCCGCACCCGCAGCGCCTCGTCGAGCCGGGCCGGCTGCAGATATTCTGCCTGACAGCTGCGCACCACAAAGGCGATTCCCGCAGTCTCCAACAGCCCCTCGTGCTCGGTGCCCAGACATCGCATCATCTCCGTCCGCGCACGTTCGGCGAACTTCAAGTAGTTGGCGTAATAAACGATGCCGCCCGCGTCCGTATCCTCGAAGTACACGCGCACAGGAAACACATGGCACGTATTCTCAAACCACCCGTTCGGGCAGTCCCGGATTCCGGAATCAGCCTTCATCGCCATCTTCCTGAATCGAATCATCATCTGCATTTGTGGCAACCGTATGACCATCAAGCAGATCGCCCTGTTCGCCACTGCGCGCCGGCATCGCGAGTCCCATATGTCCGTAGGCTGTTGGCGTGAGCATGCGCCCGCGCGGCGTGCGCTGGATAAAGCCCTGCTGAATCAGAAAAGGCTCCACCACATCTTCGAGCGTATCGCGTTCTTCGGACAGAGCTGCGGCCAGCGTGTCGATCCCGACAGGACCTCCCAGATGCACTTCGGCAATGTGATGGAGATAGCGGCGATCCATGGTATCGAGCCCACGATCATCCACGTCGAGACGGGACAGTGCACCATCCGCAACCTTCCGATTGACCGGCAGGCTGTTTTCGACGAGGGCAAAATCCCGGACGCGCCGCAACAGACGACCGGCGATGCGGGGCGTGCCCCGCGCACGACGCGCAATCTCGGTCGCGCCATCCTCGGTCATATCCAGTTCGAACAAGCGCGCACCCCGACTCACGATGGTGGTCAGATCTTCGGGTGAATAAAATTCGAGGCGCAGATTGATTCCGAACCGCTCTCGCAACGGCGTGGTCAGAAGACCGAGCCGGGTGGTCGCCCCTACAAGCGTAAAGGGCGGCAATTCGATCCGCACCGAACGTGCCGCCGGGCCTTCACCGATGATCAGATCCAGCTCGCCATCTTCCATTGCGGGATAGAGGATTTCCTCCACTGCCGGATTCAGCCGATGTATCTCGTCAACAAAGAGAACATCACGCGGCTGCAGATTCGTCAGAACGGCCGCCAGGTCCCCTGCCTTGGTGATGACCGGACCTGACGTCGCTCGAAAGCCGACGCCCAACTCCTGCGCCACGATGCGCGCCAGTGTGGTCTTGCCGAGACCGGGCGGACCATGAAACAGGACATGGTCCATCGCTTCGCCACGGGTTCTTGCGGCCGAGATGAACACGGACAGGTTTTCGCGGACGCCGGGCTGGCCGATAAAGGCATCCAGTTCCTCCGGACGCAGCGCCACATCAACCCGGTCATCCCCCTGAGCTGCCGGATCCACAATCCGCTCCACCGCATCCTCAGCCGACAGCTCGCTCATTGGCCAAGCTCCTTCAGCGCGGCAGGAATTAGGGCGTTCAGCCCGATATCCACACCTTCGGACTGGACGACCCGGCTAACGGCACCAAAGGCCTCGGCGCGTCCGTAACCCAGATTGACGAGGGCAGAAATCGCATCCGTGGTCACGCCGTCACCCGCTTCCACAGCGGGGTAGGTAGCGGCCCCATCGTCAATCGCGACGGGCGCAGCCTGAGACGCAAACCCGCCGCCAAGGCTTACGATCTTGTCCTTCAATTCCGTCATCAGACGCGCCGCCAGCCGCGGGCCAACCCCGTCCGGGCGCGACAGCATGGCCTTGTCCTGCGCCACAATCGCCGTTGTCAGTTCGTCCACGGTGAGCGTGCCGAGAATCGCAAGTCCGACCTTTGCGCCAACCCCCTGCACCGTTGTCAGCATGCGAAAGGTTTCGCGTTCGCGCGCATTGGCAAACCCATAGAGATGGATGTGATCCTCGCGGACATGGGTCTCGATAAAGAGCGAAACCGCTTCGCCCAGGCCGGGCAGGTTTCCGATTACACGTCCGGGGCAATAGACGAGGTAGCCCACGCCCGCGACGTCGATCACAACCCAGTCGGGACCGATTTCCTCCAGCAGACCCTTGAGCCGCGCGATCATTGTGCAGCCTCGACAATCTGACGTGCCGAGACATGATGTGCGTGACAGATCGCGACGGCGAGGGCGTCTGCCGAATCCGCAGAATCCACGATCGCGCCGGGCAGCAACACACCAATCATGTGCCCGATCTGGGTTTTGTCCGCATGGCCATAGCCGACCACGGATTTTTTCACCGAGTTCGCCGCATATTCTGCAACCGGGATACCCGCCAGCGCGGGAACCAGCATCGCGATGCCACGTGCCTGACCAAGTTTCAGGGTTGATTGGCCATCCCGGTTCACAAAGGTTTCCTCCACCGCGGCACCGTCCGGGCCATAGGCCGCGATGACCTCCTGTAGCCCGTCATGCAGGCGCGTGAGACGTATGGCGAGTTCACCCGTACCCGACTTGATGACGCCGTTTGCCACGTGGCGCAGACGATTGCCTTCGGCATCGACGACACCCCAGCCGGTAAACCGCAGGCCCGGATCAATGCCCAACAGCCGCATGATCAATCCCCGCGTCCGATGGGTTTGACCTGCATATCAGCCTGTGAGCTCGGCCATGACGTCATCGCTGACTTCGAAATTCGTCGCCACGCGCTGCACATCATCATTGTCATCGAGCACATCAATCAGCTTCAACACCGTGCGTGCCGTGTCCGCCGTGAGATCGACAGTTGTCTGCGGTCGCCAGTTAAGTCCGGCCGTTTCGGGGGCTCCGAACTTCGAATCCAGCGTTTCCGCCACCTGCCCGAAATCCCCGGGATCACACACAACTTCATGGGTGCTGTCGCTACTCACAACATCCGACGCGCCAGCTTCGAGCGCGGCTTCGAACATCTCGTCCGCGCTGGCCTTGTCGGCTGGATAGATCACCTCGCCGATCTGATCGAACATGAACGCCACGCTGTTGGTTTCACCCAGATTGCCGCCATGCTTGGCAAATGCCGAACGGACCTCCGACGCGGTCCGGTTTCGATTGTCGGTCAGGGTTTCGACGATCACGGCCACACCACCCGGGCCGTAACCCTCGTAGCGGACCTCTTCATAATTGTCGCCTTCACCGCCACCGGATGCTTTTTCGACAGCACGCTTGATGCGGTCATTGGGCATGTTCTGGCCACGTGCCGCCACAATGGCCGTGCGCAGGCGCGGATTCTGGTCCGGGTCCGGACTGCTGCGCGCCGCGACCTCGATCTCTCGCGCAAGCTTGGCAAAAACCTTCGCGCGCTTGGCATCCTGCGCACCCTTGCGGTGCATGATGTTCTTGAATTGGGAATGGCCTGCCATACCCGCTCTCCGGCGTTGTGAGAAAACCTGATCCCGCAATGGCGGTGCAAAGCGCGCTGTCTGCGCGTGCCCAACACGTAAAGACTTGCGAACCACACTCTTGTTATCACGGTTTAGCGGATTTTCGCCCGCGTCGAGAACCCCCGAATTCAGGTCGGTTTCTGTCTATTCGGCGCTCTCACGACGTGGCGGCAGGAAGTCCGGCCATGTCGGACGCAAACGACCGCCCAGAACCAGCGGAGATGTGCGGGTCGCCAGACCGGTCTTATCATCGGTCTCGACATACATCGCGCATAGGGTCGCCGGGCCGGTTGCCGGCGACAACCGCTCCGAAACCAGCTTGCTGCGAAAGCGCGCGACGGCAATGTCCTTCTTCATACCGATCACAGAATCATAGTCGCCGCACATCCCCGCATCCGACTGAAACGCGGTGCCGCCGGGCAACACCTGCGCGTCGGCCGTCGGGATATGGGTATGGGTGCCAACAACCACACTCGCGCGACCATCAGCGATATGGGCCAAAGCGGCCTTTTCCGATGTGGCTTCGCCATGAATATCGATGAGTGCCGCATCCACGTTTAAACCGAGAGGGTGCTGATTGAGCACCGTATCGAGTGCGACGAACGGATCGTCGAGCAATTCCATGAACAGCCGACACATCACATTGACGACAAGAACAGAACGCCCATCCCTTGCCTTGACGACAGACGCACCCTGACCCGGTGTCCCGACCGAATAGTTGAGCGGGCGCAGCACGCGTGGATTAGCATCAATATAGGACACGATCTCACGCTGGTCCCAGACATGGTTTCCCGTGGTGATCGCATCGGCACCCGCCTCGAACAAAACGTCACAAATCTTGCCGGTCAGCCCGAAACCATGGGCTGCGTTCTCGGCATTCACGACGACAAAGTCGAGCCCCAGTTCGGCACGCAATCCGGGCAGGTGTTTGAGCACCACATCCCGGCCGGCACGCCCCACAAGGTCTCCACAAAACAGAATTTTCATTTCCAAGTCCTAGCCAGAGACACGCAGTGCCGCAGATTCCGTTACAATCCAGTCGAGCCGCATGTCATGCGGACCCACGGGCAAGTCGTTGCGAACCTGACCCGAAAAGGCAAGCCCCACGCTCAAAATGTCTGATGTCTCGCGCAGGCGCGCCATCGTCCTGTCATAAAAGCCACCACCATAGCCGAGGCGATACCCGCGCCGGTCAAATGCCAGCATCGGCACCAGCAGCAGATCAGGTGTCACGACTTCGGCGTCTGCCTCCGGAACGGAAATGCCATAGGCACCGGTCCGGAGCGGCGCGCCCGCCGTCCAGCTGCGAAACGCGAGCGGCGCATCGGGTACAACGACATCCGGCAGGCACAGTTCCGATCCGCGTCTGGCGAGACGTTCCATCAGAATGCGCGGATCGATTTCACTGCCGATCGGCATATATCCGGCAATCACGGTGCCGATGCCGGTCCGCCCCACCAGTTCGGGGGTGGTCATGAAACGCGCCGTGACCCCGGTTGCAGCGGCAGCACCAAGACCAGACCCCGGCGCATCCCGATTTGCACGCGCTTCCGCACGATGCTGCGCCTTCGCGGCGTCGATATCGGTGGGCAACTCGTCGATGACACGGACTTTCGGAATTTGAAGATAAGCAGAGTGAACGGCGCCAGGCGAAGGTCGGCTAACGGGAAGTCCACCGAGACCTGCTAAGTGCAGGTGG
>Ga0055584_100005748_pt1 | contig 12151 bp, 10 predicted proteins | sample OSDHelmetaG_FD_58716 | JGI IMG/M metagenome (GOLD analysis project Ga0055584, IMG submission 58716) | Pelagic marine sediment microbial communities from the LTER site Helgoland, North Sea, for post-phytoplankton bloom and carbon turnover... | ecosystem: Environmental > Aquatic > Marine >... | reverse complement strand
TCCCCGGAAGCCTCTTGAGCCTGTAGTGTCGAACTGCAGAGCAGAAACAGCAAACCGGTTAAAAGGGTTTTATTGAAGTTGAACATTCCGGGAAATCCACGTTGGGCAGGGAAAAAGTATAGGTCATATTAACAGATGTTTTACGCGACTTGTCTCCTATCGGGCAAGCGCAGATTGGTATCATGTTAGCCAGTCCTTCATTAATACAGTATGGTTAAAACATGATAAGTATTGATACCCAGAAACTGAGTCGGGATTATCACGCCTGCCGGCAACATTCTGTCACGGCATGCGAGACGCTTGAGTTGGAAGACTATGGTTTACAGGCAGCGGCATTTGCCAGTCCAGCCAAATGGCACCTGGCCCATACCAGTTGGTTTTTTGAGACCTTCATTCTCAAACCGTTTGCCGGGGACTATGAGCCAGTCCAGCCGGCCTACGAGATTTTGTTCAATTCATACTACAACACCGTTGGGCAGCAGTTCCCCAGAGCTCAAAGAGGCTTACTTTCACGTCCAACAGTCTCACAGGTGCTTGCTTACCGGAAGTATGTTGACGATGCGATGACCCGGTTACTGGCAACGGACGATCACCCTCATCTCGAAGCTATTATTCAGCGATGCCGGTTGGGTATTGAGCACGAGAAACAGCACCAGGAATTGCTTTATACGGACATCAAGTACTCGTTTTCCGTTAACCCCCTATATCCAGCCTTTGTAAACAGGGGGGTCAGACCATCTGTGGACACCGTTGAAATGCAATGGTGTGAGTTTCCCGGCGGTCTGTTCGAGATGGGTGTCAATGCTGAACAAACGGGGTTTGCATATGACAATGAAATGCCGGCACACAAGGTATATATCGAACCATTTTCACTGGCAAACCGTTTGGTCACCAACCGGGAATATCAGGACTTCGTTGATGACGGGGGCTACTCAAAATCGGTTTATTGGCTGGCCGATGGCTGGGCGACGGTACAAAAGCATCAATGGACACAGCCTTTGTACTGGCTGGATATGCAGGGTAAAGCCATGGAGTTTACCTTGTACGGTGTGCAGGAAAGGCAGGCCGACCAACCGATTTGCCACCTGAGTGGTTATGAGGCCGATGCCTATGCCAACTGGGCCAATGCGCGTCTGCCGACGGAAGCTGAATGGGAGTTTGCTGCCGCGCAGCAGGCATTTGATGTCAGAACAAACACTTTTTTACACCCTCAAACTGCAGTGCGCGATGATGCAACCGGTGCCTTATTGCAACTGTATGATAGTTGCTGGCAATGGACGGCCAGTGCCTACCGTGCTTATCCGGGTTTTGAAGTTTCCGAAGGCGCAATAGGTGAATATAATGGGAAATTCATGTCAAATCAGTGGGTATTGCGTGGTGGTTCCTGTGTCACCAGCGTTGACCACTTGAGACGTACCTATCGAAATTTTTTCTATCCCGAAGATCGCTGGCAGTTCAGTGGGCTCCGATTAGCTAAAAACGCATAAATTCAACGACAAAAGGACTATCCATGCCAGAACCCGAATCAGCTTCGGATGTACTGAGGCCAGACAATCTTGTGTTCAGTGACCTGCATCCACGCGGTAGTGACAGGCGCACAGAAATTCTCAGTGGATTACAAAAAAAGCAAAAAAGTATCGACTCCAAGTATTTTTACGATATCCGCGGTTCCGTGCTGTTTGAGCAAATAACCGCCCTGCCAGAATATTATCCAACACGCACAGAACGGCAAATACTCAAACACGACGCAAAAGCCATGGCCGAATGTTGCGGGCACGATTGTGTGCTGATTGAACCGGGTAGCGGTAGCAGTGAAAAAGTCAGGTTGTTACTGGATACCCTGAAACCGGCCGCCTATGTACCCATGGATATCTCCGTCGACTTTCTTAAGCAATCGGCAATACAACTGGCGGAAGAATATCCCTGGTTACATATCCATGCGGTGTGCAGCGATTTTGCCAAGCAGGAAAAAGAACCTGAAGGACTTCCGGAGGGTAAACGCGTGATTTTTTACCCCGGCTCGACACTGGGTAATATGAAGCCTTCAGAAGCCAGTGATTTTCTTAAAAACCTGGGTCGGTGGCTGGGTCGGGATGGGGGTGTTTTGATTGGCATAGATATGCATAAATCAACCCGGGTTCTCGAGGAAGCTTACAATGACAAGCAGGGTATTACCGCTTTATTTAATTTGAATATACTGAGTCATATCAATGCTTTGGTGGATGCAAACTTTGATACCAACCGTTTTAGCCACCTTGCTCTTTACAACAAAGAAAAATATCGTATTGAAATGCACCTGGTGAGCAAACTGGACCAGGTGGTCAAGCTGGGTAATATCAGTATTTCATTTGCCCGGGGTGAAACCATTCATACAGAAAACTCCTATAAATACACAGTGGAGAGTTTTCAGGAGATTGCACAAAGCGCAGGATTCGACATCCGCGCTGGCTGGTCCGATGAGCGACAGTTATTCGGCGTGTACTATCTTGAATTGCAGAACTAGGCGTCTGTCGGGTTTGGCCGACAGGCTGCCAGACTAACGTGGGTGTCCCCACTCGTGAATGTAGCCTTTCAGTGTCCGGCTCTCGAACACGTTTTCTTCGAGATGTGCATTGACCAGGTCACTGATTGAAATGATGCCCGCCAGAGCGCCGTCATCGAGAATTGGCAGATGTCGGATATGGTGTTTTGTCATGACGTTCATCACGTAGTTGAGGTCATCGTCGGGGAGGCCAATAACCACGTCTTTCGTCATGATGTCCTGAATAAGAATCTGGCATGGTGAATGTTCTGTCGCGGGCTGTTTGGAGCAGGTTTCCCCACAACATTTCAGGATATCTCTTTCCGTCACAATGCCGACCACCTCATCGTTTTGTCCTGTGACAATCAAGGCACCGAAGCCATGATCGTTCAGCTCGACAATTGCGGCGTGAATATTCTGGTCAGCACCTATCGTGAAGACATTGGTTCCCTTATCCAGTAGAACGTCTTTTATTTTCATTTTGTGGCCCCATGAAGGTAAAAAACAGCAACCGCATACCGCGAGCCCGTGTTATTTACTCGAGCCACAGCAAATACTGCTTATTGATGTACCATGCTATGCGCAAAATGAATAAGAAAAATTGATTTAAGTCAGTTACTTGGGTTTTTGCGTGTGTCAGCGGCCAGGATTCGATATGATTTTTGTCAATTCCACCCTGTGGCCAATTCGTAAGAACTTCCTAAATCCCGCCAATAAACTGGAAAATAGCGCCAGGCCATTACGGCTTCCATCAGACGGTCGATGACAATGTAAACTTACTAAAACACTGCAAGCCGATCTGACTGAGTAATCCAATCCTCAGTGCAGCAACTCTATACAAGCAAGTCCATCAAGCATCCACCTCTTTATGGTTAACTAATATTCCAGAATATTCGAAATATATTAATCCTCAATTGTAGATCTCAAATACGCTATGATGGTCAAACACCGGTATCCAAAGCCCGATCAATGGCAAGTTGCAGATTTTGTATATGCGCCTGAGTGGAGATGTCAGCATTTCTACGACGGTCATCAAGCATTTCATCAATTTCATTCAAACTGAATACCGCCATGGACTGGCTGGGTGTGTCGTAGCCTTCCTTAACCATTTTCGCGAGGCGTTGCACATAGGACATCTGCAGGTTCTGTCGCATGCTGTTCACTTTGCCACGCGCATCCGCGTCAAAAATCGCGGCCGTCAGGTCAGTGACCATGCTGGCCAGGCTGTAATCGTTCCCATAAAGTGAAGAGTCGGTAATGCGCTTCATTACGACAGGGTGCATCAGGTGATCCAATACAGTGGACTGGATGGCCAGGACAGCATCATGAACTTTGGGGTCTTCCGTGTCTTCAAAGTGATTGAAACCACGACGTTGGCGGGCAGACATGGATAACAGTTCGGCAGGTGGTGCGAAAGCATCCGGTGCAAACACCTGGCGTGCCAACACGTCCATAGCCTGCTTTTGTTTGGCGGCTTCTACCGGCCTGAAAGGTAGCGTTGCACCCTCTTGTCCGACCACTGCACGGTCGACATAAACACCACCGATATAACGTGAAACAACTGCAGCCGAACGACCCCAGAGGGCCAGCATCACACCGGTGCCTTCAAATATTTCTTCATAGGACTTACCAGCATCCGGGCGACGGGTAGCCATACTGTCCAGGGTATTTTTCATCAAAGCCATTGAGTTGGAGGCATAGGTGATCGGATCAGAAGACATGTCATAGATATTCACCCGGGGGTCGATAGCTTTACCCGGTCCGCGCATATCATCTGCATCATTACCAAAAGCCAGGGCAGGCTCGGTGGAGCGGGCAAGAATGGCTTCAAGACGTTTTGCTTCGGCCTGCTCATCGGCCAATGCCGGTGAATAACCCCATTCAATCAACCAGTCGTCATAAGGCCCGGGACGGGTGGCATAGAACTGTGTCTGTTGCTCACGGGTAGGTGCGAAATTTATCGCCGGGTAGTCCATGACAGAACCGGCCAGGCCAAGCTCTGCTACTGCTTCTGCGTCAAACGCCTGCTCAGGCGTCAGCAGGTTAGTGGCCTTCATATTATGATTCATACCCAGGGTATGGCCCAGTTCATGCAGGATGAGGTAGTGCATGGTGTCATGCATCAAACGGGTATTCAGTTCATCATCACCATAACCCGCACTGCCTGCGGCTACCTGGGCAAAAACCGTGTTCATCTTTAAGCCCTGTCCCAGTGTGCAGTATTGACCTTTGCTATTGTTCTCGCTCCAAAACCTGGTTGCTGAATCATCCTGCATCCATTCTCGAGCCCTTGTCGCACGATTCATAAAAGAATACTCAAGCATGACATCTGCGCCGATCAATTGACCGGTGCGGGGATCCGCAAAACTTGGTCCGTAACCTCCGAATGGGGGGTTGGGTGAGGAGGTCCAGCGCAAAACATTGTAGCGAATGTCGCCAGCATCCCAGTCGGCATCATCTGGCTGAATATTAACCACCAGGGCATTTTTAAAACCGGCCTTTTCGAATGCGCTGTTCCATTCAAGCGCAGCACTGCGGATCAATTCACGCCATTCAACAGGCGTGGTGTTTTCAATCCACCAAGTAATGGGCTCCACGGGTTCAGAAAGTGCCGCATCAGGGTCCTTTTTTACCAGGTGCCAGCGATTGATCATGTCACGATAAGGGGCAGCTTCTGTCGAGGTCAGATCAGTGACTTCCTGACCAAAAAAACCAATACGTGCATCATCAAAACGTGGCTGGTAGTCGTTTTTCGGTGCTTCGATAAAACTGTGCATGGCACGTACGGAGACATTGCGGGCATCGGTAACATCTGCCTCGCCGTATACCGCCGGTGTCGGATTACTGAAAACATATTCCACTTCTATATCGGTATTTTTGGGATAGCTTCGCAGGTTGATGATCTTGGTTTTGTCAGCATCCAGTTTACCCAGCGAGAAGTCCTTTTTTGGGTCACCGTCGGGGTTCGGTGTGGGTGTGATCTGGGTGAAAGACTCAGACTGGAAAACCTTATCTGAGGCGATCAGGATGTCACCTGTTTCTTTATCTTCAGCGACGATCTTTGCAACTGCCAGTACGGCGTTTGAGATATTGGCCGCAGAGGCCCTGGAGACCGCATTTTCCGGGTCGAAGTAGAAGTTTGTGTTTTCAGCAACAAATTCAATACGGTCAAAATGGCGTTGGACCGAAACCATGAAATAGGGGCCGTAGGCACCTTTGAAAAAACCGGCGTCAACCACACCATTGGAAACCTGGACCCAATAGATAAACTCCTCGCCTATCTGGTCTGCTTTAATTAACAGGTGGGTCTCGCCTGTCTTCTTGTCCTGAAATACGGTGAAGTAACCATCATAGCGCTCTGAGTTTTCCGTCAACTCGGCAACGGTTTTTTGTTCTTCCTCTTTGTCTTTAGCAGTGTCTTCCCCCTCGTCCCCTGCTCCGGTACACGCGGCCAAGGGTAAAACGAGCATCAAGACCAGAACAAAGTTGATTATTGTATTTCTGGCTGTTTCTTTCATGAAAATTCCCGATGGTGTGATTAAAGATTTTGGTTTATTTTTTGAGCCTGGGTGTTTATAGGCTCAATATTGCAGGCAGGTAGTAAAAGTAGGCTTGCAGTAAGAAGCCGACGTATCATATCAAAGTTCTTATCAATCGAACCTGTGCGAAAAGTACTATAGTTATGTGGGCACAAAAATTCTGGTTGTGAAATTGTTTTGGTTTTTGTCTCGGTGAGACAAACAGCGGCAACCCGGGGTCTCTTTACCCAGATGTTCAAACCTTTATGTTTGCTAATAGTTTCTTAACGGGTGGTTTTGATTCCTTGTAACTGACGATTGCCACATCAAGAGGAACGTGGGCAAATAACTCCAGCGCACGCATGATCGCATTGAATATCCAGTCTTCGTCATTGCCAAATACACCACCACCCAGGAGCGTCAGGTAAACCTTGTTGTTGCCGGTTTTGGAGAAATTCAAAATGGCTGCCCAAAGTGTTGCCTCGTAAGAAGCCTTGAGTATCAACTGGGCGAACTCCCTCCATAAACCGCTTGGGTGTTGAGAGCAGGCAACCGGCAGGGCAGAAGCATAGACCTGGGTAACAAGGTGCTTACAGCCATAAAGGGTGACCTGGGTATCCCATTGAATACCGACGCGTAGTTTCTTTTGTAAGGCATCGCGCTCGTGTTTTGACATGGCTTTGAGTTTTGATGAAATTTCCCTGAGTCCCGACGCTGTGGCCATTGCGTAGCCATTTTGCATGAGCCATAAGCGACCGTTGCTATTGCCCAGGGTGTTTCCTATGTCCTTGAGACAGTCTATTTGATTGTCGGCGGTCTGCCCGGTTCGACCATTCACTTTTGCCAGGTAACACCGGTAAATTGTGCCCCCGCCGGCGGCTGTTGCACAGGCAGGACCCTGGGTCAGGTCGTTCTCATAATGACCGACACCTTTTTCCGGAGTTATATACTGGGAAGGCATCTCAAGCAGGTTGAATTGGGAAGCCACCTGAAATAGCGCGCCGGCATTGTCGGGATCTGCATGAAGCACTTTTGCATCGGCGATGACTTCCCGAATTTTTATATGTCCCGCAGGCACCCCGGTAACCGGCACGGCTGACCGGAGTTCAGCCAGGGTGGGAGTCTGGAGCTGGCCGCAGACGATGGTTGAGCCATTGACCCGGGAAGTAATTCTGTCACCGTTTAACTTGAGATTGGCACGAACCTGCCCTGGTGATTCTTCCGTAAAGCCTGTCAGGTCTTCAAACCACATGATTGCTTTTATGTAATCAGAGAAAACGTGACCAGAGCGGTCGAGTGATCAACATAGTCAAAAACATGGCTGCAGGGCCCCACTTCTTTTTTCTCCATAGGAACTTGAACTGCGCCGTGATAAAAGGAGCGCTCAGAAACGCATCGGCCAATGCCTGTGACTCGCTGGCATTAACGGCTTTAAGCTCGTCTCGTGTACTGCCGCCCCGGAAAGTCCGGGTTGCCTGCGAGCCTATCCACTCCCGGGCAATCCTGTGGGCCTCTTCCAGCAGTTTGTCATGCGGAGTGACCCACTGGATCAAACCGGCCTCGAGGGCCTCCTCAGCCGTAGGTTTCCAACCTTCACTCCCAAGCATTCTACCGGCATTCGCCTCTCCCATGAGACGTGCGAAATGAATGCTGGAACAACCCTCCGGAGTTATACCCAGTACCGCAAAAGGTGTTGAGAATGTCGCTTTCTTCGAAGCGATAATGCCATTACAAAGTGTTGCAGATGTCACGCTGGCCCCAATGGCCGGTCCGTTTACGGCGATCAGTAAAGGTTTCGGGAAATCCAGGAACATATCAAATAGCGCCTGGTTGTGCCCGACAATCATGGCGTGCAATTTACGGGGATGACCGAGTTGAAGCGTCGCTGCCAGGTTGACACCTGCACAGTAATACGGATCAGCACCGGTTAATATCAGCACCCTGGTTTCGACATCCCCGGCAGCAATCAGGAAAGCCTCTTTAAGCGCATCCATCATCTGCTTGGTCCAGCCGTTGAGGCGGGCGGGCGTGTTCATCGTTAGGGTTGTTACCCCACCACTGTTATTCTTGAGAATAGGGCTCGTTCCCCGCGAGGTTTGCTTTGTTTTCTCGGTCATGGCTACCGTTCCTCTGTCCGGTCATTCAGGATACCATTGTTCAGGAAACCGGGGTCAGAGCAGGCTGAGACGGAATCTCGAAAACTCACATTGATGAAGGAATATCTCCGGCGTAGCAGTGTTCGTGATTGACCTGGCAACGATGACATCGTTTGGCTGTCGGATAGGCCCGCAGACGTTCAACAGAAACTGTCAATTTACAGTCATCGCAAAGACCAAAATCACCACTGGCAATACGTAAAAGCGCTACATCAATATCCCTTATTTCCTGGATATGCCGGTCAATGTCCGACAATTGCAGGTCAACAAGCAGGTCGGCTACTGAGGCCTCCCCGATATCATGCACCTTGCCGGCAAGTTCGATATAGCTTTGATCATCCGTCTTGATTAGTTCTAGCCTTACTTCCTCACGTAACTCGAAGAAACGATCATCCAGAGTCTTTTTGAAATCGCGAATCTGCTTTTCGGTCAACATCACGTACTCCTCGCGAAAAACGGTCTAGTGCACGCTCAGGATAAGGCCAGTGAACGGTCAACAGAATGATTTGGGTCAATAAATGTCGGTATCAGGCATCACATACGTCTTGAGTAAGCCTGGTCGAAAAGTTTCTCCAGTTCGCAATGTGTACCCCGTAACTGGTCGATCACCTGTTTTGCCCAGTCGAAATACTCGCGCCTTCTTTCCAGGCTCCAGGTCGCTGGCGGGTTGACCGCCAGGTCCCGCAAATTACTGATTTTGTCAGCCAGCTTAATCAGCTTGGCCTGGTCGCTGATATTGGAGGCATGTTCAATCTGTAACTGCTTACGTTTTTGTTTGACTGTAATGGTTTTGTCATCAGTCACTTCCATCACAATGCCGCTGATCTCATGACCAAATTCTATTACCAGTTCTTCTGCTGTTGCTTCCGTGTCTTCAACAGTGTCGTGCAAAAGGGCACTGCAGATCACTCGAATATCCGTAATATGAACCTCGTTGCAGAGAATATTGACCAGGGAGATTGGGTGGTTGATATAGGGGAACGCGTCAGCATTCTTGCGGCGCTGATTTCGATGCTTGTTAGCTGCAAAGTCAAGCGCTTTTACCAGCAGCTTTAAATCAGATTCTTCGCTCACTTGATAACACCTGTCCAGGAAACCAGGAAAATCGCATCGGGGTTTCCCGTGTTAGATAAAAACCACTAAATGTTAATGACCTATTGTAGACCCTGGCGTACAAAAACTCACCACCCCCGACTCCGTGGTTGTTTTGGTTTTCATGAACCGCTTGCCAGTCATCAGGGACTAGTCCAGGTTGATGATTATCTTTCCCCTTGCATGGCCTTCTTCTGAATAGCGGATCGCTGCTGGTACCTCACTCAATTTATAACGACGGTCAATGACCGGGGTGATCTCTCCGGCCTCCATGAGAGCGGCCAGGGTTTTCAGGTCATCCTGGCGCATCTGCGCCATCAACAGGATGAAATCCTGCTCTACAAACGGGGAATACACATAGGCCTTGATCGGACCCATTAAGGGGCCAAGCCAGTTTCCCTTCCCACCACCGATGATGACGAAGATACCCTCGGAAGCGAGGACCCGCCTGTTGTCTGAAAGTGAATGGTTGCCGATCATATCGATGATCAGGTCATATTTTTGCTCGTTTTCAGTGTAGTTTTCCTTTTTATAATCAATGACATGATTTGCGCCGATTGAGCGTACCATCTCGGCGTTTCGTTCACTGCACACACCGGTAACTTCAGCGCCTATTGCCTTGGCAATTTGCACGGCGAACGTACCCACGCCACCTGAGGCACCATTGATCAGTACTTTCTGCCCCGGTTGTAGCTGACCCTTGTCGCGAAGCGCCTGTAAAGCGGTGACAGCAGCAATAGGAACGGTGGCCGCTTGCTCGAAACTCACGTTGGATGGTTTTAAAGCCAGTGCCCGGTCTTCAGCAATGGTTACATATTCAGCGAAAGCGCCTGTCCTGCCCCCAAACACATCATCTCCGGGTTTGAACTGGTTTACGTTTTTGCCAACAGCTTCGATCGTACCCGCAAAGTCCACACCTAATCGTGATTCATCCGGCTTACCCAAACCGGTTCCCAGGCGCATAATGTACGGCGAGCCTCTCATGTAATGCCAATCCAGTGGATTAACCGCCGCTGATTTCACTTTAACCAGGACTTCATTATCCGCTGGAACGGGCTTTGCAATGTTAGCCAGCTCCAAAACATCGGGCGAACCATAGCAGCGATAAACAATGGCCTTTATTGGTTCTGCATGATCGGAGGGTAAAGCTGCAGGAGGGCAAGGCGAGTTATGACTTAGCATTGCAGCGAGCACCAATACGGCAACGGCGGTAAGAACTATGAAAGCGCCTGCTATTCTTTTAATTGTTCGTTTCATTTTGGAGAGATGGCTACCTTTTTGCTATAAGTCATCGTTGGAAATAAAACTGCTCCAGGAACCATGCATTGGGTTGGGCAGGATGTGCCAGCGTATACCCCAGTATTCACTGTTCTCCATGGTCATGCGCGAACGATCTTCTGCAGTTGCCGCCGTACAGGGTGCAACCGGTTTGGCGCGTGTGCAGGGTAGAAAATCGCCCAGGTCATCACCGATTAACATGATAATACGGTAGTCACGGGCCACGAGTTCCTGACGAAAGCGTTTCTCCCTGTTCCATTCAGGCTCCTCGCCAACCAGCAACAGGTGATCAGCATCAGTTTCGATACCCGCCTCGGCCAGATCCTGCAGGGTAATGGCTTCCTGTGGGCATGGCCCCGGTGCGAAGTCCCGTTCATGGCAGGGACGGTTAGTAATAAAAAATACCGTTACACCCTTGTCTCTCGCGGCCCGTACAAATTCAGGTGCGCCTTCAATCCGGCGTGACGGGTTGTTTTGCTGCCACTCATCGAAAGCTTCATGACTGAAGTTGCCATCAATATATACTTGAAATTCGACATTACTGAGTGATGTTTCATCGACATCAAGAATAACGGCTGTAGGAAGTTCGGCCATATACTCCTGTTCAGGCAGTGCAGTTGCGTCCTTATCTGCAATCAGTTCATCAAGATGACGGCTGGCGTTCTGGTAGGCCTGCAGTGTGAGTGCATCATATTCTGCAGCTGATTCCACCCAGGCGATGCCCAGCTGCGGTTCCCTGGTAAGTGTTGTTTGCGTACATGCTGACAGACCCGCAATTAGTGTCAGTGAAAAGGCAGTGACAGTTTTCTTCATTGTCATACGATCAAACCGGTTTGGAGAGAGGATAGTAGCAGATGTGAGTGTTAAGGTGCGTCCGGGCCTTCTGAAGCAAAAAACTACTGCGTTCTTATAACCCTGTAAGGCTGATTTACTGTTAGTTTATGTAATTGACAATTTATCTGGAGCCCTATTAAATAGTTCACGTAAAGGGAAGCACCGAAAATTTTTGAGTTTTCATACTGACGGTATGATGCACAAGCAGGGGATGCAGGTTCGGTGCGTTAGGAGCAACACCATAAAAGGGGCTCACATGAATACCCGTATGTCGATTTTTCGAAGGGTTTCGCTATATGTTCCACTTAGCATTTTTTGCTAAACCTGGCAGGTTTTGCAAAGGCTCAGGGAGTGGATACAGCGACAGAGATCACCGGTGAAGCGAATGTCGTCATCTACGATGACCTGGCTACCGGCAGGTTCGATACTCTTACTAAATCTTCGACCGTGCGAACGGACGGGAATCCCGGGTATTGTTAATAATGGAGCATCCCAAGAATTCGCCACCGGTAAGGAGGTCAAGGACCGCGGCTGTACTAGTATGGACGGCCTGAAAGTCCAAAACTTGACCGAGATGAAAGGCGGCACCGGCGTCGCGCAGGAGCAGATTTCTGCCGCGCCGGTTGCCGGCGCCGAGAGCTAAACGTCGCCAGTGGCTAGACCCACGCAACCGGCAACAGTCAATGAATTTACATCCCGATCTAAATTTTCTGTAAATTGAATCGCAAATATCGGATGGTTCCCTTCTCAAC
>Ga0055584_100005746_pt1 | contig 12152 bp, 6 predicted proteins | sample OSDHelmetaG_FD_58716 | JGI IMG/M metagenome (GOLD analysis project Ga0055584, IMG submission 58716) | Pelagic marine sediment microbial communities from the LTER site Helgoland, North Sea, for post-phytoplankton bloom and carbon turnover... | ecosystem: Environmental > Aquatic > Marine >... | reverse complement strand
TTCTGGTTCTGGCTCTGGTTCTGGTTCTGGCTCTGGTTCTGGTTCTGGTTCTGGCTCTGGCTCTGGTTCTGGTTCTGGCTCTGGCTCTGGTGGTGAATATTGATAAGTTATTAAATATGTTCCCAATGTTAAATAGTCTTTTTCCTGAAATCCATCTACTCTTACACGTATCTGAATATTACCATTATTATTTAATATATAATTTGTAATATTTTCACTAATATCATATTCCCCATCGCCATTAGCCCGTGATTTATCAAAAAAAGATGTCCAACCTCCATTAGAAAAAATCTCATAATAAAAATATTCATAGTCTCCGCCACCAGCTATATTATCTAATCTAATTTTTGATTCAAATACTGCATTTGACAGCATAGAATAGTTAGAAATAGTATATATTGGGTATTCTATATTCCAGATATTATCTGATATATTTTGGATGCTAGATATTTTAATACATGCGCTTGATATATCTAAAGCATCAGAATATAATAATATATTTCCTAGATAATTACTAGTAATTTCTGATCCAGCATTTTCATCACTTGTAGAATTAAATTCAACATTATCATTTGAATTTTCAGAATTAATAGTATATTGCCCAATATTTGTATTAAAAGACCCAGTGATTGTCTGAGTTGTATTATATCCTAGATTATATTGTCCTGTCCAATTTTCTAAAAAATAATTAGCTGAAATTATATTAAAATTAACAGGAACAATTGCAGATGAAAAATCTTCAGAGTCTACAGCATGGTAATACAAAACATCACTACCTATATAATTTTGATTTGGTATATATTTAATAGAATTTCCACTTAATTCATATGGGAATGTATCTGTTGTTATATCATAATAATTATTATATGGATCTTGTAAAATACCATTATTTGTGGAAGTATCTATAATAATTATTAAATTTCCACTACTTTCAATATCACTATTATATATATTAAATTCAGCTGGGTGGAGCATGAGACGACACCCATTGCAATTGGGACGGTGCGTATGAACAGACATTGTCCTAGTTGTGTTGGTCCAGTTAAACAGCCGTGCTGCGCTTCTGACTGAGCTAACGGACTGGCTCGGATTAAAATTAAATTCTTTTGATGAATTTGCAAATAAAGTAATAGTTAGGGCAGTAGCGTCAGGTTCATTATTAACTGGTTGACTATTTGTATTTTCTGGTGGTTCAGGATAAGTATAAATATTACTGGTCCAAATATTCGAAGAACTATAGTTAATTGTAAACCCAAAATCTTGCAATATTGCCATAGATATTTTTGTTATATAATTTGATGAATTTAACCAGCCAGTCATTATTTCTTGTGGAATCATAGGATATGTTACACCATTATAAATAATAGTTTCGGTTGTTGGATAAGTTGATTCTTCTATATGTGAATACATTGTCCCCCAGCCACCATCATCTTCTATTGGTAAATAATCGCCCATACTAGATACATTATGACCATTTGCTAATAGAAGCTCTTTATACTTAGCAATACCATTTGCTCCATTATAAAAAAAAAAATTTGAATCATCGCTGGCTTGCCAAGCATGATTCCACCAATAATCACTTGATCCAATTCCAAATATATGAAATATTTCATGGATTAAAACTGCTATATTTATAGACATATTTACGTTATTTAATTTCATAATTTTACCTGCATTATCAGGGTTTAATCCTATTGCACCACCTCCAGCCCAACCAAGCGTATTTTGACCGATTAAAGTACTATCTTCAGAAATAGTAGCGGTAAATACAACTCCAGGTGGTCCATAATCAATTAAATCATTTATAATACCAATCACTACTGCTATATCATTTAATAAGGCTGTGGATAAAGTATTGGAATCATAAATTAAATTATAAAATGATTCCTCGCTCATCTTATATAATAGTTTTGTTAATATTTTTAAGAAAAAAATTAACAAAATAGAGGATAAATATTTTGTTAATTTTTTAAATATTAGAAAACTAACCAAAATACATAAGGGATTTATTTTTTCCTACTATAGATTTACATTCTATTTTTTTGGTATTTTTTAATTTGCGACACTCCATAGATTTACATTTATATTCCCGAACTAATAATCCACTTAAGTTAGTCGTATCATTTATTGTAACACCAACACCACATTGCAGTTGGGGATTATCAAAATGATCTAAATTAAGATAGACTAATCCATACACACTATGATTAAATGTTAAACTAGCTCTTTGACAATCCCCATTTTGTGCTTCCTTACTAAACTCATTTTTATCTGGAGTTGAAAATTCTATGAAAAAATAGTTTCCCGTGTGTTGTAATATATTGAAATTATTTGTATCAAAATCATATATACAACTATTACCATCTGCCTTTATGTATACCTTATTATAGAAGACACCGCTAGTCACTAAATTTTTAGGTGGATTTTTTTGAGATGTTGCCTGATAATAGGATAGTATTTCCTTTGATTCACTAGGTGTAACTGGGCGTGTAGATGCATTTACAATTAGTTTATCGCCCTGTAACATTCGATAAGATGTGACTTTATTAGGAAGCTCATATGCCTTTCCATATATAGGATATATATGTGGATCTCCATTTGAGGTACCAGACCCCCCATCTCCATTAATATAAACACTTCCAAATTCTACATTATATCCAATTATTAATGCTATATCCCCATTTTTATAATTTCCGGTATGTGCACCAGTAACATCATATTCTCCACTTATATTTTGTGTTACAGTTACACTTTGGCTTTGCGCATTTTGTAATACTACATAATCTCCTGAAGTATCCAAATTGGCATATACAGCAGTATCACTAGTTAAACTAGTATTTATATTAATAGTTTGGTTTTTCTTAAATACATTAACGTTTGTTTTTGTCGTAACTCCTGGGCGAATAGATGTTAGAGCAAGATCAGCTGTTTTAGTTTTAAACTCATTTTTACTTGTATTATTAGGATTTGCAAATATCATATCCAATATTGCATGTCTGCGATTACGTTTTGTATACACATTTGGTGCATGTTTTATATTATTTTTGATTATATCACCCAAGTCAATTATATCATTGGTGGATGTAATATTTGTTTGTTCTGCAATGGATATTGTATTTTTATTAACTCCATTTTTTGATGCATTTGATGCTGCACTAGCTGATGCAGTATTTCCTATACCTACTCCATATTTCCAGTAGTTTACTAAAAGTTGAGGTGGTGAACCATTATTATTATGTAACATAGGATTTACATAAATTGTCGCCAAAAGATTATCCCACAATGATCCGCCAGGAGCACCCAATGAATTATTAAAGGGCACTACTACATTCCGACCTGTATTATTTTGATTATCTCTAACTATTAACCAATTAATGCCTTGTCCAGGTAATGGGTTCGCAGACGAATTATGCTTTATAAACCCAATAATCAATACTGTATGACCTAATGACTGGGATATTCTTTCAGGATTTTCAGGATTATTTTTATTATCCTCATGATCATGATCTGTATATTCCTCTCCAGTATCTTCATTTAGATTTTGTTGAGCACCAAACTTATAGACTTTACCTGGTGAGTTATCTTCTGGTGTATTTGTAAATTGTATATCAGCAAGCCCAGCTGATATAGGATTCCAACCTTTTAAACATGCAATTACTGTACGATTATAACTTACTTCATATTCAATAGTACTTAATGTTGAACCAGGGTCATAATTTGATCCACTTCCATCCGTAAATCCATTATTTATCCAATATTGCGGATAATATCTACCCATTGATGGTGGTACAGGATATATTGGTGGATTTAATGATGGATTGGGCGCATTAACTTGATGATATGTCAATGAAATCATATCTTTAATACCAGATGTACCATAAAAATAATCTAGGCCTTCAAATATATATTGTATTTTTGTTCCCTTCATTGGCGGCACTCCCATTCCTAACATACCTAGGTTATTTGTATTCATACACCAACCGAAATCACTAGTTTGATTTGAATGCATTAGACCAATGGGCAATCGGTTATTTGGACCATCTAAGATATTATCTCCAAAATATCTTGCCGTATCCCAAATAATCGTATCTATTGCGTTAGGTTTATTTATACCAGCATTTATATGATCACCAAATCCGCTAGGATCTAAACCAATAGGAATACTTAATGTTCCTGGTGGAAAAATACCATAATTATCTAAATGGCCTAATTGACATGCAGCCGCCGTAGGCGAACACCACGCGTTAAAATTAATATTAGGATTATTACTAACTGTATGAAAACCCTTATAAGGATGATTTAATGGATTATTGACTAAATTGGGTGGCGTAATCAAATTTTGTGATACTTCCAAATAAGATGGCTGCATCCAATTTGGCACTTCGCCATTAACAAATCGAAGACCTGGTGGAGGGGGCATATTATTATTATAATAATATAATATATTAACAAAAATAATATATTGTAGAATTTATGTTTTTTTATGTTTTTTTGTTCCTTTGTTTTTTTTTATTCTTTTGTTCGTTTTTGTATCATTAGTATTTGACTTTCCAGTTGGAATATATCTTAAAAAATAATAATCATATTCTGCTCTATTTTTTTTATTTTTTAATTCTTTAAATTTTAAACTCTTCTCATTACGCATTGTATTTAATGTTGTTTGTTTTCCATAACAATTAAGACTAAATCGTTTAAGTAATCCCCTTTGTTTTAATCTATTTTTTGCTTGTACCATAAATAAGTACTCAGCCATGCAAATTATCCTATTATAGTCATAATATACACGATTTGCATATAGAAATGCTAAATAAAAACTCAACATTGTATCAATAGTAGCAACTTTAACGTCTTTTTTATCAATTTGAATTATATTATAACTGTGACAGGCAAGAGGTTCATATATAAAAGCAACGGTTTCTCTTCCAACGCGTATTTCATAGTGTGCGGCTATTATTTCACCTATACCTGTTTTTTTATATACCTTTACCTTGTCAATACCATTTTTAATTAAAATCTTTTTAACTAAATATGCAGATTTATGAGGAGTTTCTGAGAGTACATCAAAATCGGGAACACTATCCAAAATGCGCCTATGTTTTTTAGGCATATATTTACCATATAATGTACAGGCATAACCTCCAAAAAATACTAGTTCTTGATCAATAAAATTATCTTTAACTATATTGTATATTTTTTCTTCTGAAGATTTATTTCCTTCAAAAGTACGCATAAAATCTTCATGTATACAATTTTTTCCTTCTAATGGATAATTTTTATTGAGTAATATTAATCGTTTTAATACCTTTTCCCAACGACTAACCATTCCTTCCGGTCGAGATAATTCCAAATACATAGACATGCGTAAGAAATTTGGGGGCGCATAATAAATATTATTGATTTTGAGGGCATTAGACAAGACTGCATTAAATAGACTGGATTCAAGATGAGTAATATCAGCTACAGGAATATAGTTCACAAAAACTTTAAAGGTACCAGGATGTACACCAGCCTTAGCTTCAACCTCATTATATCCTTTTTTAAAATAGATATCAGCTAAATCTTTTGCATCTTTTAATGCTTGTGGCGAATAGAAATCATAATCAGGGATTTCAATATCTCTATTATAAAATTGGTCTGATGAGGGTAATATATTATTAATAGCTGTTCCACCATAACAGATTAAATCCCTTTCTTTTAGAAAATCCTCAACTATTACAATTATATCTTTTATTTCTGGAGATAAAATAGTTTTTTTGGCGGCCCTTTTTTCTGCTATATCAACTGCTTTACGTAATATATCTAATTCCTTTTCTTCTAGTGTTTTACTATCATAAACTACCATATATATTAAATTAAGATTAAATCTTAGTTTAATATAAAAATTTAAGAATATAAAAATTATAATTAAATTTGAAGATTTAGAACCTTATCAAGACCAGGTATATGCTTACCTATTGTAGCTCCTAGATCTCTTGGTGCAAAACTCCACTCTTTTGGTGGCGGATCAGGCGCCTTAATATATGTCTGTATAAATCTAAATTGTTCAGGTCTAAGTACAAAAGCCGAGTTTTTCTTATCAAAGAATAAACTATAATATTCCATATTTTTATCAAAATTTTGAAATGACATAGCAATAAATTGACATCCATAATTCATAACAACAGCAGACGATGGATTGTTATCATTATCATTTAAGTCTGGTAATACTATAGACATTTTTTGTTTATTAAAATTAATTAGATCTTGCATATCAGGGGTATATATTGCATTGTTATAACGAAGAAGCCTCATAAATATAGAATGGCTTGATTGATTAACAAATTCATCTAATTTTGTATCTTCAAATAGAGGGTTTGACTTATCGACTATAATAATAATTTTACCCATCAAATCTTTTAATGAAATTGCTCCTAAATTTTTACCATGATTTTCATAACTATGATTATTATCTAATAAATATCTTGCTAAATACTTATTTAAATCTATTGCCATTTTATCATAAATATCCTTATGATTACTCATAATTCTAAAATGTAATATTAAGGGATCCTTTGCATTAGGAGCAAACCCATCAGAAAATCCTAAATCTGAAATTCTTTCCATTGCCTCACTAAATAAAATATAATTATATGTTTCCTTAATATCAAAATTATTAACTGAAGATGCTGCTATAACTGGTAAATTATTATATGAATATATCTCAAAATCAAGACATCGAGCACCCTGTTTAATACAATTTTCTAGCGCACATAAATCAACAAAATCATTTTTGAAATTACCTGTACAACAACAATTATATGCTGTTTTAACATAATAATCTCTTAAACTATGCGAAAATACTTGGTTATCTATATCAATTGAACTAATTGTAGGGGGGCTCGAATATACTTTTTCAATAGTATTGCAATTTTTATTTTTTAACGTTAATGTATTTAAAATCCATGCTGATAAAATTAAAATAATCATGGATATAATAATCATAACAATAAGCTGTACACTATTACCTTTAGCTTGACCAACCATTCTTAAATTTTTTAAAGTAGTAGCAGCATTTTGTGAAAAACCTGAAGCTATATTAGAAATATTAGACAGATGTTCAGATAATTGTTCGGATAAAGAAAAAGTTTTTGTATTTTTTCCATATGATGATCCGGGTGTACTTGCTTTACTTGTCATACTATATTATAATATATATTATTTTTTATATTTATGAAAGCAATAAGTAAAATAAAAGTTAAATATAAGTAAAATAAAATAAAAAGTTAAATAATATTATTTATAATATATAAATGCCTGGTGGCTTATTAAATCTTGTTGCATATGGTAACCAAAATATTATATTAACCGGCAATCCTTCAAAAACTTTTTTTAAATCAACATATGCTAAATATACAAATTTCGGTTTACAAAAATTTCGTATAGATTTTCAGGGACTACGTAATTTAAGACTTAATGAACCATCACATTTTAAATTTAAAGTACCAAGGTATGCTGATTTATTGATGGATACTTATCTAGTAATTAATTTACCTACTATATGGAGTCCTATTTATTCAAATGGTAACGCTGATCCATCATTTGTAGAGTATGGTTTTAAATGGATAAAAAATCTAGGTACTCAAATAATCAAAGAAGTTACATTTTCAATTGGTGGCCATATTATACAACGATATTCCGGACATTATATGCAAAATCTAGTAGAAAGAGATTTTGCAGAAAATAAAAAAAAATTATTTGATGATATGACCGGTAATACTCCAGATCTAAATGATCCTGCTTCAGTATTAAGGGATACTTCCAATAATAATAATTATTCTCATTATTATCCAAATGTTCAAAATTTTCCAGCATATGAGCGTGGCCCTGAGCCATCCATTCGAGCTAAAACTCTTTATATCCCATTAAATAATTGGTTCACATTATCAAGTAAAATGGCATTTCCATTAGTTAGTCTACAATATAATGAATTATATATAGAATTTATATTACGACCAATCAATGAATTATTTGTTATTAGAGATGTTACTACTGCTAGTTCTAGTTCTAAAATGCCAGCATATATTAAAGCAAATCAAAATAAATTAGAAGAGAAATTTTATTTATTTGTACAACCCCCACCAAATACTGATCCTACAATCAACCATGCTACTATTTATTCTGATCAAAGAACTGATTGGAATGCAGACATACATTTAATAAGCACATATTGTTTCTTATCTAAACAAGAAGTACGTGTTTTTTCTCAAATGCCTCAATCTTATTTAATAAAGGATATATTTGAACAGACATATCAAAATGTTGCTCAAACACATAAAGTAAATATTACCTCTATAGGAATGGTATCAAACTGGATGTGGTTTTTTCAGAGAAGTGACATAACAAAACGTAATGAATGGAGTAATTATACGAATTGGGAGTTTAACTATATACCACAAGCACTTATTGAAATGTCTGGCAATCATGATAACTCAAATATATGGATAACCGGACAATTTAATATAAAAAATGAGAAGGATATATTATTGAATTTAGGTATCATCTGTGATGGTAAATATAGAGAAAATATATGGCCGGCAGGAATTTACAATAAGATTGAAAAGTATACTAGAACTGCCGGTGGATCTTCAAATGTAAATGCTAATGGATTATATTGTTATAATTTTTGTCTAAATACGAATCCACTTGATTTACAACCAAATGGGGCATTTAATACCAGTAAATTTAATAATATAGAATTTGAATTTACTACTTCTGAACCACCGAAAGATCCCGAAGCTGATATTAACTGTATAGTTGATCCAGAAACAAATGAAATAATTGGGATAGAAAAAAATATGTGGGATTTATATAAGTATAGTTACGATTTAACGATACAAGAAGAACGATTCAACATTTTGAAATTTATAGGAGGAAATGCAGCTCTAATGTATGCCCGATAGTTTGAGAATTTAATATTTTAATTTTAAAAACCGATTTTAAAATTAAAATATTACATGGGTTAAGGTGTAACTCTTGGTATAGTAGGTGGGGTAGATATTAATTGAGATCTTGTTGGTGATCCATAATCTGAGGATGAATTTGGTGGTAGATGAGAAGGTTGATGGGGTGGATTAAATGTTTCGGAAGGGATTAAAGCTGGTACGGGGGGTAAATTAGAATGAGGTTTTGATGTATCAATTTTGATAGATTTAGAAGGTGATCTTGTAATTGGAATAGTATGTTTTGTATGATTATATGGTAATGGTTCTACGTTAGTAAAGGTACCACTAGTACTAGACAGACTTGGTGCATGACGAGTGAAAGGTAAGTGTTTATGTAGTTGATTATCACATAAGGAGAGTGAATCAATGTTATGATCTAATCCAGAATAGAAATTTATTGAGATAATTTGATTATCTTCATGCGGTTCTTTATTATCTTCACTATTTGTATCTAATTCTTTATACTTTAGATTAGGAATTTTGGTAATATTTGTATTTGCTAATTCATTTCCACATATATCTGTTTGAAATTTCCAGTTATATGGACAATATTGACTCTGATTATCAATCTCATGATCAGACGGACATACTTGATAATAATTTCCACTGGAATCTTTTTCAATAGAACCACATGCTTTATTTTTATTATTTTTAGGAGGAGTACATTTATTTAACTTACTAACATGGTCTTTAGCACTGTCCACTAAAGATTCTATTAATGGAAATTTGTAATTTAAAAATAAATTATATAATAATATTATTATTAACACTATTAATAAATATTTATAATATTTATGAGCTAGCATATAAATTATAAAAATATTATTTATAATTTATTAATTATTTTAAGAATAATTGTATTTTTTTCACTATAATCCTAAATTATAAATAATTATTATATTTTATTTATATAATATAATATAATATAAGTATGTCATCTAAAATTTATGGTGATGAAGATGAATATGAAGATGGAAATAATAATTGGAAAAAATTTACAGGAAATTGTGGAGTAGCATTAATTTTTACCTTATTATGGGGAATATGGGGAGCCAATCTTATTTTTTTAGCAAAAATTGCTGCTCGTCAGGGTAAATCAGATTGTTGGGGCAAGAAGCAAGATAGTGATGGCAATACTCTTACATTATTAGATATTTATTATCCCACAGATCAAGAAATAGTACCATACAAAGGAATTTGTCCACCAGTATTAGTACAAGATTATGAACAATTTCGGTTAGGAGAATATTATCCATGTGGGGAAAATTATGACACCCCACAACTTAAACTAAAAAATTGGTGGATGTTAATGATGCAATCCGCTGGTTTTAGAAAGGTAGGAAGACCATATACCTGGATTGATGCTGAAGATAAAAAGAATAATGTATTAACCGCAAGTGTTGCTTTGGCTGCAATGATGTCATTTATTTATAATAGGGGTGCATTTAAAACCATTATGTTTTTTCTAACAATATGGCCTGATTGGTTATTAATGGCTTTGTCTCCATTAATGATGTTATATATAGCTTTTATTGTTCCCACAATAGGATTTATTGGAAGTTTAGCTGGCTCAAAAGATGTCTTCAAATTAAAATATTCTTTGTGGAAAAAGATACTTTTGGGTCTACCACTATTAATAATAGCACTATTAATACCTTTTTTCTTCTCTGTTTTAAATGGTATTTCAATGTTCTTTACTTATATTTTACAGCCAATATTAACAGATGCGCATCTAATTTTTAATATTGTTAGGTGTAATAGTAAAATCTTAGCATTAATATTCGGGTTCTGTGTCTTATTGGCTGCTAACCATTCACTTAAGCCGGAGATTGTTAATACGATGAGCGGAGTATATGTCGTAATTTTATTAATGAATTGTGCAAGTGTATTTTCTTAAATAAATAAAATAAATAAAATAAAATAAATAAAATAAATAAAATAAAATAAAATAAATAAAATAAATAAAATAAAATAAATAAATAAAATAAAATAAAATAAAATATTAAAAAGATAATAAATAAATAAATAATAATGGGTAAAAAGAAATCTAATTCTAGGAATGATGATGCGGAAAGTAATTCAACTGATAGTACTACAATAGACAGACGACTTGATAAGAATGATAAAAAATATAAACCATTTGTAAGTATTTGTACGCCAACATATAATAGACGTCCCTTTATTCCTTTTATGCTTAAATGTTTTGAACATCAAGATTATCCTAAAGATAGAATGGAATGGATTGTAATTGATGATGGTACTGATCCGGTTGAAGATCTACTTAAAGATCATTCACATATTAAATATTATAAATATGATACAAAAATGACTCTTGGGAAAAAGCGTAACTTAATGCATGAAAAATCATGTGGTGAAATAATTGTATATATGGATGATGATGATTATTATCCACCACAACGAGTATCACACGCTGTTAGTATGCTAGTTTCACACCCCAAAGCTTTATGTGCTGGATCAAGTGAAATATATATTTATTTTAAACATATAGATAAAATGTATCAATTTGGTCCATATGGACCAAATCATTCAACCGCTGGTACATTTGCATTTAAAAGAGAATTATTAAATATAACAAAATATGATGAAACTGCTGCATTAGCAGAAGAAAAGGAATTCCTGAAAAATTATACAATTCCTTTTGTTCAATTAGATCCATTAAAGGTTATTTTAGTATTCTCTCATATTCATAATACATTTGATAAGAAGAGATTATTAGAAGGAACCCCTGATGTCAGATTTTGTAAACCATCAGACCGTACAGTTGATGAATTTGTAAAAGAAGCGGACTTAAAACAATTTTATATGAACGAAATTGAAACATTACTATTACATTATCAGCCAGGCTCTCCAGAAATGAAACCAGATGTATTACAGCAAATTAAGGAAATTGATGCGAAAAGGAAAAAAGAAGCAGAAGAACGTATGCAACAGCAATCTGGTAAAATAATATTAAATAAGGATGGTCAACAAATAGAATTAAATAATCAACAGATTGTCCAGATATTACATCAGCAGCAAGAACAAGCTAAACAAATGGTTGCACAATTTACACAGAAAGAACAACAATATCAATTTGAATTAAATATGAAAGATAATATTATCAGAGAAAAAGAAAAGCTAATAGAACAATTAAAAGAAGAAATTGATACA
>Ga0055584_100005745_pt1 | contig 12152 bp, 11 predicted proteins | sample OSDHelmetaG_FD_58716 | JGI IMG/M metagenome (GOLD analysis project Ga0055584, IMG submission 58716) | Pelagic marine sediment microbial communities from the LTER site Helgoland, North Sea, for post-phytoplankton bloom and carbon turnover... | ecosystem: Environmental > Aquatic > Marine >... | reverse complement strand
CGGAAACGGCGCAGCCGCAGCCGCGCCGTTTCGATGGTCTTGAACGTGGTATCGGAAATGAGCGATCAGCCTCAGCGTGCGGCGATGCTGTCGGGATTGTTCTTGAGGTCGGAAGACCAGCGGCGGGTCTCCACATGACCTTCGTCGAACAGGTCTGCCTGATTGCCCCAGACGTCCCAGCCCGGTTTGCTCGAACGCGCAAACATTTCCAGATAGGGCCCGTCAACCAGCCGCTCGATGCGCTCATAGGTGCAGTCGGGCTTGCGGCTGTGTTCGCGACGGGGGGAAACGATCAGACGGCGCACGTCGCGCCCCGTGCGTTTGGGAGAACCCTTGGTCGCCAGCAGGCACTGTTCGGGATTGGCCCGGGTCCAGTAACCCATGCCGGTGAAGAAGTCGGTATCAATGTAACCTTCTTCCTGATCGGCCCTGGCGTTCAGCTTTGCCCAATAGAAGCCCACGGTCTTGTAGGTGAATCCCCAGGCCTCGATCAGATCGAGCGCACGGGGCAGGTGGGTGTCGGTGGTCCACATCAGCAGGACGGCATCGTCAGCCCCCCAGTCCGCAACGGGAAGCGCTTCCATGTCGGCCTGCGTCATGCAGTCGTAATGGGCCTGGGCACCACGGCCCTGGCCCTTGCGGCTCCATGTCGAGAAGTTCCACGGCGGGTCGGTGTAGATCACCGAGTATTCGCCCAACTTTTTCGGCGCTTGTACGTGCATGCTCATGGTGCAGGTTATCCCCTGATTTATGCAATCAAGAAAAGCCCGTAACACCTTGAGATTCAATCAAAATCTGACTTATTCACAATTAAGGTAGATGTTGAGTCCCGACAGACTCGTACCCACTACATGTCGTGCCGCTCAGGCCAGATCGGGATATCCGGCGTCTGCGGCCTCCCGCTCCATTGTGTCAATTCGGTCATAGTCGGAACGTGGCAGGACCTCGAAACCGGCGATCATCATACGCGCGCGAACCGCGGCCAGGGCAGGATCCTGCACCACATCCTGGAGAGCCTCGCGCATCCGTTCCACCTCCTCATCGCTGCGCCCGATGTGCGTGACATAAGGCAGGGCCGGTGCACGCTTGGTCAGGGTCAGCATGCGCGTCCCTGCCACGACCTCGGGCAGGAAACGGCTGGTCAGTCCGTGGGTGACACAGTCGGTCGAGCAGACGTCGACCTCGCCCCTGGCGACTGCGCCCAGCGACAACAGGTGAGCGCCAGTCGGGACCACCTCGCTGAAAAAGCGACCGTCCCTGGCATGGGGGGCGACCAGGGCGCGCAGCGCGTTGTGACCCGAGTGGGAATCATAGCTGTTGATCGCCACGCGGCCGCCGCGCAGGTCCTCGATTGTCGTCGCCGGGTTGTCCTCCTTGACCACAATGACGCTGCGATAGTCCGAGCCAACGCAATGGGGGACGCTGTAGCAGGGGGTGGCGATAAGGCGCAGGTGCGCGGCGAAATCGTGGGTCAGCGGATAGCCGCAGGTCTGAGACAGCAATAGGTCGGGCGAGGCCCAGTGGGCGAAGCGGTCGCCGAACCTGCCGTCACGGTCGAGGCGGTCAGGGACGTCCGCAAATCCATGGCGCCTGAGCGCGCCGGCAATCGCGGTCCACCAGGCATCTGTGGTCTCTTGGAGCGGTACAACATCATACATGGGCAGGCTGGCGATACTCATGTCTCGCGCCCGTACATGCTGCCCTCGAACTGTTCCTGCCCGTCGGTGATCTCATACCAGTCTGGCTTGTCACAGGTGTAGATGTGGCGCACCAGCTTGAGATCGCCTGTCTGGTCCAGGGAACCAGCCGAAACCGAAGTGTAGCCGTCAAAGGTCGGCTCCCAGAACAGGCTTGATCCGCATTCCCCGCAGAATCCGCGCCGTGCCTTGTCGGATGAATCGAACCACGTCAAACCACGTTGTTCGTCGAACACGATCCGGTCTCGGTCACAGGCGCTGTAGGCGGCAAAGTTGCCGTGGTACCTCTGGCACTGGCCACAATGGCAGGCCACGATCTGGCGCAGGGTTCCGGTAATGCGGAACCGCACTGCGCCACACAGGCAGCCACCGGATGTTTCGGTGTCTTGACTCATCGTCGTCTCCTCAATCCCTGACCTCATCGATCAGGCGTTTTGCAAGTGCGGGCACATCAGGTGGCTGAACCGTGGCCGAGCGTATCAGGGAATCGAAGTGTTCGGTCAGGATGCGGATGTGGTCGGTGCTGTTGAACACGAAATAGACCTCTCCCGTATAGAGCACGGCCCGGATCGGTCCGAAGATCGTGACCGGCGGGGCATAACGCTCCAGCGCATCAAACAGGAACCAGCGCAGGGTCGGGTAAAGTTCGTCGGTCAATTGGGCAATGTTTTCAAGCTGTGCGCGCCGGTGGCCGGGCGCCAGGTCGCGCCAGATGCCTTCGCCTCGGGCAAAACTCTCCAGCGACTGCAGGGATGTGCAGACCTCGATATCGGTCTCGGGCCGACGTGTGTAGGCAAGGTTGTCTTGTGCTGAACGGGTCGCCAGTTCCGCGCTCATGCCGCGGCTTGCACCAAACTCATAGGCGTTGACTTCATCGGTCTTGAGCAGGTCGGGCAGGGTCGTTGGAATATAGCGCACCTTGTAACCCGCCGCCTCGGTATGCCAGGCACGCAGGCGTTCGTTGGCAGGGTCGGCGGCGCCGGCGGCAATTTCCAGCGGCGCGCCAACGATGGCTTCCTCGGCCTGGTCTTCCTGGCTCAGCCCAAGCAGCCAGTCGGCGCTAACCTGGCTGGTCTGGGCAATCGCTGCAACGGTATCAGCGCGAGGCAGGCGGTCTTCCCGCCCTGTCAGGAGTTGCGACAGGGTTGAGCGGTCCACACCGATCCGTCGCGCAAACTCGGCCTGGCGACCGCCGGCACGCTCGATCAGTGCCGCAAGACGCTCGCGGAACAGTCGGATGGTCTGTCGGCGGTCATATCGGGCCATGGAGCTGGTCAATCAAAGTGGTGATAAAAATCACCATATGCTGTGTTTGGTGACAAATCGATGCCTAATGTGCGCAAATCCATACTGACAGCAGGGTTGTATGGCGGTTCAATAAACGCTCAATCGTTATGTGAGCGCATGACTGATCCATCCGTAGATATCGCCCTGTGGCGTCGCTTGGAACTGCCGACCTGGGCCGTTGCTGTCGCGATCTATGCATCCTGGTTTGCCCTGACCTGGTGGCATGCCTCTCTGCCGGTCTGAGCTCTGGTTCCTGTCGGGGCAATCCTGATCTGCTGGCATGGCCATCTCCAGCATGAAGTTCTGCACGGCCATCCGACCCGTCTTGTCTGGCTGAACGAAGCGCTGGTGTTTCCAGCTCTTGGCCTGTGGTTTCCCTATGGCTTTTATCGCGACAGCCACCTTGCCCATCACACAGACGCAAGACTGACGTGTCCGCTCGACGACCCCGAGAGTTACTACGTCACTCCGGACGCTTGGTCGCGCATGCCTGCGTTCCAGAAATCGGTTCTGCGTTTTAACAACACGGTGCTGGGCCGTTTCCTGATCGGGCCCGCGCTTTCGACCTGGTCACTCTACGGCGGCACCATCAGAGGCCTTGCAAAGGGCGATGCCACCAACCTGAAGTCCTGGGCATTGCATGCTGGGGGCTGTGCCCTGGTCATTGCCTGGCTGATAGCCGTGGGTTTCCCGCTCTGGGTCTATGCACCCATGTCTTACTTCGGCATCTCACTCATCATGATGCGCTCATACGGTGAGCACCGTCCGGCCGAAGAGATCGGCCACCGCATCTGCATCAATCTTGCCGAACCACCCATTGCCCTGCTGTTCCTCAACAACAGCCTGCACGCCGTGCACCATTCAGCCCCCGGTATTGCCTGGTACGAATTGCCGCGGCTTTTTCGTGAGAATCGGGAGACTTTCCTGGAACGCAATGGCGGCTTTGTCTGGCACGGATACCGTGACGTTCTCCGCCGTCATTTCCTGACACCCAAAGACGAGCCGGTGCATCCTTATTTCGATGAGGCGCTCTATCGGGATTCTCGCGCCTGACCAACGGCGTTGACTGCAGATGGCCGTGGCGATAGCGCAGAAACAGGGCTAACGTTCGGCGTCTCTTCCTGACGTATTGCAGCATTCATGAATCAGAACGAAGAATCACGCGGCCTGGGTGTGTCCCTGGCGATCCCGACCCTGTTCGTGCTGCTGTGGAGCTCGGGCTTCGTCGCCGCAAAGATCGGACTCGGCGAAATCGAGCCGCTGACCTTCCTGACCCTGCGGTTCGGGCTGGTCACGTTCCTGATGCTGGGTGTTGCCCTTGCCATGGGCGCGCCCTGGCCAAAGACCTGGGGCGAGGTGGGGCATCTGGCCATCCTTGGTCTCATGATGCAGGCGCTCTATTTCGGCGCTGCCTGGATTTCCATGTCCATGGGAGTGGGCGCAGGCACATCGGCTCTCATCGTTTCCATGCAGCCGGTTTTGACGGCAATCGTTGCCGGGCGGTTGCTGGGCGAGGTTGTCGGAAGGCGGCAGTGGCTGGGCCTGTTCATTGGTTTCATCGGCGTGGTGCTAGTCGTCTGGCAGAAACTCTCGCTGGGACTTGGGACGCCGATCGGCATCCTGTGGTCGTTCATCTCGTTGCTGGGAATCACGGCAGGCACGCTCTACCAAAAGCGCTTCTGCCCAACCATGGATCCGCGCACCGGCGGCCTGGTCCAGTTCATGGTCGCAACTGCCGTCCTGCTGCCGCTCGCACTCTTGCTCGAAGACGGCACCATCACCTGGACCTTGGAATTTGTGGGCGCACTGTTCTACGTCGCCGTCTTCCTCTCACTCATCTCGATCACCTTGCTCACGGTCATGATCAAGCGCGGTCAGGCGTCACGCATGACCAGCCTGTTTTTTCTCGTCCCCCCACTCACGGCCGTCTTGGCGTGGTTGGTCCTGGATGAAGAGATGAGCGGCCTTGCCATTGTCGGTCTTGCCTGTGCTGCCGTGGGCGTCGCACTTGTGGTGGTTCCTGCGCGCAAACCCCGTCCGGCGGCATGAAAGCGCTGATCGCGGCCTTCACCTGGTCGCGGCTCGGCTGGGCACTGCTGACCCTCGCTCTTGGCACAATCGGGGCGTTTGTCTTTTCGGCCATTGGTGTTCCCGCTGCCTTTCTGAGCGGCCCCATGGTCGCCGTTGCGTTTTGCGCGGTTCTGCGCGTCCCCGTTGATCTCCCCATGCCGGTCCGTGATGTCGCCTTTGTCGTGCTTGGCGCGATCCTGGGAACCACGATGGACCAGGAAACGCTTGCGTCACTCCATGAATGGCCCATCTCCATCGCCGGCCTGCTGATCGGCCTTGTCGCACTGATGACGGTGGTGCCGCGTTACCTCACGCGGGTCCACAAGATCGACGATCGCACGGCAAAACTCTGCGCCATTCCAGGCGCGTTGGGTGTTGTCGTGGTGCTGGCGACCCAGCTTGATGTTGATGCGCGGCGCGTTGCCATCCTCCAGACCCTGCGTCTTGCCGTCCTGCTGACCCTGATCCCCGCCACGGTCGCCCTGGCGTTTCACATGGAGGCTGCACAGATTGTCCACGACGGCCCAGAGATGGCCTGGCCCATGGCCGGGCTGGTGCTGGTTGTGTGCTTCCTGGTCGTGAAACCTGCCGCTCTGTTACGCTTTCCTGCGCCAACCTTCCTCGCACCGATGTTCCTGACCGGAGCGCTCTCCATGTCGGGCGTGATCCAGGGCCAGATGCCGTTGGCGCTCCTGTGGCCCGCGCTCATCGTCAGTGGTGCGGTCGTGGGGGCGCGGTTCGCAGGAACGACGCTGGCTTACCTCTGGCAGAGCATCAAGGCCGGTTTGGGTGGCATTGCTCTTGCCATCGGCATTACCGGGTTCCTGGCCTGGCCTGTCTCGTGGCTGACGGAATTGCCGTTCGTCCAGATCTGGCTTGCCTTTGCTCCCGGAGGCTTTGACGCCATGCCGGTGCTCGCATTTTCCCTTGGGCTCGACCCCGCCTTCGTCGCGGGGCACCAGCTCATCCGCTTTGTTGCGATCAGCCTGGCGCTGCCGTTCCTGTTCGCCAAACCCGTCAGCGATTGAGGGACAGCCGCACCATGGGACGGCTGGGCAAGCGTCTGGCAACTTCGGTAAACCCGTTGTCGAGGAACGCACGCAGCGTCCCAAAGTAGAGCTCGCTCCGGCCGGACTTCCCACAGACCTCCACGGGATAACCCTCCAGAACGGTCGCGCCCTGTTCGCGTGCGTGGGCGATGGCCGCGCCAATCAACTGGCGCATCATCCCTTTGCGGCGATACCCCTTGCGCACGATGAAACATGTAATCGACCAGACCTTGGTATCGTCGATCGGGGCAAAGGGCTTGGAACGGTTCAGCCGGTCATGCTCTTCACGGGGGGCCATGGCGCACCAGCCGACCGGCAGGTCACCCTCGTAAGCCAGCAGTCCCGGTACACGACCGCTTGAAACCCGGGAGAGAAGTTCCGCCCTGTTGCCTTCGCCCCAACCATCCTTGAAGTCCTTGTTGGGAAGATACCAATAGGCACACCAGCATCGCTGCGGATAACTGCTGTCACGGAAGAGATTTTCGAGGTCGTCCCAGCGGTCCGGTGTTCCCGGCGCAAAGGCGAAGCTGGTTTCACTCATGTCGTGAAACCCGCACCGCCGTGATCCCCAGCGAAGGCTGGGGTTCAGTTGAGGGGCGCTGTTCAACCTCAGTTATCGTGGACACCGCCTTCTTCCTTGCGCTTGGCGACAAAGGCCTCGAGTTCCTCGCGAATTGCAGGGTCCAGGGGCGGGGCCTCGAAGTTTTCCAACTGCTGCTTCCAGATCTTGTTGGCGCGTGTCGCGGCGTCAGGACTACCTGCCTCGACCCAGCTTTCATAGTTGCGCCAGTCTGACAGCATGGGGGAGTAGAACGCGTTTTCGTAGCGATCTAGCGTGTGTTGCGTGCCGAAGAAATGCCCGCCTGGACCAACATCGGCCATCGCCTCGATCCCGATTTCTGCGTCGTTCACGGTGACCGGCATCATCGTCTCGAACATGCCCTGAAGCATTTCTGCATCGACAATCATCTTCTCGAAGCTTGCCACCAGGCCACCTTCCAGCCAGCCCGCGCCATGATGGATGAAGTTGCCATGGCCCATGAACGCGGCCCACAAGGACATCCCGGTTTCATACGCTGCCTGGGCGTCGACGGCATTGGAGGCGTTGACGTTGCTGGTGCGGAACGGAATGCCGTATCTGCGCGCCAACTGTCCCCCTGCAAAAGTTGCCTTGACGTATTCAGGCGTACCAAACGCCGGTGCGCCCGACTTCATGTCGACATTGCTGGTAAAGCCGCCATAGACCGCTGGCGAACCTGGCCGCACAAGCTGGATCAACGCAATGGTCGCCAGGGCCTCGGCATTCTGTTGGACCAGGGCTCCGGCCAACGTCGTCGGGGCCATCGCACCCAACAACGTGAAGGGCGTGATGGCGACCGGTTGGCCGTTGCTTGCCATCTCGATCAGCCCCTGGCTCATGGGTTCGTCCAAGCGCAGGGGGGAGTTCGTGTTGATCAGCGTGATCAGGCCGGGCTTCTCGATCATCTCCTCTTCGGAAATGCCGCGCGCGATCCGGTTCATGGTGATGCCGTCACGGCTGCGCTCGGCGCCCAGGGCATACGTCCGCCAGACCCGGTCGGTATCGGTGATGAAGGTCATGTAGCAATCGAGATGACGCGTCAGAACCGGAAGGTCGATGGGTTCGACCGGGTAGCCGGCAAAGAAGTGGATGCAGTTGAGGCTGGCTGCCACTCGCACCAGATTACGGAAATCCTCGAAGGTGCCCGGCCGGCGCCCGTTATCCAGATCGGAACAATTGGGTGGGCTCGAGACGGCGGCGACCACAACACGGTTGCCGCCCATCGTGACGTTCCGTTCGGGCACGCGGCTGTGCATGGTGAATTCAGACGGAACCTTGTCGATCTGCTCCATCACCATGGCGCGATCCATGCGCACACGCATGTTGCTGTCATCGACATCTGCGCCGGCTTCGCGATAGAGCCTGCGCGCTTCGGTTCCCATCACCTCCATGCCCAGTTCTTCAAGAACCGTCAGCGATGAATTGTGAATATGTTCAAGCTGATCGGCGGAGAGAACTTCCACAGGTGGAAACGGATTGCGCACTTCCCGCCAGGGGAGCTGGTTCAGGATCGGCTTGGATGCCCGGCCTGCGTCGCGGCGGCGTGAAGTCGAACGGCGGGCCATGGGATGCTCCTTGTACTGGCGGTAAGAAGGCTAGGCGCGCGCGTGATCCGGCAACAAGCACCAGCCCGTCACATATCAGTCCGTTTACGTCGTTCGTCGATCAGGCTGCCTTCTGGCCCATTTCAATCTTGCGACGAGTCACAAACGCCTCCAGCTCTTCGGCAATCGCTGGGTCGAGCGGGGGCGGCTCATAGGCTTCCAAGAGCTTCTTGTAGAGCGTGTTGGCGCGCCGTGCAGCGTCGGGCGAGCCAGCTTCCTCCCACGCTTCGAAGTTGCGCCAGTCCGAAATCATGGGTTCGTAGAATGCGGTCTCATAACGGTCGAGCGTGTGTTGGGTTCCAAAGAAATGGCCTCCGGGCCCGACATCACGCATCGCTTCGATGCCGATGGAATCATCGGTGACTTCGATGGGCTCCATGGTTTCGGCCATCATCTGGATCGTATCTGCGTCGATCACCATCTTCTCGAAGCTGGCGACCAGGCCCCCCTCCAGCCAACCTGCGCCATGGAGCATAATGTTGGCGTGGCCCATGGTGGCGGCCCACAACGACATCTGGCTTTCATAGGCCGCCTGGGCATCGACCGAGGTTGATGCGTTGACGTTGCTCGACCGGTAGGGAAGGCCGTTCAGACGCGCAAGCTGGCCACCGATCATGGCGGCACGCGTGTATTCGGGCGTACCGAACGCCGGTGCGCCGGTCTTCATGTCGACATTGCTGGTGAAGCCGCCATAGACCATGGGCGCGCCGGGATTGGTGAGCTGCACCATGGTCAGTCCGGCAAGCGCTTCGGCGTTCTGCTGGGTCAGCGCACCGGCGATGGTTGCCGGTGCCATGGCGCCTGACAGGGTAAAGGGTGTGATGATGACAGGCTGGCCGTGTTCGGCCATGGCCATCAGGCCGTCCAGCATCGGGGTGTCGAAACGCAGGGGCGAATTGGCGTTGATCACCGTAACAATGCTGGCCTCACTCTTGAGTTCATCACGTGTGCGCTGGCGTGCAATGCCGATGATCGAAAGCGCATCATCAATGCGCTCGGCACCCAGGGAATAGGCATGCCATGCACGATCGGTCAGCGTGACGAAGGCGGCCAGGCAATCAAGATGGCGGCTGGCGGCGGGCAGGTCGGTTGGCTCGACAGGGTAACCGCCAAAGAAGTGCAGGCAGTTGAGGCTCTGGGCCAGGCGCAGGAAGTTGCAATAGTCCTTGAAGTTGCCTTCACGCCGCCCGCCATCAAGGTCGTGACAGAACGGCGGGCTGGCCACGGGGCAGAATGCGATACGGTTGCCGCCAATGGTGATGTCACGCTGGGGATCGCGTGCGTGCAGCTTGAAGGTCGAAGGCGCTTTGGCGACGGATTCCGTGACCAGAGCGCGGTCAAACCGCACGCGCCTTGTATTGCGGTTCACGTCGGCGCCTGCTGCGGCCAGAATGTCGAGCGCCTTGTCGTGCAGGAACTCGATGCCCAGATCCTCAAGCACCATCAGAGAGCGATCCTGCAGAAACTCCAGCTCGTCCTGGGACAGCGGCTCCATGGGTGGAAAGCGATTCACCACCTCGCGCCAGGGCGACTGCCTGATCGGCGAACTGGTTGAACGACGTGCCCGTCTACCTTCTCGTGCCATGAAGTCCCCTTGCTCTGTGTGTGAATCCCCGCATAAACGCTATTAGGGCCGCACCGGTACGGTGTAAACAGGCGAATCAGTTCAACGTTCGTGTGGCGCCACGCTGCTCACGAACTGCGGGGGAAGCGACTTGCCACAATCCATTGTGATGAAACCGGGACATCTGACCCATCGTGACCTCGTCGCCCTGCGCGATGGAGGTGTCGAGCTTTCCATGGATGCGTCCGCCTGGGTTGCCGTCGAGGCCTCCGCAAAGCTTGTCCATGATGTGTCCGAGGGGGACGAGCGGGTCTATGGCATCAACACCGGCTTTGGCAGTTTGGCCAAAACCTCGATCGCGCGTGACCGGTTGCGTGACCTGCAGCGGCGTATCGTCCTCAGCCACGCAGCGGGCGTTGGCGAGCCCCTGGCCGATCCCATTGTGCGACTGACCCTGGCCCTCAAGATCAATGCTCTGGCTCAGGGGTTTTCGGGTTGCCGCCGCATCGTCATCGAACGTCTGCTGGCGCTCTACAATGCCGACGCCTTGCCCGTCGTGCCGTCAAAGGGTTCTGTCGGCGCTTCAGGTGATCTTGCGCCGCTTGCTCATCTCTCCACCGCACTGATGGGCGTTGGTGAAATCCGCTTGGCAGGTGAAACCATGCCTGCCGCCGAAGGTTTGTCGTGCATCGGTCTTGAGCCGTTGGAGCTTGATGCCAAGGAGGGCCTTGCGCTTCTCAACGGCACGCAGGTCTCTACCGCCCTTGCACTTGATGGCTTCATACGGGCTGGTGACAACTTCGCTGCTGCCATGGTGTCAGGCGCCATGAGCGTTGATGCATCGCTGGGGGCTGATACCCCGTTCGATGCCCGTATCTCGGATGTGCGCGGCCAGCCCGGACAGATTGCTGCGGCAAAGGTCTATCGCGATCTTCTGGAAGGCAGCGATATCCGCAAGTCGCATGAAGACTGCGACCGGGTACAGGATCCCTATTCACTGCGTTGCCAACCCCAGGTCATGGGCGCGTGCCTCGATCACCTTCGTTTTGCTGCCGGTGTTCTTCTTCGCGAAGCCAACGCCGTGACCGATAACCCGCTGGTCTTTGCTAACGAAGGTGATGTGCTTTCCGGCGGCAACTTCCATGCTGAACCTGTCGCCATGGTGTCTGATGTCATGGCTCTGGCGCTGGCCGAGATCGGATCTATCGCCGAGCGGCGCATTGCACTGCTGACCGACTCGCGTATGAGCGAACTGCCGCCTTTCCTGGTTGAAGACAGTGGCGTGAACTCCGGCTTCATGATTGCCCAGGTCACTGCTGCGGCCCTGACTGCCGAAAACAAACAGCGTGCAGCACCAGGTTCCATCGACAGCATGCCAACTTCGGCCAATCAGGAAGATCATGTTTCAATGGCAACCCACACTGCGCGACGGCTGGCCGACATGAATGACAACCTTGCCGATATTATCGCCATCGAATTGCTGGCTGCTTCGCAGGGCATCGATTTCCGCAAGCCATTGAAGACTTCGACATCCCTGAGCAAGGCGCATGGCTTCGTGCGTTCAAAAGCCGCGTTCTGGGATGAAGACCGCCTGATGGCGCCTGACATTGCCGGGGTTGGCGCCCTGGTGCGTGACGGTGCCTTTCGTGAGTTTGTTCCCGCTGACCTGACGGAGACTGCATGATTCGCCTGTTTTACACGCCCGGTGGCGCCAACATGGTTGTCCACGCCGTCCTTGAACACATCGGTACGCCTTACGAACTCAAACCCGTCAACAGCGACAGTGGAGAAAACAGGAGCGAGGAGTTTCTGGAACTCAGCCCTGATGGTCGCGTCCCGGCGTTGGTCGATGGCCGCGTCATCATGCACGAGTCCTCGGCCATCGCGATGTACCTCTCCGACCGGTTTTCCGATGCCGGCCTGGTGCCCGATATCGATCCCGATCGCAGCCGTTACTACATGTGGATGGTGTTGCTTGGGAATACGGTCGAGGAGGCGTTGCTGCGCTGGTATCACCCTGACGACTATGTCGCAGGAGCTCCCGAACAGGCCGCCGTCAAACTCGCTGCAGAAGCGCGGTTGGTTGAATTGTGGGGCAGGGTTGACGACGCACTCGATGACCGCTCGTTCCTTACCGGCAACACCATGACCACGGCTGATCTGATGCTCTTCATGCTGTGCTTCTGGTCGCGCCGGATGAAGACGCCGCCCAGCCGCTGGGACAACATCTCGATCTGGCTGCAGGACATGCAGGATCAGGAGTGCATTCGCGCCATGATGAGCCAGGAAGGCCTGGCCTGG
>Ga0055584_100005744_pt1 | contig 12156 bp, 9 predicted proteins | sample OSDHelmetaG_FD_58716 | JGI IMG/M metagenome (GOLD analysis project Ga0055584, IMG submission 58716) | Pelagic marine sediment microbial communities from the LTER site Helgoland, North Sea, for post-phytoplankton bloom and carbon turnover... | ecosystem: Environmental > Aquatic > Marine >... | reverse complement strand
GGGAATATTCGGGACTTTGCCGGCAATAACGATGCCCGAGTTGTTGATGAGGATATCCACAGTCCCAAACGCCTCTTCCGCAGCATCGAACGCTGCTGGGATTTGTTCGGATTCCATGACGTCCAAGGTCACGCAATGTACCTGACCGCCCGCATCGATAATCGGCTGCGCGGTCTCTTCCAACTTGTTGAGACGACGCGCCGCGATGACCACTTGCGCCCCTGCCTCCGCGATGACCGAGGCGAAGTGTTTGCCTAGTCCGGCCGACGCGCCCGTGATCAGAGCGACTTTACCTTCCAAGGGTTTATCGCCCATCTACATCTCCCTCGCGCGTTCCCGCAGTACAAATTTTTGAATCTTGCCAGTCGACGTCTTCGGCAATTCGCCAAATACAATTGTCTTCGGCGCCTTGAAATGAGCCATATTTTCGCGGCAATAGGCCATTACGTCGTCAGCATTCAAGTCACCGCCCTCTTCCGTCGGCGTCACGAACGCACATGGCGTCTCGCCCCATCTCTCGTCCGGCCGGGCGACCACCGCCGCTTCCATGATCTTGGGATGCTTGTAGAGCACTTCCTCGACCTCAAGGCTCGAAATATTCTCGCCCCCGGAAATGATGATGTCCTTCGCCCGATCCTTAATCTCGATATACCCGTCCGGGTGCATGACACCAAGATCGCCCGTATGCAGCCAACCGCCGGAGAGCGTCTCTTGGGTCGTCTTGGTATTTTTCAAATATCCACGCATGACCGTATTACCGCGCAACATCAGCTCGCCAATGGTCTCGCCATCGGCCGGGACCGGCTGCATGGTCTCGCTGTCCATCACCGCCTGATCTTCCAGTGTCACATATTTCACCCCTTGGCGCGCCATCACGGATGCCCTGGCTTCACCCTCGAGGTCGTCCCACTCCGACTGCCACGCACAGAGCGTCGACGGTCCATAGGATTCCGTCATGCCATAGAGATGCGTGACCCGAAAGCCCATCTTCTCCATTCCTTCAATCACTGCACTTGGCGGCGCGGCACCTCCGGTCGCGATCTCGATTGGGCCGTGATCGAAACTGCGCTGCACTGCCGCCGGAGCATGGATCAACATCGTCAGTACAATCGGCGCTCCGCACATATGCGTGACCTTGAAATCCTCGATCATCGGGAAAATCAGCGCCGGATCGACCGCACGAAGGCAGATGTGAGTCCCACAGGCCGCCGTCACCGCCCACGTATAGGTCCAGCCGTTGCAGTGAAACATCGGCAAAGTCCACAGATAGACACTATCGGGACTGAGGCCAAAGGATATGGTATTGCCGAGCGCGTTTAGGTACGCGCCACGATGATGGTAGACGACCCCTTTCGGGTCCCCTGTGGTCCCAGACGTGTAGTTTAGGCTCAGCGCTTGCCATTCGTCGGCCGGCGGTTGCCAATCGAACTCTGGATCGCCTTCCGTCAGGAACGCTTCGTAATCCTTCTCTCCCAACAATTCACCGCTTTGATCCAACGGGTCGTCGATATCGATAACGACAGGGTTGGCCTCTGCAAGCTCCAGTGCTTCACGGATGATTGGCGCGAACATGCGGTCAGTGATCAGGAACTTGGTTTCCGCATGATCCAAAATGAAGGCGATATTTGCCGCATCAAGCCGAATGTTGAGCGCGTTCAACACCGCGCCTATCATGGGCACGCCGTAATGCGCTTCGAGCAACGCGGGTACGTTCGGCGCCATGACACTGACCGTATCCCCTTTGCCTATGCCACGCCGTGACAGTGCGGACGCCAACTGTCTGCTGCGACGATAAAGATCGGCATAACTCAGACGCAAATCGCCATGAATGACCGCCACCTTCGCCGGATAGACTCCGGCCGCGCGCCGCAGAAACGTTAATGGCGTAAGCGATTGATAGTTCGCGCTATTTTTATCTAGATCGGTATCGTAGGGAGAATGCATACAGTTCGGTCTTTCGTCTCATCCGGTTCGCTGCGCGATTGCACGTATCGTTGGTAGATGTGGCGGAATGTCAAGCAAACCTGTAGTATATATGCAGCGATTTCACGATACTTATTGAAATGACAGATGATCTCTATCGATCTTTTCTCCGACCCCATTTGCCCATGGTGCTTTATCGGCAAGCGACGCCTCGAAGCGGCCTTATCGACCCGTCCGGAGATCGAAGTCGACATCAATTGGCATAGTTTTCAGCTCAACCCAATGATGCCACGCGACGGTATGGAGCGAGAAGAATATCTAGCGCTCAAATTCGGCAATCCGGATAACGCGCGGCGCCTCTATGACAATATCTCGGGTGTCGGCGAACAGGCGGGTATCCAGTTCGAGTTCGATCGAATCGAGATCACGCCGAATACCATCGCCGCACATCGGTTGATCCTGTTCGCGGCGCGGTTCGGCGCACAGGGCGAGATTGTCGAGCAATTGTTCAACGCATACTTTTTGGATGGCCGGAATATCGGTGATATCGAGACCTTAATCGCATTAAGCGGGGAAGCTGGATTAAATTCGGATGAGACGGCGGTTTTCCTCGAAAGCGATGAAGACGTCGATGCCATCAAATCGGAAGATATGCAGGCCCGCCAGCTCGGTATTCAAGGGGTCCCATTCTATATTCTAGACCAGCAATATGCGGTATCGGGAGCACAGGAACCGGAGGCGTTCTATCCTCTCTTCGATCTGCTATTGGCTCAGAAATCCGATGCCGCACAACGAACAGTGGGTAGCGTTTAACCGTCAACCAATCCCGCCAAATCCGACAGCAAGCTATGTGCGCCTTTGACCCGTATGTCGGGCGACGACCAATCCTGCAAATAAACCAACTTTTGATCCGGCCGCAGCTTGATGGACCGAAACTTTGTCTGAATATATCCGATCAACCGTTCCGGATTTGGCGGTGTGCTGTTGTGGAACGAAAGAACCGCGCCCTTGGGACCGGCATCGATTGTCTCGACGCCCGCGATTCGGCACAGTTGCTTCACTGCCATCACTTCGAGCAGATTTTCGACTTCTTGCGGTAGAGGGCCGAAACGGTCGATCATTTCAGCAGCAAAAGCCTCGATCTCCGCTTGTCCGATCAACATCGACAACCGGCGGTAAAGTCCAAGTCGGACGGAAAGGTCAGCGACATATTTTTCCGGAATGAGAACCGACGTGCCGAGCGAAATTTGCGGTGTCCATGCTTCTTCCTCGGATGCACCGCCGGTCTCCCTCAGAGTCGCAATTGTCTCTTCCAGCATGTGTTGATAAAGCTCGACCCCGACCTCGCGAATATGACCAGATTGTTCATCGCCCAAAAGATTGCCGGCACCGCGAATATCAAGGTCATGACTGGCGAGCGAAAAGCCTGCCCCCAGCGTATCGAGGGCTTGCATGACTTCCAATCGGCGCATCGCGGTCGGTGTGACGGTCTGTCCTGGCGGTAGTGTCAGGTAGGCATAGGCCCGCGCCTTCGAACGCCCGACCCGCCCGCGCAATTGATACAACTGCGAGAGACCGAATCGGTCCGCTCTATGGACGATGATCGTGTTTGCCTTTGGAATATCGAGACCGGCCTCGACGATATGCGTGCTCAGCAGTATGTCGTAATGCCCCTCGACAAAACCGTTCATGACCTCTTCCAGCTCCGCTGTCGGCATTTGACCATGTGCCACGGCCAGTTTGGCGTCAGGGACTAGTTCCGTTAGGCGACGATGGACATGATCCAGATCGGCGATGCGAGGACAGACATAGAATATTTGCCCGCCCCGGAAGCGTTCACGCTGAATAGCCTCTCGCATCACCACGGGATCGTAAGGCAGCACGAATGTGCGTACCGCCAAGCGGTCGACTGGCGGCGTGGCGATGATGCTCATCTCCCGGACACCGGCGAGCGCCATTTGCAGCGTTCGGGGGATCGGTGTCGCGGTCAACGTCAAGACATGCACGTCCGCGCGCAATTGCTTGAGACGTTCCTTTTGTCCGACTCCGAAATGCTGCTCCTCATCGATAACGAGCAGGCCGAGGTTATTGAATTTGACGGATTTCCCAAGTAATGCGTGGGTCCCCACCACGATATCGATCTCGCCGCTCTCGATACCGTCCCTTACCGCCTGCGCCTGTTTGCCGCTCACCATGCGCGACATTTGGCCCAGTTTTACCGGTAATCCCTTAAAGCGCTCGGCGGCCGTGGCAAAATGTTGGCGCGCCAAGAGCGTTGTCGGCACAACCATCGCCACTTGTTTGCCTGACATGGCAGCGACAAACGCAGCACGAAGTGCCACCTCTGTCTTACCGAAACCAACGTCACCGCAAATCAAACGGTCCATCGGTCGACCGGAACCGAGATCGCCAATGACGTCTTCGATTGCGCTCATTTGATCGTCCGTTTCCGTCCAGGCGAATTCAGCGCAGAATTCCTGGAATGAGCCGTCTTCCGGCAATTCCGTCGCCTCGGTCCGTTTCAGTTCTCTCTCCGCCGCCGTCTTCAAGAGCGATTCCGCTATAATCCGGATGCGTTCCTTGACCCGCGCCTTGCGCGCCTGCCACGCGGCTCCGCCGAGCCTGTCCAACTGGCTAGCAGAATCTTCGCTGCCGAAGCGCGATAGCACGTCGATATTCTCAACCGGCACATAGAGCCGGTCCCCACCGCTATACTCCACCGTCAGGCAATCGTGCTGCGTGCCGTCGACATCCAAGGTCTCCAAGCGAACGAAGCGTCCGACACCGTGATCGATATGAACGATTAAATCGCCGTCCGCGAGGCTCGTCGCTTCGGAGATAAATTCTTCCGCTCGCCGCCGTCGGCGTGACGGTCGCGCCATGCGTTCGCCCAAGATATCCTGCTCGCTGAACGCCAAGATTTCTGGGGTAGAGAAACCGCGCGCAATATCGAGTGCCGCAATTGAAACCGAACCAATCTGTCGTCCGGCCATTTCCGCCCAAGTCTCGATGACATCGACACGAGCGACGCCGTGATCTTTCAAGAGCCCGGAAAGACGATCCCTAGAGCCATTGCTATAGGCAAACACAACAACCTTGCGCTCTTTCTCCCCGCTCACACGATCTCTAAAGACGTCGAATAGATTGACGTCGGGTCTATGCCGAGCCTCCGTAAAATCGCCTGTCCGCCGACCACCAAGATCGATGGTCGTCTCTCCTTGTGGGCCCGCTGCGAGAGGGAAAAACGCGAAGATGGGTCGTGCATTGACCGCCTTCGTCCATTCCTCCTCGCTCAGATAAAGCATGTCCGGCGGAAGCGGTTTATAGGGCGGGACATCGTCACTGGCGTCGCGAACGGTTGCGGGCATCATTTCACGCCGCGCTTGGTAGAAATCCGCGATCAGCTCGAAGCGGGCGTCAACGGCCTGTTCGGCTTCATGGTCGAGGGTGATGAGAGAATCCGAAACATAGTCGAACAGCGTCTCAAGCGTAGTATTGAACAGCGGCAACCAATGCTCCACACCGGGATGATGTGCTCCAGCGCTCACCGCCTCATAGAGGGGGTCCGAGCCCACCGGCGGTCCGAATTGCAATCGATACCCTTCTCTGAATCTTTCCATCGATTCCGCATCAAATGCGATTTCACTGACCGGCCCCAAAATAAAGCTCTCTGTCGTGCCGGTCGTGAGTTGAGTCATTGGATCGAAACTGCGAATCGATTCGAGCTCATCCCCGAAGAAATCCAGCCGATAGGGTTGCTCTGATCCCGGTGAATAGACATCGACGATGCCGCCGCGAAATGCGAATTCGCCCGGCTCACGCACGGTCGCGGCGCGTCGATACCCGTTGCGTTGGAAATATGTCGAAAATTCCGCCTGCGAGATACTATCGCCCACGGCTGCGGCCAAGCCGCCCTTCTCGAACAGTTCGTGGGCCGGCACCCGTTGCAACAAGGCGCTCACGGTCGTCAGAACCAGGCCCGTTTCCGCACCGACCGAGAGACGGCCCAAAGCATCCAATCGGCGCGCTACGATCTCCGGATTGGGAGACACGCGGTCATAGGGCAGACAATCCCAAGCCGGAAACTCCACGACATCCAATTCAGGCGCAAAAAAACGCACGGCTGCCGACAGTGCCGCCATCCGCGAGTCGTCACGACAGACATGCATGACCCGGCGTTTGCGGGATTGCTCGCACAGAACGAGAGCGTCATAGCCCTCCGGCGCGCCCGTTGCGACAACCCGGCCCGTTTCGGGCAAGTTCTCGATCAATGAGATGAGCCGCCTCCACGACGCTTTACGCTGTCGATAAAACCTTGCAGGACCGGCGACGAGAATTCCGACGGTACCGGAGATCGCTCCAACGCCCACGCATACAGATCGTCATCGGGATATTCGAGCACCGCCTCGAATTCGGTCAATTCCTCGGGGGAGAAGCTTTCCATGTTTTCTTCATAATACCCGCCGATCAGGATATCCATTTCCTTTGTGCCGCGATGCTTGCTGCGAAACAACAGCCGCTTCCGCTTTATCTCAATGCTTTCAGAACGATTGTCCATCGGTCCCCTATCCTTTACCGATTAGGATATATGGCGCTTTCGCGGCTGGGTAAAACAGTGATCACACGTTGCCTCTCCATCCCGCTGAAGTAAACTCGTCAAACGTCAGCGGAGAACCCGGGATTTACCTGTGCGACCACCCATACTCAACCCATTATTTCGACCGTCGACGGCACTAACAGGGGTCGGTCCGCGAATAGCTAAGCTGATCGAGCGCCTGACCGGCCCGAACGTCGTCGATATCCTGTGGCATCTACCGCGCGAAATCATCGACCGGCATATCGTACCGCATATCGGTGCAGCCGAAACCGGCAAAATCGTGACGTTAACCCTGACAGTGGGAAAGCATGAACCGTCGCGCACCAAACGCCAGCCATATCGCGTGCGATGCACGGACGGAACCGACGACCTGACGCTGGTGTTTTTTCATGCCCGTGAGGACTATCTTCGCCGCATTTTACCCGAGGGCGAGCTTCGGATCGTCAGCGGCGCGGTTGATCGATTCCGCGACGAGACGCAAATCACCCACCCCGATTATGTCCTGGCGCCGGAGGAGGCAAAGGATCTGCCTTTGGTCGAGCCGGTATATCCCCTAACGGAGGGGCTGACCCTAAAGACATTCGGAAAGGCCGTAAGGGGCGCGCTCGAAGACCTCCCCGCCCTGCCGGAATGGCAAGACTCGGCCTATTTGGCGCGACAGAGTTGGCCGAATTGGGCGGACGCCTTGCGCACCGTGCATGCGCCGGACAGCGAAGCTGCGCTTTCAGCCCAGACACCGGTTCGCGCCCGCCTAGCCTATGACGAACTTCTCGCCAATCAATTAGCGCTACAGATTATCCGAGCGAAAATGAAAAAACGCCCTGGCCGCTCGATCAAAGGCGACGGACGGCTGACCCGCCAAGTGATGCAATCTCTACCGTTCGAATTGACGGGCTCGCAACGCATGGCCTTGGCGGAAATCGCCGCCGATATGGCGGAACCTTCGACCATGTTGCGACTGCTTCAAGGCGATGTCGGTAGTGGCAAGACGATTGTGGCGCTCTTTGCAATGCTCGAAGCCGTTGAATGCGGCGGCCAAGCCGCTCTCATGGCGCCGACGGAGATCTTGGCACGCCAACATATGGCGACCATCGAACCGCTGATCGCGGCCATCGGCCTAAAAGCCGCTGTCTTGACGGGCCGTGAAAAAGGCAAAGCGCGCATGGCAATACTCGCCGACCTCGAATCCGGCGAGATCGATATCATTGTCGGTACACACGCATTGTTTCAAGAAACCGTCCAACTACGGGATTTAATGCTGGCGGTGATTGACGAACAGCACCGCTTTGGCGTCCATCAGCGCCTTAATCTCGCGGCCAAGGGCAAAGGCGTCGACGTTCTGGTGATGACCGCCACGCCGATTCCGCGGACTTTACTCCTTACCGCGTATGGCGACTTGGAAGCCTCACAACTGCGGGAAAAACCAGCAGGCCGTCAGCCGATCGACACCAGAACAATCCCCTTGGAAAGACTGAGCGAGGTCGTCGATGCTCTCGATAGACACCTGTCCAACGGCGCTAAAGCCTATTGGGTTTGCCCATTGGTCGAAGAATCCGAAAATCTGGACTTGGCGGCGGCGGAAGAACGCTACGCCCATTTGAAAGCGCGTTTCGGGGATCAAGTCGCCGTCGTTCACGGTCGCATGAAGGCGGCGGAGAAAGATGCGGCAATGAAGCGGTTCACCGATGGGGACGCTAGGGTCTTGGTCGCAACAACCGTGATCGAGGTTGGTGTCGACGTGCCGGACGCAACCGTCATGATCATCGAGCATGCGGAGCGGTTCGGGCTCGCGCAATTGCACCAACTTCGCGGCCGTGTCGGCCGTGGCTCCGACCACTCGTCGTGTTTGCTGCTATTCGCTGCTCCTTTGGGAGAAACGGCGCGGGCGCGCCTAAAAATCATGCGGGAGACCGAAGACGGCTTCCGAATTGCGGAGGAAGATTTACGGCTGCGGGGTGGCGGCGAAATTCTGGGAACTCGGCAAAGCGGTCTCCCCGCATTTCGCCTCGCTGATTTAGCGGTTCACGGTGATTTGCTGGCCGCCGCACGCGACGATGCAAAGTTGATCCTGAACCGCGATCCGGATTTGCAATCGGAACGAGGAACGTCGCTTCGCGTACTACTCTATCTGTTCGAGCGCGACGCGGCGGTGCTGAACCTTCGATCCGGTTAGTCCTCGGACGACGTCTCCGAACTTTTGTCCACTTCCGGCAATTCCGCTTCGCTTTCGAGTGTTGCAAGACTCTTTTTGCGCGTCGCGGTAGTAGGATTATAGGGAGGGGTCACCATCCCCACCGAAATCACCATTTTCACTGCATCCTCCACCGACATATCCAGCGGCATCACATCCTTTACCGGTACGTAAAGGAGAAAACCCGACGTCGGGTTCGGAGTCGTCGGCACATAGACATTGACGACTTCATCCGGTGTTCGCTCTTGGACTTCACCCGTCGTCTGGCCCGTGATGAAACCGATTGTCCACGCATCCCGGCGCGGATATTCGACCAATACAGCTTCGCGGAATGCCTCCGATTGATCGCGAAAGACAGTCTCTAGAATTTGTTTAGATGCGCTATAAATCGAGCGCACAACGGGCATTCGGTTGACGATTCTCTCACCGGTCCGAACGATAAACCGTCCGAGAAATCCCGCAGTCAAAGCGCCCACCAGCGTAATGACGATTGCCAGAACAACGACCCCGACACCCGGCACACTAAGAGAAATGCCGAAATAATCCTGAATATACGTATTCGGATTCCAATGATGTGGGATGAGCGGGACGATTTGGCTGTCGACAAATTCGATGAACCAGAGGGCCAACGCAATCGTAACGGCGACCGGGGTCAAAACCAGAATACCGGCGAAGAAATAAGCTCTGATCTTTCCCAGCACGCCGACTCTTAGGACTGCTTTGGCACGTCTGCGACGAGACCTGCCAACAACATTTTTGATTGCCATTCTATCGCCCTAGAAATTCCGAGCTCATTTCTCGGACGCCATATATAAGGTCGCTTGGGGTATACAACAAACACCCAAAGGAATTTGTGACCGACATCACTGACCTTTGAACCACCGGTACCGCAGAATTGCCGCTTTATCGCCACGCCCAGTCATCGCATAACATGCATACATGAACAATCCGAATTCCAACACTCCCTCTCCTTGCCTGGTCTCCTTAGCGACCGCCGTGCCGCATTTCGAAATCAGCCAGTCGGAAGTTCAAGCCTTTGGCGAACGGCTCTTTAAGCAGCGACCCAAAACCTTCGAACGCCTTTCGAGCGCCTATTTGAATGCGGGCATTGAGCGGCGTTATTCCTGTGTTCCCTTGGAGTGGTATGAACAAAATCACGGCTGGAAAGACCGGACGGAATTATTCGTTGAAAACGCCCTCGAATTGTTAACCGACGCAGCCACGAAGGCGCTCGAAGAAGCTGGGTTATCACCGGATCAAATTGACGGGTTGGTGACCGTATCTTCAACGGGTATCGCAGTGCCGAGTCTCGACGCCCTATTAATGGAGCGATTGCCGTTCCGGCGAGACGTCCAACGGTTACCGATATTCGGTTTGGGCTGCGGTGGCGGTGTCTTGGGACTCTCCCGGACCGCGGCCTTGGCCAAAGCCCAGACCGGAAGCCGTTGGCTTCTCTTGGTCGTGGAGTTGTGCGGTCTCACATTTCGCGGAGCAGACCTTTCAAAAAGCAATATTATTGCAACAGCTTTATTCGGTGACGGTGCGGCGGCCGGAATTGTGGAAGCTAAAGAAGCCGGGCATCGTATTTCGGCTTCTGGCGAATACTGTTGGCCTGATTCCTTGGATGTCATGGGATGGGAAATCGAGGAAGATGGGTTGGGCGTTCAGTTCAGCCGCGATATCCCCCAATTGGTCCGAACTGAGCTCCGAAGTGCCGCTGACCGGTTCCTTTCGGGTGCCGAAGTCCCCTTTAATAGTATCAACCATTTCGTATTTCATCCCGGCGGTGCAAAGGTTCTCAGCGCCCTGGAAGAGGCGTTTGAGATAGCCCCTCCTGGTTTGACGGTAGGCAGGAGCATATTGCGCGATTTCGGAAACATGTCGGCGGCGACGGTGCTATTCGTTCTCAAACGAATTCTCGAGAAACCGATAACGGGACGTAGCTTGCTCGGTGCCCTGGGCCCAGGCTTTACAGCCGGTTTCGCTGTCATGGAAAGCGATTGATGTTCGGATTGGCGCAATGGGTTGTCATAGCGGTCGGCGTATTAAGGATCGCCGAACTCATCCTCTCTCACAGCAACACACGCAACCTTCTCGCAAGGGGCGGTCAAGAGTTCGGGCGACCGCATTATCCGCTTTTCGTCCTGCTGCATGGCGGTTGGTTGGCAGCGATGTTCATCGCAATTCCGCTCGATGCGACTTCCCACAGCTTTCTTTTGTTCGGTTTTGTCGCGTTACAATTCTGCCGTCTTTGGGTAATTGCGTCTCTTGGTCCATATTGGACGACGCGAATCATTTCGGCGCCGGATTTCCCCCGCATCGTGCGCGGCCCCTATCGTTGGGTCAAACATCCGAATTATATTGTGGTCATTGCAGAGATCGCGATCCTGCCACTCGCTTTTGGGGCTTGGGAAATTGCTGTCCTCTTCAGCGCTCTGAATGCCGCTTTGCTTACTTGGCGTATCAAGGTTGAGGAAAGCGCCTTAGCGCAACGACGAAGCACGATATCAGAGATTGTGTGCTAGAACTGCTGCGACGAGTATACTACTACTCGAAAATCGTGTTACGACGTAAGACTCGTTCATACATAATGTTAACGCGCTAGGTTGGGAACAAGGCATGACGGACCCGGAAAATTTGTCGCTGGGCGGTATACCGCTCCTAGCCGACTTGCCGGAAAAAGCCCTGAGCGATTTGGCGAAACGCTGCAGTTGGCGGAACTTCGCGCCGGGTGAACAGGTTATCGACCGGCAAAGCGACAGTTGCGATCTTTATTTTATCGTCGAAGGTCGTTCTCGCGTCGTCAATTTTTCTCTCTCGGGCCGCGAAGTGACATTCGACGACCGCGAAGGCGGTGAGTATTTCGGCGAGTTGGCGGCGTTGGACGGCGAGCCACGCTCGGCAAATGTCGTCGCCCTCGAAAATACGGTTGTGGCCTGCCTTTCTCAAGAAGGGTTTCACGACATGCTTTTGACATATCCGCAGGTCGCAGTGCGGATTCTCAAGGATATGGCCAAAATTGTGCGCATTTCGACCGACCGGATCATGGACCTCAGCACGCTCGGGGCGAATAACCGGGTACATGCGGAACTCCTTCGGCTGGCCGGCAGCAATATTCAAGACGACAACACCGCCCGCATTTCGCCAATACCGATCCATGGCGATATCGCCAGCCGGGTCAGCACCACGCGCGAAACCGTGGCGCGTGTGTTCAGCGATCTCACACGCGAGGGTATCCTACAGCGTGATCGTGACGCCCTTATCATCCTCGACATCGAACAATTGAACGAAATTGTCGAACAAGTGCGTGGAGAAGGCGATTAGTCGATTGACCGATGGCCGCAGCCTCCATATGTTCGGGGCCGATATCGCCGAATAGGCATTTAGGGCCCGTAGCTCAGCTGGTAGAGCACCTGACTTTTAATCAGGTTGCCACAGGTTCGAA
>Ga0055584_100005743_pt1 | contig 12156 bp, 12 predicted proteins | sample OSDHelmetaG_FD_58716 | JGI IMG/M metagenome (GOLD analysis project Ga0055584, IMG submission 58716) | Pelagic marine sediment microbial communities from the LTER site Helgoland, North Sea, for post-phytoplankton bloom and carbon turnover... | ecosystem: Environmental > Aquatic > Marine >... | reverse complement strand
AAAGCCACTTCGTAATGAAGTGGCTCTTAAAAAACCGTCAACCTATTTTAGGACGGGACATGAATTTCACTACTACTGGCAAATATTCGCGGCTCTACCTCTAACTGCACATTAAAGCGCTTAGCCACATCGGCTTGTATCCGCTTAGCCAATTCAAGCAAGGTTCCACCGCTTGAAGGATTATCTTGCCCAGGCTCTCGGATCAATACCAAAGCCTGTTGTTTGTGCACTCCCACACCCGCTTTGCTATAGCCTTTCCAACCTAATTGATCAATCAACCAACCTGCCGCCAGCTTGACGTGTTTATCGCCTTGGGGATAAGCAACAAGGTTAGGCCAGCTTATACGCAATGTTTCCGCTTGCTCTACAGGCACGATAGGATTCTTAAAAAAACTACCGACATTAGGAATATCGGCTGGATCAGGTAACTTACTAGAACGAATATGGATTACCGCTTCACGTACCTGCTGTGGCGTTGCCGCATCGGCTCGGCAAGCAAACTGCTGCTCAATATAAGCAGCCATGTCACCATAGTTAACCTGTACTCTAGGCTCTTCACTTAAAGCGAAAGTCACCCTAGTGATAATCCAGTTAGGCTCACGCTTGAACACACTGTCACGATAGCCTAGCTCACACTGAGCTGCCGATAGATAAAAATGTTCGTCATTCGCGAAATCATAAACCATGACCTCATGTAGAACCTGTGCAATATCGGCACCATAAGCGCCTATATTCTGTACTGGTGCAGCTCCTACTAAGCCAGGAATCAAAGACAAATTCTGTAAACCATAAGCGCCCTCTGCCACGCTCCAGGCAACTAGATCATCCCAGTTTTCACCTGCACCTACTTGCAGATAGCGCATGTCCTTGGCTGCTACGGGTGCTGGAAAATGCAAATCTGTGGCAGGTAACCATTGCTTGCCCATAATAGACATATGCATAACTAGGCTAGTTAAATCTTGTGTCAGGACAATATTGGAACCACCACTAAGCAGCAACCAATTTAAGTCATGGTCTTTGCAATAGCTACGAGCGGCCGACAAATCATCCAACTGAGCAATACAGCCAAAGCGTTCAGCTACAACTGGCAGCGCCAAGGTATTGAGTGTTTGGAGATTAACCGATTTTTGTGGAGACCAATGGTCCCTAATTGAAGTGTTATTGGTCACAAAGCACCTAGCTATATTGGCCGTGCAAATGACGACAAGCTTGATCAAGTAGGTTCAGCACCTCGTAAAAGCCTTCATCACCACCATAATAAGGGTCAGGCACTTCTTCTACCGGTGCTTGCGGATAATCTAACATCATCACCAACCGTGACGTTGCATCTGTAGGCCGCACTGCTCGCAGATTAGCCATGTTGCTATGATCCATGGCAACAATAACGTCAAACTCATAAAAATCAGCGCTACATACTTGGCGAGCCTGCAAGTTATCGATATGAATACCGCGGGCCTTTGCCGCCCTGCGCATACGCTCATCTGGTGCCTTGCCTATATGGTAAGCAGCCGTACCGGCAGAGTCGCAGCTAAAACGCTGTTCTGTGCCCTGGCTCTGACACAGGTGTCTAAATGTCCCTTCTGCAGCAGGAGAGCGACAAATATTACCTAAACAGACAAACAAAACCTTCATCACAACTTAGGCCTCTAGGGCAGTCATCTCGTCACCGCTCAACTCGCGCGCTTCAGTTTCCAACAACACAGGAATACCTTCGCGTACGGGATAAGCCAACTTGCTTACTCGGCAAATCAACTCATTCTTCTCGGCATTATATTCAAGTCCTGCATGACTAACTGGGCAGGCTAATACTTCCAACAACTTCTTATCCATGATGATCCTTGTTTGCATCTAGATGTAATTTATTTAACAGTGCGTCTATAGCAGCTTCGGGTATTTCAACCCCCTGCTCCGCATAATACCAATGCAGACTATCAGGCTGACTTTGCATTTGCACAATAGCTTTGCATTTTACCGCATCCTTGGCCGTCATAATAAGCGTAGAATCATGAAAAGACGCAAGATCTTCGGCAACAAAACCGTGATGATCTTTAAAAGCAGTCCCTGTCACTTGCAGGTTCATTGCCATTAAATCATTAAAAAAACGCTGTGGATTACCAATACCAGCAATAGCCCTCACTTGCGCACTTGCTGTTGGCCAAGCAACAGCTTGATCATCATAGACACGCTTTAGCGCAACTAGTTTAGGTGTTATTTGATAAATCGGCACCTTGCCAGCTACCAAGCCTAATTTGCCAGTACCGCTACCACCGTTTACCAACACCCCGTCTACTAAACTCAGTCTAGTTGCTGGCTCACGTAACGGCCCCATGGGTAAGCATTGGCCATTGCCCAAACCACGCTGTCCATCTACCAACAGCCATTCACAATCACCTTTGATAGTTTGGTTTTGTAAACCATCATCGCTAATGATCAGATCTAGAGAGTGCTCGGCCATTAGGCACTGGATATCTGCTTGGCGATCACTACCAACGGCCACTGGTACACCTGTGGTCTGCCACAATAAAAACGGCTCGTCGCCAACTGTGTTGGGCGTATCCTTAGGCCCAACTATATGTGGCCCCTTACCTACAGTTCCACCATAGCCGCGGCTAATAATGCCGCAACGAATACCACGTGCCGTTAAAGCTTGCACTAAAGCCTGCACTACTGGCGTTTTACCGGTTCCACCTAAACTGATATTACCAACCACCAGCAGTGGTAATTTGTTGGCAACAGGGCTACTTGCCAAGCTATTACTCAAGCGTCGTAGCACCCGGTAGACAATACTCAATGGCCATAGTAGCCACAGCCACCATGCACCTTGATACCAAGCTTTAATTAACCCTTGGGACATATCCCGATCACGCCTCTGAATATTACTTATGTACCTAGGTAACCTAGACACATTTAAACTAGATAGATTATAGCCTGCTTAACAAGCTAATTATATGTGTGCTCAATAACTAACACGCCATCGGCATTGGATTTTATTCGCACCTGCCCATGTAACGCCGTGTTATACCATTGGATGCCATGACGCCAATAACGTTCAATAACTTGCGGATGTGGGTGAGCAAAGCGATTGCGATAGCCTGCAGAGATGATTACGCTGCGTGGCGCTACCCAATTTAAAAACAACTCATCAGAAGAGGTGCGACTACCATGATGGGGAGAAACCAAAATATCACTCTGCAAACTAGCCCCATAAAGCTCTACTAGTAAACGCTCTGCTGGCTTTTCTATGTCTCCGGCAATTAACAAGCGCTGCTCTCGCCACTCTACTTGCATGACACAAGAGGCATCGTTGCCACGCATACCCTGCTCCCATAAACTAATATGTCGCAGTTTGAATGTCCCAAATGCCTGCCATGGCGTAGTGTGACAACGCTGAACATCCGCGCCAATAGGCACAAATTTCTCTAATTGCAGCCGTGATTCCCTGGGCAACCACCACTTAGATACAGGCAAGTTAAACTGCCTAGCTAAGGCTTGCAAGCCACCACTATGATCCTTATCCCAATGACCTATATAGACTCGATCCAAGGAACTAACGCCAGCCCTATTTAGGGCCGGTAGTATCACAGCTTCCAACAAGTTAAAGCCACTGCTGTAGCGATCTCCCAGATCATATAACCTATGCTGATCGCCGGACTGCAACCATATAGCAAGGCCTTGGCCAACGTCGAAAACCGTGATTTGATCCACACCTCCCTTCGCTTCAGATGTACCTGCGCTCAGTGTGGATAGTATGGCAACCAAGGTGCTGCATAAGGTAATAAATAGGCAGAGGACATAATTTCGTAGGACTAAAGCAAAACAGCCCACTAAACCCCAAACCAACCAAACCGCAATAGGCCAATGTCCAACATTCAACATAGCGTAAGGCCAGCTAGCAGTCCAAGTTAACAACTGCCACAAGTAGTCCAATCCCTGAGCAACTAGCCATAGCAGCCAATGATCTGCCCCCAACAAAGGTAAACACAGGCTTACCAACAAAAGCATGGGCACCACCACTAAACCAAACAAAGGAATTAACAACAGATTAATAACGGGGCCGACCAAGCTTAACCCCCCAGTCATAACACCTATCAAAGGCACTAGCATGGCAAGCAAGGCTATCTGACTTAATAGCCCACTCACTAGCCATTGTTGCCAACTGTTAGCCTTACGTTGCTCAATCACCAATGCTAGATTAGCCACTGCAACATAGGAATACCAAAAGCCTGGACTATACATACTACTGGGTTGCAGTAATAAAGTGGCTACCCAAGCTAGCAATAACCGCTGCCAAACACTCCAACCAAGGCCCAAGCGATTCACCAACATGAGTGCTGACAACATAATCATGGCTCTCTGTGCAGGCAGCCCCCAACCGCTAAACACCGCATAGGTAAGACCTGCCAACCAGCCTAGCCAAATACCCAGTTCTCGCCCTTGAACCAAACCAGCCACATTGGCTATACGACTCCCTAGCCACATAAACAAAGCAGCCACCAAACCAATATGTAAGCCAGAAATAACCAGCAAGTGTGTGGTACCCGTACGATGCAGAACTTGCCAGTCGGCACTTTCCAAGCCCTTACTATGACCGGCAATTAAAGCCGCCCACAACACCTGCCCCATACCCATACGTGGTATATCAGAAAGCTGCTGCAGAAAGTACTGACGCCCTTGGCTAATCCAGCTGGGAAAGAACGACGGACAAGGCCTCCATTGAGCATAACTTTGTTTTATATAGCCTCTGGATAGCTGCCCCTGCCGCTGACTCCACACCACATAGTCAAAACCATCGGGGTTATGGTAATTGCGAGGTTTAGACAAGATAGCCTTGGCGACCAAACGTCCCTTAGGCTGTGATTTAAAAGCTGTGACTAGGTGTTTGTCGTAAACGCTCAGCTGCATATAACTAGAACTGTCAGCATCGCCAAACCTATACCAGCTCTTTACGGCCTGCTTATTTGTGGAAATATCAGATATCAATATGCGCGGTTGTTGCACACGTAGGTTAACGGACCTAGTTGTACTGCTTATCAATTGGTAACAACCAGATATGAGCACCGGTTGTTTGTGGAGGTACTGGGGAAGCTGGATTTGCTGACTCCCTTGGGCATGCCAGAAGCTACCTAGAGCCACGACGATTAAACTCAGGCTCATAAGTACTTTGCGCTTGGCTGAAATTAAACCTACCAGGCGTTGCCTCGCAAACACAAGTACACCAACTAAGCCTAGGGTTAAACCCCACCATTGCCACCAATTAACGGGCAGGTAAGCGAGAAAATAGACACCTAACAATGCACCAAAATAAATCCGCATACCGCCACTCCTTGGCAATAAAATTGATTTAAGTAGATCAAACCCTTATTAGTCTAGTTCTTTTGTCGGGGTTTTGGGTTGCCTGTCTTGGCTTGTGTCCAACGTACGTGCATAATAGCTATTCAACGGCACTTAGTGATGTACCATGCCTCGCAAATTTTTCAAAAAAATCAGTCCTAGCCCCCACAAACTCGTTCGGCATAAATCCATGAGTTGGCTTAGCGATATGATGCACAAACCGGGCATCTGGGGTTATAAACGAACCAACATCTCTCATGCATTTGCCATTGGTATTTTCTGTGCCATGCTGCCCATCCCGTTCCAAATGGTATTGGCGGCTTATTTAGCTTATCGCCTAGCCGCTAACCTACCCATTGCCGTTGCCCTAGTTTGGATCAGTAACCCATTCACTATCCCTGCCATATATTTTTTCCAATATAAGCTAGGCAGCATTATTATGGGCGACAATGTCCCTGACCCGGCCTTTGAACTATCCGTGGACTGGTTCTATCAACAGTTGAGTGTTATCTGGCAGCCATTTTTGCTAGGCGCATTTATCTGTGCCCTAATAGGTTCTCTACTAGGTTATGTCATTGTGAATCGATTTTGGGTATGGAAAGTACGCAAGACTTGGCGTATTCGTAGGAAATAACCTTCTACTATTTACTAGATGCTAACTAGGCAAGTCTGCATTAAGAATGCCACCACGCAGATGCCATTGGCTATCCTGCTGAGCAGCTAGTTGAGAATCGTGTGTCACTACCACAAAAGCTGTATTAGAATTCTTCTGGAGTGCTTGTAACAGGCCTAGTACCTGTTCAGCGTTAGCCTGATCTAGGTTACCCGTAGGTTCATCCATCAACACACAAGCTGGTTCATTTACTAAGGAACGTGCAATGGCCACGCGCTGGCGTTCACCGCCAGAAAGCGCTGCTGGACGATGCTGCATACGGTCCTGCAATCCAACTTTTACTAGTAGCTCCTTTGCCCTAGCCTTGGCTTGAGCAGGTTTTAAACCAGACATGATGGCTGGTAATGCAATATTTTCTACTGCATCGAACTCCGCTAACAAATGATGAAACTGAAATACAAAACCTAGGTTTTGGTTGCGCCAGCGGGCACTTTCTGCTGCTGACATTTGCGCCCAAATTTGGCCTGCCACGGCAATACTGCCGGTATCCGTTTGGTCCAAGCCTGCCAATAGTTGTAACAAGGTACTCTTACCCGAGCCAGAAGCACCAACAATGGCACTGCTTTCGCCAGCCGCCAAATTGAAGTTCAGCCCCTGTAAAACCTGAATAGACTTTTCACCATCGGCGAAGGCCTTGCTAACGTTTTCAGCTTGCAGCACTAGATTACTCATAACGTAGGGCCTCCGCTGGATCTACCTTGGACGCTTTCCAAGCGGGGTAAAGCGTTGCTAGTAAGGTCAAAATCAAAGACACACCACTAATGATAAGGATGTTGTCTAGCTTAACTTCCGACGGGAAGTAACTAATAAAGTATACTTCGGCACTAAGCACCTTAAAACCAAAGAACTGCTCAACCCAAGCCACCATATCGGTGATATTCAGAGCAACCAACAAACCTAGCAAAGTCCCCGTAGCGATACCAACTAGGCCAATCACCATACCCTGTACGATAAAGATCCCCATAATGTTGCTTGGTGTCGCACCTAGCGTGCGCAGTATGGCAATATCACCCTGCTTGTCTACCACTAGCATAACTAGCGTAGAAACGATGTTAAACGCCGCCACAGCCACAATCAGCATTAATAGCAAAGCCAACATCCGGCGCTCTAACTGAATAGCTTGAAACAAGTTGCCATGGGTACGAGTCCAGTCGCTGGTCCAATAACCACCGTCTAAGGATTTGGCTACATTACGTACCAGGGTAGGTGCAGTAAATAGGTCATCAAACTTAAGACGTAAACCCTCGGCACCACCACCCAAACGCTTTAGCTTGCTGGCGTCACTCATATGCATAATAGCTAGAGTGGCATCTAATTCGGCACCAACTTCAAACACTCCCGTTAAGGTAAAGCGTTTTAAGCGTGGGATAATACCGGCTACTGTTAGGCTCGCCTCGGGCATGATCAAGGTAACCTTGTCACCTAGCTTTAAGCCCATTTGACGGGCCAGTATTTCGCCCATTACAAGGTTAAACTCGCCAGCTTCTAGGCTCTCTAAAGAACCATGGATGATATGTTGTGGCAAGATGGAAACATGTTGCTCTGCTTGTGGCAGGATACCGTGAAACATCACCGGTTGTACGCGGCCTTTGTGGGTAAACATACCTTGGCCATGCACAAAGGGCGCAGCACCCTGCACGCCAGGGTGCTTGAGCACATCTTGGGCTAGGCTTTGCCAGTCCATGATAGGGTCAGCAGTTTGTACCGTGGCATGAGGTACCATACCTAGGATGCGCTGACGCAACTCACGATCAAAACCATTCATTACCGATAACACGATGATTAACACGGCCACACCCAATACCAAGCCCAACATAGAAATAAGCGAAATAAAGGAAATGAAGTGGTTACGGCGCTTAGCGCGCGTGTAACGTAAACCAATAGTTAGGGCAATGGATTGATACATAAGCTATGGGCGATTAATTGTTAATAAAACGTGCACGGTTAAGACCTAGCTGTGCAGCTACACGATAGGCTTCAGCCATAGTCGGGTAGTTGAAGGTATGGTTCACAAAATACTCAATAGTATTCGCACTACCTTCCTGGTTCATAATAGCTTGGCCGATATGAATGATTTCTGCCGCACGGTCACCGAAACAGTGGATACCAAGAATCTGATAGGTTTCACGATGGAAGAGAATTTTTAACATGCCTACAACTTCGCCAGAGATTTGGGCACGGGCAATGTCTTTAAAAAAGGCTTGCCCAACTTCGTAAGGCACCTTGTCGGCTGTTAGCTGTTCTTCCGTAGCACCTAGTGAGCTAATCTCAGGAATAGTATAGATGCCCGTAGGTACATCATTAACATAGCGCGCACTTTCACCACAAAGGTCCGAGGCGGCAGAACGGCCTTGGTCAAATGCAGCAGAAGCTAGGCTTGGCCAACCCACCACATCACCAGCAGCAGAAATGCCTTCCACACTGGTGTTATAGCACTGGTTAATTTCTAACTGGCCACGACCATTGGCTTTTAAGCCAATATTCTCCAAGCCTAAATCTGAGGTGTTACCAGAACGGCCATTACACCACAGCAAAGCATCAGCACGTAGCTTCTTGCCTGATTTTAGCTCCATACTCACAGACTGTTCATCACAAATAACCTTGTCATATTCTTCATTGTGACGAATACGTACACCGTTATTACGTAGGTGATAGCTGAGTGCATCAGAAATTTCCACGTCCAAAAACTCTAGCAAGTTAGCACGGTTATCAACCAGCTCAACTTTGACACCAAGGCCAGCAAAAATAGACGCATATTCACAACCAATTACTCCAGCACCATAGACAATCATAGTCCGTGGTGTGTGCTCTAAGTCAAGAATAGTGTCGCTGTTGTAGACCCGATGATGGGAGAAGTTAACATCAGCTGGCTCATATGGGCTGGATCCTGTAGCAATAACGGCTTGCTCAAAGTGCAAGTTTTCTTGCTCACCACCGTTTGCCACTTCCACGGTAATGTTGTAACGATCAACAAACCTTGCGTGCCCAAAAAACACATCGACACGATTGCGAGCATAAAACTGCGTGCGCAACATGGCCTGCTTAGCAATCACTTCGCTAGCAGCTTTCATGACCTTAGGGAAGGAGAAGTTTTTGGGTTCGCCAATAACACGGAACATAGGATTAGTATTGAAATGAATAATCTGTTTCACTTCGTGACGCAAGGCCTTGGATGGGATGGTACCCTTGTGGGCACAACCACCGCCTACCTGTTCGCGGTCTTCTACCACGGCAACCTTCTTGCCCATTTTTGCTGCGTTGATTGCTGCGGCTTCACCGGCAGGACCCGAACCCAATACTACTAGGTCATAATTATAGTCGGCCATAACTGTCTCTTTGTCTTCTTACGTACTAATAATATTAATGCAGCAGGTTAACATCTGCGCTAAATACCTATTTACTTACTTGCGTCGTAGCTTAGGTCTTCTTTGCTCTGTGTTTGCTCAGCTTTGATTGCTTTTTGCTGTTCTGTTTCACAAATCTCGGCATCGCCTTTACACACATCGCAGGCTACATCCATACCTAGGGCAGTCATACCACCGCAGGAACCAGAAATAGGTTTACGGCCCATGATGACGCCAACAGCCATGCCGGCAATCAATATCAACAACACAACGAAAGTTAAAATAAACGTTTCCATAATACACCTCTAATCTAGTGTTCTAAGGTTCTATAAATTCCTCAAAACCAGCGACTGGTTTTGCTATAAATTGGTCTGCTTGCCATATTATAAAGTAGGCAGGCACATTATGCATTGCTGCCCACTCTGGCCCTTGCGTTTCCCCCATTACCATCAATGCGGTTGCTAAGGCATCAGCCGTTGCGGCATTATCCGCCATGACCGTTACTGATGCCAGTTTATGTCGCACTGGCTGAAGAGTATTTGGGTCTAGAGTGTGGGAATAACGCACCCCACCTTCTTCGTAATAATTGCGGTAGTTGCCCGAGGTCGCAATGGCTCGATCTTCTACCCGCACCACTTGAAATACACTACGGGCTTGTTCCGCTGGTGATTCAATGGCGATACGCCAAGACTGGCCGTTAGGCTTTCGGCCTTTGGTACGTAGCTCACCACCAATCTCAACTAGGTAGTGCTCTATGCCCTTTTCTTGTAACCATAAGGCAACCTCATCAACGCCGTAACCCTTGGCAATGGCGGACAGATCGATAGCACTGGCTCTGGATTTTTTGATGGCTGCAGGTTTTATACGCACTTGTATGTACTGATAACCGACAAGTGGTCGTAACTCTTCTAGTTGCGCCAGTGTGGGAATAGTTTCTGGCTTGGGGTTAGGACCAAAACCCCATAAGTCCACCACCGGCCCAACAGTAATATCAAAGGCACCTTGAGTAGCTGCACTAATACCCTGGGCTTGCTCTATAAGCTGCGCCATAGCCGTGGGCACCGAGTGCCAAACACCGGCTTCGGCGCCGTTTAAACCGGATAAATCGGAAGCGTCCATATAGGTAGACATGGAGTCTTCTACTTGACGAATAACTTGATTTATCTGGCTAGAAAATTGGCTGTCATCAATGGTCTCAGAAGCGATCCATTTGACAGTGTAACTGGTACCCATAGCGAGGCCAGTTGTGGTTTTTATCTCTGGCGCTTGTGCGCCACAAGCTGTCAACAACAGTGTACTAATTGCAAGTATGAAACGGTGTGTCATCGTCATAATTAGCACTTTGCCTGCTAGAGGTTGCCGCGTCGCTTCGCTCCTCGCAATGACGACATCCATAATGAAAAGTGGCACCCGAAGGTGCCACTGGTATTTGCTTATCCGCCGAAATCATCCAACAAGATATTCTCGTCTTCAACACCTAGGTCTTTAAGCATGGCGATTACCGCCGCGTTCATCATTGGTGGTCCACACATGTAGTATTCACAATCTTCCGGAGCATCATGGTCCTTGAGATAGTTTTCAAACAATACGTTGTGGATAAAGCCCGTGAGGCCGTCCCAATTGTCTTCTGGCTGTGGATCAGAAAGGGCCAAATGCCATTCGAAGTTTTCATTGTCCGCTTGCAGCTGGTCATACTGGTCAACATAGAAGGCTTCACGCATGGAACGTGCACCGTACCAGAAAGAAATCTTACGCTTGGAATTCAAACGCTTCAGCTGATCAAAGATATGCGAGCGCATGGGCGCCATACCAGCACCACCACCAATGAATACCATTTCATTGTCGGTATCCTTGGCGAAGAACTCACCAAATGGTCCGTAAACGGTAATCTTGTCGCCTTCTTTCAGGTTAAACACGTAAGAAGACATCTTACCTGGTGGGATACCCTGAGAACCTGGAGGTGGCGAAGCAATACGAATATTGAACTTCACAACGCCCTTTTCTTCTGGGTAGTTGGCCATGGAATAAGCACGGATAGTGGTTTCGTCTACAGTAGAGATATTGTCCCACACTTTAAAGCGATCCCAATCACCACGGTATTCTTCTTGAATATCGAAAGTCTTGTAATCAACTGTGTGTGCAGGGCACTCTAGCTGTACGTAACCGCCAGCACGGAAGTCGACGTTTTCACCTTCAGGTAGACGCAAGGTCAATTCCTTAATGAAGGTCGCGACATTGGGGTTGGACTCGACAGTACATTCCCATTGCTTAACGCCAAATACATCTTCTTCCACTTCAATCTTCATGTCTTGCTTAACAGCAACCTGACAAGATAGACGCCAGCCTTCTTTGGCTTCGCGCATAGTGAAGTGAGATTCTTCAGTGGCAAGCATGCCGCCGCCACCTTCAGATACGATACAACGACACTGGGCACAAGTACCACCACCACCACAAGCAGACGCAAGGAAGATACCTTGGGCAGACAGGGTTTGAAGCAACTTGTCACCGGCAGCAACCGTAATGCTCTTGTCTGGGTCATCGTTAATTTCTATGGTGACTTCACCAGAGCTTACCAGCCTGGCACGAGCTACTAGGATGATGGCAACCAAGGTCAACACCACCGCGGTAAACATCAGTACACCGAGGATAACTACAGTATTCATAATCTAATTCCTCGCCTTACAGCTGAATGCCAGAGAAAGACATAAAGCCCAATGACATCAAACCCACAGTTACGAAGGTGATACCCAAGCCACGTAGGCCTGCAGGTACGTCAGAGTACTTAAGCTTTTCACGAATGCCAGCCAA
>Ga0055584_100005742_pt1 | contig 12158 bp, 5 predicted proteins | sample OSDHelmetaG_FD_58716 | JGI IMG/M metagenome (GOLD analysis project Ga0055584, IMG submission 58716) | Pelagic marine sediment microbial communities from the LTER site Helgoland, North Sea, for post-phytoplankton bloom and carbon turnover... | ecosystem: Environmental > Aquatic > Marine >... | reverse complement strand
CCTGTGTAGACCCGAAGCCAACTGGTCTTACCCATCCCTGGGTCGTTCATCTGCTTGAATGCAAGTGCAACGAAGGGCGCATCCTCATCTCTAGCGATGGTTTCACTCACCCCCAGCGCCCCAACGCCCTGGATTGGCCCTTGGTCGATAGGCGACGGCAGCAACCGCGTGATGGCATCCAAGAGTGGAACGGTCGCAAAGTTTCGAAAAGCTGAGCCGCAAAACACAGGAACCAACGCCCTGTTTTGAACAGCCTCACGGGCAGCCGTCCAGAGTACCTCCGAGCTGAGTGTGCCTCCTTCGATAAAGGAACTCAGGAGCTCTTCATCCTGTACAAGGGCGTCTAAGAGGAGTTCTCGCGCGAACTCCGCCTCGTCGGCTACATGCTCATCCATCTGTACCGCGACCAACTCCAGTGGCTCCTCGCCGAACCGGAAAGCCTGGAGCGCGATTAAATCAACGAAACCGACAAACTCCTCATCTTCCATGATGGGTATCTGAAAGCACACAGCCTCAGCACCAAGGCGGGTCTGCATTTCGTCGACGCAGCGCTCAAAATCCGCTCCGACCCTGTCCATCTTGTTGACGAAGGCTATTCTCGGCACGCCATAACGGTCAGCCTGACGCCAGACCGTTTCAGACTGAGACTCGACCCCTTCCGTTGCCGAAAAGACTGCCACGGCGCCATCCAGGACGCGCAAACAGCGCTCGACCTCTACGGTAAAGTCTACGTGACCCGGAGTATCCACGAGATTTATCTGATGTTCCCGCCAGTCGACAACCGTCGACGCTGCGGTGATGGTGATTCCCCTCTCCTGCTCCTGGGCCATCCAATCCATGACCGTGGTCCCGTCGTCTACATCCCCCATGCGCCGCAACGCACCTGAGCAATACAGAATGCGCTCAGAGAGCGTGGTCTTTCCCGCGTCGATGTGCGCGAGGATGCCGATGTTTCGGACATTGGACGGTTGGGTCGCCACTGATTGCTCCAGAGCAGAACAAGACACCCGAAGGTGCCTTGTTCTCGCTATCCCGTTTGGAGACTACCAGCGGTAGTGGGAGAAAGCCTTGTTGGCTTCTGCCATCCGGTGCGTGTCTTCCTTCTTCTTCACGGCATTGCCGCGAGCGTGGGAAGCCTCCATCAGTTCAGCTGCCAGCTTGTCGGTCATAGAGCGACCGCCACGCTGACGAGCGTACTGAATAATCCAACGCATAGCGAGCGCCATACGGCGTTCGGGACGCACTTCGATCGGAACCTGGTAGGTCGAACCGCCAACACGGCGAGACTTAACTTCGACGACGGGCTCAACGTTCTCGAGGGCCCGACGAAAGACAATCAGAGGATCTTCGCGGGTGCGGTCGAGGATAGTCTCGAAAGCACCATAGACGATGCCTTCGGCTACGGACTTCTTTCCATCCGTCATGAGGTTGTTCATGAACTTCGTCACCAACGTGTCCCCATACTTGGGGTCGGGTAGGACTTGGCGCTTGGGTACTTCGCGGCGGCGCGGCATAGCTTTCTCTACTTCTTAGGGCGCTTAGCGCCGTACTTGGAGCGACCCTGACGACGTGCATTCACGCCCTGAGAATCAAGCGTGCCGCGAACGACGTGATAACGAACACCCGGCAGGTCCTTTACACGACCGCCACGGATCAAAACCGAGCTGTGCTCCTGCAAGTTGTGACCCTCACCACCGATGTACGAGGTAACCTCGATACCGTTGGTCAGCCGCACGCGGCAAACCTTACGGAGTGCCGAGTTCGGCTTCTTGGGGGTGGTCGTGTAAACACGGGTGCAGACGCCACGCTTTTGCGGGCAGTTCTGCAGCGCAGGAGACTTGGACTTGCTCCGAAGCTTCTTGCGACCCTTGCGGACCAGCTGGTTGATGGTAGGCATTCCTGAACCTCGAACTGTGGGTGCCACAGGCGTGAGCCGTTGCGGCTGTTCCCAGCGGAAAATTAGCAACCGAGCCCGGAAGGGCCCAGCAGAGCCCCGCCGCTTTAATCGACGGGACCGAGTCAGTCAAACACGAGTGCCGGATGGGATCGGGCACCGGTGAAATCAGTTGGCCGACTGGCCCTTCTCGTCCTCGTTGGTCATCATGCCCAACTGCTGGTAGGCGGCAAAGCCAGTACCGGCCGGGATGAGACGACCCATGATGACATTCTCCTTCAGACCGCGAAGGGAGTCCAAACGGCCATGGATGGATGCATCCGTGAGCACGCGTGTTGTCTCCTGGAAGGAGGCTGCCGAAAGGAACGAATCCGTAGACAACGAGGCCTTGGTAATGCCCAGCAAAAGCGGGTCCGCGATTGCGGGACGGCCACCCATGGCAACGATTTCACGGTTGGCTTCTTCGAACAGGTGTTTTTCGACCTGTTCATCAACCAAGTGTTCCGTGTCTCCAACCATGCGAACCTTCACTCGGCGCAGCATCTGTCGGACGATGACCTCGATGTGCTTGTCGTTGATCTTCACACCTTGGAGGCGATAGACCTCCTGGACCTCGTCGACCAAGTAACGAGCAAGGGCAGCCTCACCCTTGACCTTCAGGATGTCATGCGGGTTGGCAGCCCCATCCATCATCGCATCACCAGCTCGGACGAAGTCGCCCTCATTCACCGTGATGTTCTTACCCTTCGCGATGAGGTACTCCATCGCTGACCCGTCTTCGCCGGTCACAACCACACGGCGCTTGCCCTTGGTGTCCTTGCCAAAGGAAATCACACCATCGGACTCGGCGATGATCGCCACATCCTTGGGCTTGCGAGCCTCGAAGAGCTCAGCCACGCGGGGTAGGCCACCCGTAATGTCCTTGGTCTTGGTGGTCTCACGGGGAATCTTGGCGATGATGTCACTGGGCAAGATGTCGTCGCCCTCGTTCACCATGATGTTGGCACCGATGGGCAGGAAGAAGCGGGCCTTGGTCTTACGGCTATCCGCATCTCTCAAGACCACACGTGGCTTGAGATCAGCATCCTTGTGCTCGAGCACGACCTTGCGTGCACGACCCGTCAACGCGTCAACCTTCTCTTCAAGGGTACGGCCAACGACCAAATCCTCGAACTTCGCAACTCCTGCACCATTGGCCAAAATTGGGGTGGTGAAGGGGTCCCACTCGGCGATCTTGGTCTTTGCGGTAACCTTCTCCCCTTCACGAACCAAGAGGACGGCGCCATAAGGAATGTTGTAGCGCTCGCGCTCACGTCCCTTGTCGTCTGCAACAAAGATCTCGCCATTCCGGCTCATCACAACCGCCCGATTGGAACGGTCATCAACGGTACGGATGCCATCAGAGAACTTGATCGTTCCGGAGGTCTTAAGCTCGATGCTCGCCTGAGTGACGCGAGCAGATGCCGCACCACCAATGTGGAACGTACGCATTGTCAACTGTGTACCCGGCTCACCGATTGACTGCGCGGCGATAACACCGACCGCTTCACCAACATTGACCAGCTCACCGCGTGCGAGGTCACGGCCGTAGCACATGGAGCAGATTCCCCAGCGCATCTCACAAGAGAGCACGGAGCGAATACGAACCTTCTCAACACCAGCTTGAACCACACGGTCTACAGCATGCTCATCGAGCTCGCCATTGCGAGGCACGATGACCTCGTCCGAGTACGGATCAAGAATGTCTTGAGCAGCGACCCGACCGAGAATACGCTCACCTAGGTGTTCGATGATTTCACCGCCCTCAATCAGGGAAGTGACCTCCATACCCTCCGCGGACCCGCAGTCACGGGCCGTGATGATCGTGTCCTGGACGACATCAACCAGGCGACGGGTCAAGTAGCCAGAGTTCGCGGTCTTCAGCGCCGTATCCGCGAGGCCCTTACGAGCGCCGTGAGTCGAGGTGAAGTACTCCAGAACAGACAGTCCTTCACGGAAGTTCGCGATGATTGGGGTCTGGATGATGGACCCGTCGGGCTTGGCCATCAGACCACGCATTCCTGCAAGCTGACGAATCTGAGTGGGCGAACCACGCGCACCCGAATCGACCATCATGTAGACGCTGTTGAATGAAACATGAGCCCGCTCATTCCCCTCGTAGTCAACGATCATCGTATGACCGATGTTCGCGATCAGAGCCTTGGAAATTTCGTCGGTTACCTTGGACCAGATGTCGATGACCTTGTTGTACTTCTCGCCAACAGTGATGAGGCCCTCGTTGTACTGATTCTCGATCTCCTCGACTTCTTCCTGAGCAGCATTCAAGAGGACCGCCTTAGCCTTCGGAATCGTCATGTCTGCCATGCAGATAGACACCCCCGCGACCGTGGATTGCTCAAAGCCCATCTTCATGACTGCATCAGCCAAAAGCACCGTGGCCTTTGGCCCGGAAACTCGGTAGCACCGGTCAATCAGCTCACCCAATGCCTTCTTACCCATGGCACGGTTTACTAACGAGAAGGGTAGTTCATCCGGCACTATGTCGTAAAACAACACCCGACCAACGGTCGTCTCGACCATCTCACCCCGAGCCTCGATGCCCTTCGCACTGCTGTCCAGCGTAAACAGCGGGACCTCACCTTGAGCTCCGAAGAAGCCTGCCGGAGCAACAACCAGCAAGAGGTCGTCCCCAAAGCGCTCACGGGCCCAAGCTGCCGCTGCCTTGAGGGAATCAAGTCTGCGGCTAATGTTGAATCGGGCATCGATCTGTCCGCTGTCACCAATCTGATGGATGACAACCGCCGAGCGGCTTGACTCCTTGCGCTTCGGCAAGTTGTAGCCAACTACCTGTAGGTCTCCAACGCGGTCGACAACAACGTCTGACTCAGCGAAGGCGCCGGCTTCACTGACTGCCAACTTGGCAGCATCGGAAACGCTGAGTTCCTTCTTGAGATTCAGGGAGACAAAACCCGGGATGCTTTGGGCCTTGGCGGCTTCCAGCACGTGCTTCCCGTCGTCAGAACCGTGTCCCAAGCCGATAACGCCGACCAGGTTCTCACCGGAGATGGGGGCATCGTCAACTGAGACGCATACGTCACCACCCAAAGTGGCAACTTCTCCGACTAGGCTGTCTACAGACCGCTCCCGCATGACTGCACGGTGATAGTGCCATGCCTCGTTCTTACCGAAGCCGGTATCCACTCCCACCAAGAGATGGGCATCACCTAGCTCCGGGATGAAGTCAGCAACACGCTGCTCTAAGGACCGGGCTGGGATGCGAACCTTCACCTTGGAGTGGAGTTCGACTTCGCCAGCCTCGTATGCGATCAGAGCCTCGCCGGGGTCAGCAAACTTGCGTCCCTCGCCCTTGGTTCCTTCGCGGTCCCGAGTCATGTAGTAGCAACCCAACACGATGTCCTGAGACGGGTTGATGATGGGCTTTCCATTCGCTGGGCTCAGGATGTTGTTGGTGGACATCATCAAAACGCGCGCCTCAATCTGAGCTTCGATGCTCAGAGGGAGGTGGACGGCCATCTGGTCACCGTCAAAGTCCGCATTAAAGGCGGTACAGACCAAGGGATGGAGGCGGATAGCCTTGCCCTCGATGAGAACCGGCTCGAAGGCCTGGATACCCAACCTGTGAAGAGTGGGAGCGCGGTTGAGCATGACTGGGTGCTCTTGGATGACCTCATCCAAGATGTCCCAGACCTCCTCTGGCTCCTTCTCCACCATCTTCTTCGCAGCTTTGATGGTCGTGACGTAGCCACGCTCCTCAAGCTTGTTGTAGATGAAGGGCTTGAAGAGTTCCAACGCCATCTTCTTTGGCAGGCCACACTGGTGCAGACGCAGCGTGGGGCCGACGACGATGACTGAACGGCCCGAGTAGTCGACGCGCTTGCCGAGCAGGTTCTGCCGAAAGCGTCCCTGCTTGCCCTTGAGCATGTCGCTCAAAGAACGCAATGGACGCTTGTTCGGGCCAGTAAAGATCTTGCCACGGCGACCGTTGTCGAACAACGCGTCGACGGACTCCTGCAACATCCGCTTCTCATTGCGGATGATGATCTCTGGCGCGTTCAGGTCCTGAAGACGCTTGAGACGGTTGTTCCGGTTGATCACGCGGCGGTATAGATCATTCAAGTCGGAGGTAGCAAAGCGCCCTCCGTCCAAAGGAACCAACGGACGCAAGTCGGGAGGGAGTACAGGGATGACCTCGAGCATCATCCATTCGGGACGGTTGCCCGAATCACGGAAGGCCTCCACGATCTTCAGCCGCTTGGCAATCTTTCGCCGCTGAGGCTCAGAAGTGGTCTCCTTCATCTCAGAACGCAGCTGAGAGCTCAGCGCTTCGACGTCCAAGCGGGCGAGCATATCGCGCACGACCTCACCGCCCATTCCGACGTCAAACGCGCCGTACCCGTAGGCAGCAATGCCCTCTTGGTAGTCGTCCTCGGACAGGATTTCACCCTCCTTGAGGGTGGACTCCCCGGGGTCGGTCACCATGTAGGACTCGCAGTACAGAACCTTCTCAAGGTCCTTCAGCGAAACGTCCATGAGGTTGGCAATTCGACTTGGCAGGCTCTTGAGGAACCAGATGTGTGCCACCGGTGTGGCCAAGTCAATGTGCCCCAAGCGCTCGCGGCGGACCTTGGACTGAATGACCTCGACACCGCACTTTTCACAAGTGATGCCGCGGTACTTCATGCGCTTGTACTTTCCGCACAAGCACTCGTAGTCCTTGACTGGCCCAAAAATCCGAGCACAGAAGAGGCCGTCACGCTCAGGCTTGAACGTCCTGTAGTTAATGGTCTCGGGCTTCTTGACCTCACCATGCGACCAGCTGCGAATCTTCTCGGGAGAAGCCAGGCTGATGCGAACCGCGACGTAGTTCAGCGGGTTCTTCGGCTTGTCGAAGAGATTGTAGATGTCCTTCACTGCACACGCTCCTTCAAGGAGGGGGACGACCTACAAAGGCCGCCGGGACGAAAACTAAAACTAAAAAAGGGATTCGGCGCGACTCACCGGGGCATCAGCCCCGCATGAAGTCGCGGTCCTCGATGAGCTCAACATCCAGGGCCAGAGCCTGAAGCTCCTTGACGAGAACGTTGAAGGACTCAGGCAAGCCGGCCTCCAGAACATTCTCACCCTTGACGATGGACTCGTACATGCGAGTACGGCCCGTCACGTCATCCGACTTCACCGTCAGGAATTCCTGAAGGTTGTAGGCGGCGCCGTATGCCTCAAGTGCCCAGACCTCCATCTCGCCGAGCCGCTGACCACCAAACTGCGCCTTTCCACCCAGCGGCTGCTGGGTAACCAGGGAGTATGGACCAATGGAACGGGCGTGAATCTTGTCATCGACCAAGTGATGCAACTTCAGCATGTACATGATGCCGACAGTGACACGCCGAGAGAAGGACTCTCCAGTGCGGCCGTCAAAGAGCAGGGTCTGCCCGTCATCATCCTGGTCACCAAGAACCAAGGCCTTGCGAATCTCAGCCTCGTCAGCGCCAGCGAACACCGGAGTCGCGGTCGTAATTCCACGCTCGTACTTCTTGGCGAAGGCCTTCATCCCACCATGGTCGGCGTCCTTGAGGAACTCCTGCACGGCAGCGTTGCCTTCGAACACATCCGAAAGGTAACTGCGCAGTTCCTCGGCACCTCGCTGCTCCTCAACCATGCGGTTCAGCTTGACACCCAAGTTCCGTGCGGCCCAACCAAGGTGAGTCTCCAGAACCTGACCCACGTTCATTCGGGACGGAACACCCAGCGGGTTTAGAACGATATCAACCGCGGTGCCGTCCTCCAGGTAAGGCATGTCCTCTATGGGGAGGATGCGGGAGACAACACCCTTGTTTCCGTGTCGCCCCGCCATCTTGTCGCCGATCTGGATCTTACGCTTAATGGCGACATAGACCTTGACCAGCTTGATGACGCCTGGGGGCAGTTCGTCGCCCTTACGGAGCCGATCAACCTTGTCCTTGAAGCGGTCGCGAATTCGATCTTCTTTCTCGCGGACGTTGTCCACCAGAGCCCAGATCTTCTCCTCGACAGCCTCATCGTCTTGAACGGTGATCTTTTCGAACTGCTCAAAGGTGATGCGGTCAAGGTTCGACTCAGTGAAGCCCTCACCGCGACCAACAAGCTCCTCACCTGTCCGGTCGTCAAGAATCTTGTTCGCAGCCTTATGACCGTCCAAGATAGCGACCAACTGGCGATGTGCCGACTCCCGCAAAACAGCAATCTTGCTGTCACGGTCACGCTCGATGTTGATGACGCCTTCTACCTCGATCGTCAGCGCGCGGCTGTCCTTCTCGACGCCTTCGCGGGCGAAGACCTGCGCCCCGATCACGGTTCCGATCACCCCTGGAGGCACCCGAAGCGACGTGTCGCGGACGTCACCGGCTTTCTCACCGAAGATGGCCCGCAAGAGCTTTTCTTCTGGAGACAACTGGGTCTCACCCTTGGGGGTAATCTTGCCCACCAGGATGTCGCCCTGCCGAACCTCAGCGCCAATCTTAACGATTCCAGCCTCGTCGAGGTTGCCCAGGGCCTCCTCTCCGACATTGGGAATGTCGCGAGTGATTTCTTCCTTTCCGAGCTTGGTGTCGCGAGCTGCAACCTCAAACTCTTCAATGTGAATGGTCGTGTAGTAATCGTCGCGAACCAAGCGCTCGGAGAGCAGAATGGAGTCCTCGAAGTTGTACCCGTTCCAAGTCATGAACGCGACAATGACGTTTTGTCCCAGGGCAAGCTCGCCGCGGTCGGTCGCTGGACCGTCTGCGATGACTTCACCCTTGGTGACCTTGTCGCCCAACCGGACCACGGGCTTCTGATTTATGCACGTGTTCTGGTTCGAGCGAACGAACTTGGTCAGGTTGTAAATGTCAACGTCACCACCAACATCGTCGCTCATCTCATCCGTCTTGATGACGATACGGCTTGCATCAACCGAGGTGACGACACCGGAACGACGGCAAGTGGTGGTGACCCCAGAGTCCCGAGCAACAATGCGCTCCATGCCGGTCCCCACAAAGGGCGCCTCGACACGGATGACTGGGACAGCCTGACGCTGCATGTTCGAGCCCATCAGCGCGCGGTTCGCGTCATCGTTCTCCAAAAAGGGAACAAGCGAAGCAGCTACCGAGACCAACTGGTTGGGCGAGACATCGATGAGAGTAAGCTCCTTGGGGGGAACTCGACCAAACTCGCCGCGGACTCGTGCGTTGACATTGTCATCGGTGATTTTGCCATCGTCATCACGCTGAGTGTTGGCCTGAGCGATGACGTGCCCTTCCTCTTCCAGCGCTGAGTAGTACTTGATCTCCCCAGTCAGGCGCCCATCGGTCACCGTCTGGTACGGGGTCTCGATGAAACCAAAATGGTTGACCCGCGCGTACGTGGACAACGACGCAATCAAGCCAATGTTTGGTCCCTCAGGGGTTTCAATGGGACAGATTCGACCGTAGTGAGTGATGTGAACATCGCGAACATCGAAACCTGCTCGCTCACGGGTCAAGCCACCCGGCCCGAGAGCAGAGAGACGACGCTTGTGGGTCACCTCACTGAGGGGGTTGGTCTGGTCCATAAACTGCGAGAGCTGACTGCTTCCAAAGAACTCCTTGACCACCGCCGAGACCGGCTTGGCGTTGATCAAGTCGTGTGGCATCAAGGCTTCGATCTCAGAGAGACTCATCCGCTCCTTGATCGCCTTCTCCATGCGGACCAGACCGATGCGGTACTGGTTCTCCAGGAGCTCACCAACTGCACGGATGCGTCGGTTGCCAAGGTGATCAATATCGTCGATCTTGCCCTTGTTGTTCTTAAGATCTATCAGGTACTTCACGACACGCAAGATGTCGTCGCGAGTCAGGGTGGTCTGCTGAAGGGGCAGGTCCAAACCGAGCTTCAAGTTCAACTTCAGGCGCCCCACCTCGGACAGGTCATAGCGCTCAGCGTTGAAGAACAGGTTGTTGAAGTGCTTGACCGCCGTCTCGTAAGTGGGCGGGTCACCAGGTCGTAGGCGGCGGTAAATCTCGATCACCGCCTCCTCTGGAGAGGAGATCTTGTCCACGAGGAGAGTGTCACGCAGGAACGAACCCACCATGACATTGTCCATGAACAGGACATCAAACTCGTAAACGCCCGCCTCGAAGGCACGCTGAATATTCTCCTCGTCAAGCGCCTCGTTGCACTCGATGAGAATCAGTCCAGTCTCCATATCTACGACGTCGTACGCCGACACCGCACCGTGAACCAGTTCCTCCGCGACGGGGATACGGGCCATCTCGACTTGGACGTCTTCGCCGTCCACCTGGACTGCACGCTCAGCGAGCACTCCAGCCTTGCGCAGCTTGCGGAGTGCGGGGCGCAGGAACTTCTTGCCTTCCTTGACAATGATCGCTCCGGTCTCCGGATCGCTGACTGGGACACTGGCCGTCTGAATGCTCAGCAGATCTGCAGTCGTGTCCTTGAACCAACGCCCATCCTCAAAGACCAGTACTTCGTTGTCATAGAAGTAGTTCAGGAGCTGCTCGGTATCATAGCCAAGCGCGCGAAGAAGCACGGTCGCAGGCAACTTGCGACGGCGGTCGATGCGCACGTACAAGATGTCCTTGGTGTCGAACTCGAAATCGATCCAGCTTCCGCGGTTTGGAATGACCCGCGCGGAGAAAATCAGCTTTCCGCCACCGGTCTTGCTGAACGACTGGTCGAAGAAGATTCCCGGGCTGCGATGAAGCTGGGAGACGACAACACGCTCAGTACCATTCACGATGAAGGTACCATTCTCGGTCATCAGCGGGATCTCACCAAAGTAGACCTCCTGCTGCTTGACGTTCGATACTGTACGGGCCTCGGTCTGAGCATCTACTTCCCAGACGACCAAACGAACCGTCACCTTCAAGGGTGCCGAGAAGGTCATGCCACGCTCGCGGCACTCTTCTACATCGTACTTTGGCGCCTCCAGGTCGAAGGACACGAAGTTCAACGAAGCCTTGTTCGAGAAGTCCTTGATCGGAAAGACGCTCTTGAACACAGCTTGAAGGCCAGTGTTCTTGCGGTCTTCCGCCGGAGTGAGACTCTGCAGAAACGCCTCGTATGAGGCCCTCTGAATCTCAATCAAGTTGCCAATATCCACCATAGGGTGGGCCTTGGCAAAGGTCCGACGGTGCTTGTAATTGTTGGCTAGTAGATCAGCCATTGGGACCTCGGCAGGTTGCAGTGTCCCCGTCTTGCGGGTTCTGCAGCGAAGGGGTGGACGCAGCGAGGTCTGTCCTGAACGCGCAAAGGCGCCGCGCAACAGCAAAACTGTACGCGACGCAACCGAGCGGACTATTGTCCAGGTACGAAGTGACCATCAAGCGGCGGTCTCGGGGGATCCGGGTCAGAGCCGGTCATACCGGCTGTGGAGCAGGAAGCTCCTAAATCACAAAATTCGACCACAACGAAGTAGTCAGGGGTGTCGGGACTTGCCGCAGGCCGTGAGGCAAGCTCCGACACCCCCCTGAGATCACTTGATCTCGACCACTGCACCAACTTCTTCAAGCTTGGACTTGAGCTCGTCAGCAGCAGCCTTGTCCACAGCTTCCTTGATGGGAGCTGGAGCAGACTCAACAAGGCCCTTGGCGTCCTTGAGGCCGAGACCAGTGGCCTCGCGAACAGCCTTGATCACCTTGATCTTGTTTGGACCGAATTCCTTGAGAATGACATCAAACTCAGTCTTCTCTTCGGCAGCTTCGGCAGCTTCACCTGCAGGCATTGCACCCATCATCATGGGGGCGGAAGCCTCGACACCCAGCTCCTCCTCCAAGATGGAGATGAGGGCCTTCACCTCGGAAAGCTTCAGGTTTTTGATGTAGTCAACGACGTCAGTCTGAGTGGCAGACATTGGGGATTCCTCTCGGATCGAAATTGGGAGTAGAGTAAAGACTCAAGCGTCTATTCGGCGACTTGTTCGTCGGCAAGCTTGGTCTCATAGTTCTTGAGCAGGTAGAGCAGGTCGCGCGCAGGGGCTTGGAGAACTCCAAGCACTTGGCGAGGCCCCTCTTGAAGGGTGCGGAGCAACATGACAAGCAGCTCTTCGCGGCTTGGCAAGCTGGCTACAGCCTTGACCCCAACGGGATCCAGGATGTCTCCGTCGAAGAATCCGGCCTTGACCTGAATCTTCCCCTTCGAATCCATGTGCTGCTTGACCGACTTGGCTGCAGCTACGGCGTCCTCACCCGAGATGATGACGGCAGTCATCCCCTTGAAGTGATCGGCCAGG
>Ga0055584_100005741_pt1 | contig 12159 bp, 11 predicted proteins | sample OSDHelmetaG_FD_58716 | JGI IMG/M metagenome (GOLD analysis project Ga0055584, IMG submission 58716) | Pelagic marine sediment microbial communities from the LTER site Helgoland, North Sea, for post-phytoplankton bloom and carbon turnover... | ecosystem: Environmental > Aquatic > Marine >... | reverse complement strand
TAATTTCAATCATTCCTCTGTGTGTAAATTAAATAATTGAATTTTCATGTTCGTTTCATACATTTATAATTTGATTTTCGGTTTACTTATAAAACTTGAGAAAACAATAATCAAGATTCGTAAAAATACCCTGATATACATTTCATATTTAACTCTGTTTTTTAATACTATACTTACTCGTGCCTTAGTGCTTCAATTGGCTTAATTCGAATAGCCTTTTGCGCAGGAATTAAACCTGCAATTAAACCAGTAACAACCAATACGGCCAATGCGATTAGTGCCATAGGCAAACCAATTTCGGGATGCTTAAAAAAAGTGCCCTCTTCTGTAGACTTCGAAGCCTCTGCTGCAATAATTGCTAAGTCTGCAGCATGCAATACCAAAGTTCCCAAAGCTAAACCCAGAAAACCTGCGATGGTAGTAAGAAAAACAGACTCTGATAGTATTTGACTAACTATAGTCCATGGACCAGCACCTATGGCTCTTTGAATTCCTATCTCTTTAGTTCTTTCTCTAACTATTACTAACATAATATTACTAATTCCGACTGCTCCAGCAATCAAAGTTCCTATGCCAACTATCCATATCAAAACATTAATCCCCAAAAACATATAATTCATAGTTTTTACAATTTCTTCAACATTGAAATGGCCAATTGCATCTATGTCCTCTGGATTAATAGAATGCTGACTTTTCAATAAGTCAGACACTTTATCAGCCGTTTCAGAAATACTTTCACCCTTACGGGTAGTAAATCCAAAAAAGTGAACATCATTACCATAGTTAAAGGTTTGTTGCATAGTAGAAAAAGGAAGAGATATTATTTCTTTTTTATCGGCTCCTATATTAACATTGGGATTTTTTGTTCGTGCCACTCCAACAACTTGGAACCATACTCCACTAACTTTTAAATATTTGCCAACAGGATTCTCTCCTTTATCAAACATCACCTCATATACCCTCTCACCTATTACACATACCTTGCGTTTATTAATAATATCTATTTCATTTATATACCTGCCATAAATCATTTCATTAGGATCAATCAAATTAAATTCAGGGACTTCCCCATTTACTATAAATGATCCTGTTTTAAGCCCTCTAATAACGTTTTCACCCTGAGAAATATTCCATCCCTGTAGCTTTGGAGCCAAAATATCTACCTCCGGAACTTCTCGTCTAATAGTTTCCATATCACTATTGGTAAAGCTCCATTGTCGTCCCTGCTTAAAACCCTTGTAGGCTTTTGTAGTATTATTAGCCCAGACAAAAGCACTATTTGAAGCAAAATCTTTAATACCATCAGTAATACCATTAATTAAACCATTACCAGCTCCCGACATGGTAACCAACATAAAAATGCCCCAAAAAACTCCGAAAGCAGTAAGTACACTTCGTACCTTGTTTTGTTTTATGGCATTAAAAATTTCCTGCCATCTGTCCTTGTCAAACACAGTTTCAAGTTTTAATTATTATTAAATCAGCTAAAAAAGCCTATTTCCAAATTATCATTACTCATCATGTAGAGCCTCTATAGGTTTAATTCCTGCAGCCTTGCGTGCAGGTACAAAACCAGCCAAAAGACCAGCAATAACCAAAAGAATAGTAGCAGAAATTGCAACCCCAAAATTTGCTGAAGGATTAAAAAATATAAACTGGATTTTATCATTATACTCTGCAATATTTGAAAGCACAACACTTGCAATATGCAACAATCCCATACCCGTCAACATCCCAACCAATCCGGCAAAAGCAGTAATAAAAAGCGACTCGGACAGAACTAATGAGATAACACTCCAAGGTGTTGCGCCAAGAGCCTTACGAATCCCTATTTCCTTGGTCCTTTCTTTTACGAGTATTATCATAATATTACTAACTCCCACTATACCCGCTATAATAGTCATTATACCAATAATCCATACAAACATCCTAATTCCATTAAAAATACCCTGAGACCGCTTAAAATCTTCCAAAGTATTTGTGACATACAGAGCTTCATCATCACTTGCCGAAAACTTATGACGCTTTGCTAAAAAAGCTTTGATTTCATCTTCAATTCTTTTATTTCCCTCTGCAGTGTTAGAAGTAGTGGTTATTGCCAAACTGCTTATACGATTAGCTCCATTAAAAACTTTCTGACCTGTTGTTATAGGAATTATTGCTGCCTTAGATTGTTTATAACTGGGATTTTCCAATACTCCTACCACCTTGAAATAAATCCCTCCTACTTTCACATATTTTCCTATCGGATCAATATCTTTAAAAAGCATGTCGACTATATATTGTGAAAGAGTTATAACTTTTCGATTTTCTTTAATATCAATATGATTAATAAATCTACCCTTTACCACTTCCATTAAACGAATATTGATAAACTCTGGCATTACACAAGTTACAGTATAGTTAGCATATTCATCATTATAAGTTATAGCAACATCTGACATAAGTCGCAAACGACCGGTGATATCTTTAATGCCAGGCAGGTCACGCTTAATTAAATCATAATCCTCATTAGTAAACTGAACACGTCTGCCCTTTCCTAATCCCTCAAAATTTTCACTGGTCCGCCCAGGCCACACCTGAATAGCATTCTTGGCTATATTTCTAAAGTTAAACTCCATACCATTCTGCAAGCCATTTCCACTTCCCAGCAAGATAATCAACATAAAAATACCCCAAGCCACACTAAAACCTGTCATTATAGTCCTGAGTTTATTCTTTTTTAGTGTAGATAATATTTCTTCTAGATAATCTATCATTATGTTAAGTTATTGCAATAAAACTAAGTTGATTTAATGTGTTCAATATCAAAAGCAGAATTTATCTTACTCGATTCTATAACTCCATCACGCAGCCGTATAATACGTTGTGTTTGATTAGCCACTTCATTTTCATGCGTTACAATTATGATAGCTATACCAGTTTGATTAACCTCCTTTAATATTTCCACAACTTCACTGGATGTTTGAGAGTCAAGTGCCCCGGTTGGCTCATCTGCCAAAATAATCTTAGGTTTTGAAATTAATGCCCTGGCTATAGCAATACGTTGTTTCTGACCTCCTGAAAGTTCGGAAGGTAAATGATAGGCTCTATCTCTTAAACCCATTCTCTCAAGATACTCCAAAGCAATATTATTTCGTTTTTTACGACTAACCTTTTGATAATACAAAGGAAGAGCTACATTTTCCATTGCATTTTTGAAAGAAATAAGATTAAACGATTGAAACACAAAGCCTATATATTTATTTCTATATTGAGCCGCCTTAGTCTCGTTCATCTTGGATATAAGTATATTATCGAGATAATATGAACCTTCATCATAATTGTCTAATATCCCCAATACATTTAACAAAGTAGATTTACCGGAACCTGAGGACCCCATAATACTAACCAATTCTCCCTTACGTATATCCATATCTATGCCCTTGAGAACATGTAAGGAATTATTTCCATTTGTATACGACTTATGCAGAGCTTTCACTCGAATAATGCTATCACTCATTATTTATTCATCTTTTAAAATACCTTACAGCAAAAAACAATTTTCCTGCCAAACCTTACAACATTCTAGTTATGTGGGAGTTGTTGATTTATAGTAAAAGTCATAAATTAACAACTGTCTATTTTAGTTACACTTCATGTCCGATAACGAACACCATATGTTATTATAATAACTATGAAAAGATTACTTTTATGCTAATGAAAATTCCTAATGCATATTAATTATGATAAAAGCTACGTTTTCTCGTCTTAATCCATTTTTACAACTAATTGTTATCCTTTGCCTAATCCTTGTTTCTATATTTATAACTTATTCACTGGCAGTCATTATTGCTCTACCATTTACAGGAATGAGCAGTGTAAAAAATCTATTGCAGGGGAATAGTTCCATAGCCTTCTTAAAATACCTTCAAATAATTCAAGGATTTGCTATATTTATTATTCCTTCATTTACTGGAGCATGGTTGTTTTCAAAAAAACCTAGTATATGGCTAAAATTCAAGAAAGTAAATACAAAACTGATATTATTGAGCATATTATGCATACTTACATCGCTACCTTTTGTTAGTTGGTTAGGAGTCATTAACACTCAATTATCTCTTCCTGACAGTCTTCTCCCCATTTTAAATTGGATGCAGGAAACAGAAAATACAACTAACCAGCTTATATTTAAATTTTTAGATACTAAAAATCTAAATATAATACTTTTCAATATTTTAATGATAGCTATAATACCGGCACTGGGAGAAGAAATGCTTTTTCGTGGTGTCATACAAAACCTAATAAATAAAATGGTTGAAAATCACCATTTAGCAATTTGGATAACAGCTTTTTTATTTAGTGCCATGCATATGCAATTTCTAACATTTGCTCCACGATTTTTCTTAGGAGCAATACTAGGCTATTTATTGATATATGGAGGTAGTATATGGTATCCTATTGTTGCTCATTTTTTCAATAATCTTTCATCTCTTATTATATTCTACTTTTATAGAGTAACCAGACCCAATTTAGATCCTTTTAACCCCGATATAAATAATCAAACATTCCCAATTGCTATCATGAGCTTAATTGTAACAATAGGAATTATATATTTATTTAAAAAATGGGATTTAAATAATAAAACTATGAAATCCTAATTTTTTCTGTGGGACGATACACATAGACTACACCATACTTGCTACATTTTTCCCGTTTAAGCTCAGCATCCATATCGGCATAAGTATCTTCTACCTCATTCCATAAAGTTGTAATAATAGCATCTGCCTGTAATCTATAATCAGTAACTTTTGCTAGTAATTTTTGAGATGTCGCCAGTAAATCTTTATGGGTATTATATAACTCTGTAAATTTTTCAAATTTAACCTTAACCATGGCAAGAGAAGGATTATAAATGCGTGTGGCTCCTTGCGCCATGCGCATTTCCTCTCCCTCTATAACTCTTTTCCCCCATATTAATAACTGTTGTTCGGTACCTATCTCAGGAACAGATTTCTCATCCTTATCTATACCATAGAATTTACGAGTCTCAGGTTTTAATTCTCCTCGTGTAATACTAAGATTAACTACCTGCAAAAAATGCGATACATATAACCGTGCTGATCTAAATTGTTCACCAAGTAATTTGCCAATTTTTGCTTGACGATCCCGACTTTGCTGATATTGATTCAATATCTGCTCAAAATAAGGATGAAAATCTTTTATTTGCAAAAGAGTTTTTTGGGTAAATGCTAAATCAACAGGTCTTAATAAGGCACCCTTATCCAACGCAGCCCTCAGTGCCCTTAGCCTAGCTTTATCAGTATTTGGCAATCGTCGGTATGGCATAAACAATTCATTTTTTAAGATTTATGACATTATGTGAAAATATCTAAATTAAAACACTCTTCCAAAAAACAACCTTCCTATTTTAATATTATAGATATATACCTTCACCAACTCCAATGGGTAAGCCCAACCAATACCAGGCAAATAGCATAATTACCCACATCACAAATAAAACAACGCTATAGGGTACAAGCAATGACAAAATAGTTCCTATACCCACATTCTTATCATACTTACGAACCCAACCTATTAATAGGGGGAAATAAATATAAAGAGGACTAACACAATTAGTTATAGAATCCCCCACTCTATACATAAGCTGAATAAAAGCGGGACTATAACCTAGTTGAGCAAGCATGGGAATAAAAATGGGAGCAAAAATGGCCCATTTGGCAGACCCACTCCCTATAAAAATATTAAGAAATGCCACTATAATCATAAACAAAGTAAACATCACGGGTCCAGTCAAACCCGAAGCCTGCAAAAAATGCGCTCCATTTATTGCGAGTATAGTATCAAGACGGCTCCAACTAAATAAATTAATAAATTGAGCAACTACAAGCATCAAAACTATATAACCCGACAAGTCTTTCATGCCAGCTTCCATAAACTTCAATAAATCATCCGGTTTTTTAATAGAACCAGTTACCTTACCATAAACATAACCTGGAATAGCAAAAAAGAAAAATAATATTGGTACTAATCCTCTCAAAAATGGAGAGGGCACAACTCCCCCTGTCTCCTGATTACGCAACGGTCCGTTAGTTGGTACAACCAACGCAATAACAATGGCAATAATAAATAGTGCAGCCAATCCTGCATATTTCATTCCTTTTTTCTCTAAAGGACTCAACTGAGGCCTGTTTTTAAAAGCCTCAACCCCTTCATCACCTATAGCTAATTTTTTGCAACCCGGAATAGTAAAACGAGAAGCCACAAAGGCCCCTCCTAGCCCAAGCATTATAGTTGATGCTATCATAAAATACCAATTCGCAGTGGCACTTACTTCAATAGAACTATCTATACGCGAAACAACATCAGTACTAATGCCTGCCAACAAAACATCAGTTCCCGCAATAAAAAAATTAGCAGTAAAACCAGCTGTAGCACCGGCATATCCGGCAATTAAACCAGCAATAGGATGCAACCCCATTTGCATAAAAATAAGAGCAGCTATTGGAGGTACAATAACAACTCCTGCATCAGATCCAATATTACCACATGCACCTATAATAAAAATAACTGGCAATACTACTTTTCTGGGAACAGCAAAAGCCATGGTTCTCAAGGCTATGGGTAAGAGGCCACTTTTCTCGGCAACTGACACACCCATAAGCATAACTAATACTAATCCAAAGGGAGCAAAATGTGCAAAATTAGTAACCATTTCTTGGATAAAACGACGCAAACCCTCACCTGACAAAAGGTTATGCGCTATTACTTCTTGCCCGGTTCCCGGATCTACCGCACTAACCCCAAAAAAAGAAGCTATTGCACTAATGACCACAATAAAAAATGTAATCCATACAAACATCCAAAAAGGATGCGGTAATTTATTACCCAGGATCTCTATCCATCCTAGTAAGCCTTTACTGCCTGTAACATGATCTTTATTTGGTATTTTCTGCTTCTTTTCCATAAATCAGTAAATATAAATGCGTAAGTTCCGAAAATAATATTTTTTTACTTTTGACACAATGATTTTTACTATAGATGTAACTAATACATTTACTGATACTTAACAAAACGCCTTTGTTCAGCAGTTGGGAAGTTAATAAATTTTCTTGGAGGATCTACACTAAGATTAAGTACTTGATTAGTAAAAGGATGATTAAATATTAAACCGGTAGCACATAAAAACATACCTTTATGCTTTAAAATATGTCCCGGCTTACCATACAAAGTATCACCTAAAATTGGAAATCCCGCCTTTGAGCAATGTATCCTTAATTGGTGGGTTCTACCTGTAGTAGGATATAATTTTATTAACGACAAATGTTTACTACGTAAAGATGGCCAGGTTTGAACAACTTTATAATAAGTTTGAGACTTCTTGTTGTCTATATCCCAATTCCATTCTCCATTTAAATTGGGCTTACCCATAACTACAGCAGTATATTCCTTGGATATAGTCTTATTCTGCAATTGAGCACCCAAGGCCCTATGCACACCATAGGTTTTGGCAGTTATTAAAAGTCCGGACGTTAATCCATCTAAACGATGAACTGCCAAAGGAAATGGTAAAGCATCCGCTTGAGAAGAAGACTTCAAAACTGCAGGAAGAGCATTTTCTATACACCTAAACAAATTTCCGTTAACAACTATACCTGCAGGTTTAAATATAACAGCCAAATAATCATCTTCATATATTACTTTAAGATTTATAGAAAAAATTCTTTTATTTTCAACAACAGGTTTTAGCCAAACTATCTCATCACCTTGAACAACAATATTTGCAGTACTGGCTACATGCGAGTTTACAAATATTTGTCCCTTTTTTATAGCTTTTTTTACAGCTGATTTTGTTTCTAACCCAACAAAAATTCCTGGAATAAAATCACATAATCGTAATCTCTTACTATTATCCTTTACCGTATAACTAATAGTGAGCGATGAACCCATCATTATTTAAATCTTTTATCAGTTACCACAATGCCATTTATTTTCCTAAAAAGATCAAGAGCATAAACATCAGTCATCCCTGATACAAAATCAAGTACTGTTTGTATTTTTTGATGTATAGGAGCTTTAGTATCCACTCTATATTGTTGAGGTATAAAAGGCAGTAATAACCCCGAAAAATGATCCTCCGGATGCATAACGGCATGCGTAAATTCTTTTAATAAGGAACCTAAAATTCTAAAACCTGCTATTTCAATTTCAACTACAGATGGATGTTTATAAATAATATTAAGCCCTGTTTGTTCACAGCTATGCATAGCTTCTGAAGTGCATCCAGCCAAATGAGAAATAAGTGATCCGGAGAAAGTACCTGATATAATAGCATCATGATTTTGAATAAAAATATCTGTGCACTCTTTTACTAATTTTCCTATAACCGTGGCACGTATAAAAGCAATTTGTTCATTTACATCAGTTACCTCCTTGCAGGTTTCTTTGATTCGTTGTAATAATTCTGCTTCTTGTTTAGTATCAAAATAAGCAAGTAATAACTCCCTTGTCTCTTTAGTTGAAAGTATCCCTAGTTTATGAGCATCCTCTATATCCATAATCTGATAACAGATATCATCTGCGGCTTCAACTAAATAGACTATGGGATGACGAGCAAAAACACCAGGCAGCAAAGGATTCTCCTTTAATCCCAGATGTTCAGCAATTTGCAAATATGTATCCTTTTCAGATTGAAAAAAACCGTATTTCTTTTGACCTTTTGTACCTGATGCATAAGGATATTTAACAATTGACGCCACAGTTGTGTATGTCATTCCAAAACCACCCTTTCTGCGACCAGCAAATTGATGAGTCAAAAGTCGTAATGCATTTGCATTACCTTCAAAATCGACTAAATCCCGCCAAATAGCAGCATCATTAATCATAGACTCATATTTCTGACCTTCTCCCGTTTTAAAAAAAAGCGAAATAGCTTTTTCACCACTATGCCCAAAAGGAGGATTACCCATGTCGTGAGCCAAACAAGCTGCAGCAGTAACTGCTCCCAGCTCCTGAGCTAAAGGATTCTTTACTTTAATTGTCTGAGTTAAAAAATGGCTAATATTATTTCCAAGAGAACGCCCAACACTGGCAACTTCAAGGCTGTGAGTTAACCTATTATGCACGAAAACACTTCCTGGCAAGGGAAACACTTGAGTTTTATCTTGCAAACGTCTAAAAGGTGAAGAGAAAATTAATCTGTCATAATCTCTTTGAAACTGACTGCGATCATGATGCTCCCCCTCTCGAACTGGTTTACCAGTGCGCAAACCAGATAATAATTTTTCCCAATTCATATAACATGGTTTTTGTCAAAAATAAGCAATTATGCCAACTCATGATACATTAGCATTATAAATATAACCCTTATAAGAATAACAGAAAAACGACTTTGGTCTATTCAATAGCGCCTCTCACATATAAAAGGCGAGCATTAATCAATAGACTATTGACATTTGAATTGCATATATCTTCCTTTGCATTATAAATATTAAAGGAAAACCTAGCCCAAAAAGAATAAGAGGCTGTCTTATAAAATATAGACAGCCTCTTTTTATTTTTTATATGCTATTCCATAAAAATCACTAAATTATATCTCCTCAATATATTCTGGTACTATAATTCTTCATCTCTGCATCCAATATACGGGCTTTTCCATCAGTACATTTATCTACCAATTGCCAGAAAAAAGGTCCGTGATTTTTCTCAATAGTATGACATAATTCGTGTATTAAAACATAATCAATAAGATAATCGGGTAAGCGCATTAAATGCAGATTAAGGTTAATATTATTAACATTGGAGCAACTTCCCCAACGACTCTTCAAATTTTTTATAAATACTCTGTTATAAAAAAACTTATGTTCCTGTGCTAATTTATTTAACCTTGGTGGTAAAACCCTTTTTGCCTCACACCTTAAAGCCTCATCAATACCATAGCGTATTGCTTCCTGTATAGAATTATCACTAACAGATATATGCTCGGGATACTGTACCTTTAAAATTCCATTATATAAAAATAACCTTACATCAAAACGCTGAGCCTTTTCTATTTTTAAAATAAAGCTACGGGAATGAAATTGAGTATTCTCATCGAAGATAGTATAATTTGCTTCCTGAGCTTCAATCTTTCGTCGGGCCTTTATAATCCAGTTACGTTTTTGTTTAACAAATTCTATAGCTGCATAAATAGAATAGTCCGGAGGAAATAAAACCTGTATACCTTCTAATGGCTTCAGACGTATCGACAGACGTTTACATCGTCTATCGGATCGAAAAACAACCTTACCAATATTCTCAATATTTATACTCTGAAGTAACTGTGTAGACATTTGACTCTATTGAAAGTGTCAAAAATAAGTATTTTTATTTGCCCATTATATCTTTACTATCATAAACATACCAATACAATAACCCGGTAAGCAATGAGCCCCCAACGATATTTCCCAAAGTTGCAGGCAAAAGATTATCAAATAAAAACGAACTCCAGCTAACATCAACACCATAAAAAATTGCTGTAGGAATAAAAAACATATTAGCTACACTATGCTCAAAACCCATAGTCACAAAGGCCATCACAGGAAACCAAATAACAAGAATTTTACTACAAATATCCTGGGCTGCAAAAGCCATCCATACAGCCACCGCTACCAACCAATTGGCTCCAACTCCTTTAGTAAATACAGTTAAAAATGAAGCTGTAGTTTTTACCTGTACTATGCTGGTAATACTATCAAACCATGGAGAGTGAGCCAATAACCCTGTTTGATATGCAAGAAAATAACCTACAAATAATGACCCTATAAAATTTCCAAAATAAACTAAAGACCAATTTCGTAATATGTCTGTAAATGAAACTTTTTGTGACATATAAGCTGGAATAAAATATGCAGTATTACCTGTAAATAAATCGGCTCCTCCAACTACACAAAGTATAAGCCCTAGAGGAAAAACAGCTCCCATCACAAATTTTGGAAGTCCTGGATTTTCAGCTGCAAATCCTGGCATCCCTCCACCAACAAGTAATGCTAACAAACCTCCCATAGCGATATATCCTCCAGCTAAAAAAGCGAGAATAAGTGTATGTTTGATTGAGGTATTACTTTTTAAAAATGCTGCATCGCTGGCCTTCGCAACAAGTTCACGAGGAGTAAAATAACCCATATTATAATACAGTTCTAAAAAACTTCAACAAATACTTTAATTCACTACTACTTCATTTACATAAGACTCTAATATCTTCTTTGCCCTATTTAACTGCTCTGGTGTATTGGGTACTACATCTGAGAGTTCATAATTACAGCCTAAAGCCTCGTACTTATGTACTCCTAACTTATGATAGGGCTGTATCTCCAATTTCTCAATATTCTGCATTCCGGAAATACGCTGCCCCAAAGCGTGCAAATCATCTGGTTTATCTGAATACCCGGGAACAAGTACATAGCGCAACCAAACAGGCTGATTAATTTCAGCTAAATAATCGGCAAAAGCTAAAGTACGTTGATTATTCATCCCTGTTAATTTTTTATGCTTGCTATTATCTATATGCTTAATATCTAGCAAAACCAGATCGGTATATTCAAGCAGCGCTTTAGAGGAGGTGTTTAATATACTTCCATTTGTATCTATACATGTATTAAAACCCTCTTGCTTCAACCTTATGAACAGATTAGTTAATTCCTTAGCCTGTATCAAAGGTTCTCCACCTGAAATTGTGATGCCCCCTTTTTTACCAAAAAAAGGACGTTGACGATCAGCCATTTTTACTAAATCCTCAAGGAGGTATTCACTACCTCCCTGATAAGCAATAGTATCAGGATTAGCACAATACAAACATTTAAAGTTACACCCTTGCAGGAAAATAACTAAACGAATGCCGGGACCATCGTAGGTCCCGAGCGATTCTATAGAATGAACCCTAAGCATTCATTATATTGTTTCAAAGAAACTCCGTGAAATAACATCTTGTTGCTGGGCACGAGTTAAACGCACAAAATTTACAGCATATCCTGATACCCTAATTGTTAACTGAGGATATTTCTCAGGATGCTCCATGGCATCTTCAAGCATCTCACGATTAAGCACATTCACATTTAAATGATGTGCATTTTTCGAAAAGTAACCGTCCATAATAGATACCAAATTTTCTTTGCGCTGCTC
>Ga0055584_100005740_pt1 | contig 12159 bp, 10 predicted proteins | sample OSDHelmetaG_FD_58716 | JGI IMG/M metagenome (GOLD analysis project Ga0055584, IMG submission 58716) | Pelagic marine sediment microbial communities from the LTER site Helgoland, North Sea, for post-phytoplankton bloom and carbon turnover... | ecosystem: Environmental > Aquatic > Marine >... | reverse complement strand
GTTAAGCCCGATTGACCGTGATGTTCAATACACCATTCACTCATATTATCGAGCACGTTATCCGATTGGCTAATAGCAAATACTGGCCCTTCTGCTAAAATGTTTAGTTGGCTATCAGTAATAATTGTGGCAATTTCTAATATTACGTCAATTTCAGGTTCTAGCCCTGTCATTTCTAAATCAAGCCAGATTAGATTAGTGTCGTTAGATGTCATAAAGGTCCTTTGTACCAAGTTTTTCAAATTAACGCTTGGTATTCTAAATTGCACAAGCAATAAATCATAATTATAAGTATAATAGCTGACAAATAACTAGGATTAAATAAAATGATCAACCTCATCTGGTTACAACAATAATAATGGCTAAGAAAAAACTGACTCACGGCCAACAACGCCGTATAAAAGCAAATCATGACAAAAAATTACATGTCAAAATAGATAAAACAGACAAAGTACAATGGCAAGATGACGAATTAGGCTTAGCTCAAACAGGCACAATTATTAGTCGCTTTGGGCAACATGCAGATGTTGAAGGTGCTGATGGTATAGTTTATCGTTGTAATTTACGTCGTTCTATTCGCTCGTTAGTCTGTGGTGACAAAGTACTTTGGCGATTAGGTAAAGAAACGCTACACAGTATTCGCGGCATTATTGAAGCCGTTCACGAACGTGATTCTGTGTTAAGTCGACCTGATGTTTACGATGGCGTAAAACCCATTGCTGCCAATATTAGCCAAATACTAATCGTTTCTTCATTATTACCTGCTTTTAATAGTGACATAATCGATCGATACCTTGTTGCTGCAGAGCAAACCGGTATTACACCTGTTATTGTGTTAAATAAAACTGATTTACTACCTGAACTTAGTCAGTCAGAGCAAGATGAAATTAAACAACAATTAGAAATTTATCGCGATATTGGCTACCAAGTACTTTATGCTAGCAGTAAAGCACAAGCTGGTATTAGTGAATTAAAGGTGCAGTTAAACGAACATACCAGTATTTTTGTTGGTCAATCTGGTGTGGGTAAATCAACATTAGTTAACGCCCTTATGCCTGATTTAGGCGTAATCACTAAAGAAGTATCTCAAAATTCCGGTTTAGGACAACACACAACGACTGTTGCTAGGTTGTACCATTTTAACGATGGCGGTAATTTAATTGATTCACCCGGTATCAGAGAATTTGGTTTGTGGCACTTAACGCCTGAACAGGTTTTTAATGGCTTTAAAGAATTTGAAGAGTTTATGGGATTGTGTAAATTTAGAGACTGTAAACACATTAACGATCCTGGTTGCGCATTAACCAGCGCTAACGAACAACAAATTAATCCTAAAAGGCTTGCAAGCTTTCAACGTATTTTAGCCAGTTTAGGCGACAATAAATTAACTTCACGATTTAATGACTAATCGACTGATAAATATAAGGAAAAAAAGTGTCTTCAGAAAACTTATCTCCAAACTCATTACCTGTAAAAAATACAATCAGTGATAAAATTAAAATAGCCCTACAATATGCAATGCCAAAACATGCTGTTTCACGTTTAGTAGGGAAATTAGCTGCAGCTAAAATGGGTTGGTTGACCACTAAATTAATAAGTATGTTTATCAATGCATATAATATTAATATGAGCGAAGCCAAGCTGAAAAAAGCGAGTGATTTTGACACCTTTAACGACTTTTTTACAAGAGAACTAGAGGAAGGTGCACGTACTATTAATTCAGAAAGTGGGTCATTATGTTATCCCGTGGATGGTGCAATATCACAACAAGGCGATATTGTTGAAGGCAAGCTTATTCAAGCGAAAGGCTTTAATTACAGTTTAACCTCTTTATTAGGTGGCGACGCGAGAACAGCTGCTCCTTTTCAAAAAGGTAAGTTTTCTTGTATATATTTAGCGCCAAAAGATTACCACAGAATTCATATGCCAATGGCCGCTACCTTACGTGAAATGATTTATGTACCGGGAGAGTTATTTTCAGTTAATCCGTTAACCGCCAATAATGTTCCAGATTTATTTGCCCGTAATGAAAGAGTTGTAACTATTTTTGATACTGAGCATGGCTCTTTTGCTATGGTACTTGTGGGTGCAACCATTGTTGCAAGTATAGAGACTACCTGGGCAGGAACTATTACTCCACCTGCAGGCACTGATATTTTTAGGTGGCAATACCCAGCAAAAGGCGTTGATGCTATCACATTTGAAAAAGGTGATGAAATGGGGAGATTTAAATTAGGCTCTACCGTAGTAAGTACTTTTGCCCCTAATATGGTTGAATTTACGCCAGAAGCCGGCCCACAAACAGTGACTCGTTTAGGCGAGCTTTATGCCAACTTAGTGTCTACGACTAAATGATGAAAACAAATGACTGCTCACTAATTGAACACGGAATAGGATCTGTGTACAATCTTACGCATTAAGTTTGAATATTTACTCTAGCGCTATAAAATCCTACAGTAAAAACAAAACCCTTAACATTCCATAAAGGACAAAAAAACATGGCCTGCGATCAAGATAAATTAGTCGTAAAACCAACAAAGCCAACGGAAGCAGAATTAACTTTACTTAATATTCTTTGGCAAATGGGTCCCGCAACCGTCAGAGAAATACACAATACGGTAAGTACCACACAAAAAACGGGTTATACTACTGTTTTAAAAATATTACAGATAATGCACGAAAAGGCACTTGTGATACGTGACGAAACTAATCGTGCTCATGTGTATGCTGCCGCTGACAGTGAAATTCATACGCAGTCATCTTTAATAAAGGACCTTATAAGCAAAGCGTTTGGGGGCTCAACGTCAAAACTAGTTATGCGAGCTATTGATGAATCAACGTCTGCTGAAGAAATTGATGATATTCGTCAGTTGCTTAATTCATTAGAAAGATAACAACTTAAAAATCAATGCTAACTATTTTATCGACTAGCCCCATTCTAACCAGTTTATCACTGACTCTATTGCATTTTTTATGGCAAGGTTTACTGGTAGCTGCGGTATTAAAGTCGGCATTGCTTATTTTTAACAATAACAAACCTCAATTGCGTTATGCATTGTCATCTTTGGCAATGTTTATCAATCTGCTACTGCCTATTATCACTTTTACAATCATATATTTAACTGAAAACGCTCCCACTAATACAATAGCGAGCTCGTTAATAATAACTGATTTAATTGAAGAATTAAATCAGCCTGATGCACTTTTTAGTTATAAAGAGTTGATTGTATTACTGCCATCACTATTACCTTATGTCGCCATAATATGGTTAGCAACAATCACTCTACTAGCCAGCCAGTTATTATTAGAAGTCTATAATGTAAATAACTTGCCACAACAAAATACTGTTTCACCAACCCCAGCACTAAAAGCTCGATTTAATGAATTAGCTAAACAAATAAACTTAAGTATTACACCTAAACTATTAATTTCATTGAAAGTTGAAGTGCCTATGGCTATAGGTTGGCTTAAACCAGTAGTTTTATTACCCGCGAGCATGCTAAGCGGATTAAGTACACCACAATTAGAAATGCTGCTTTTACATGAACTAGCACATATTCGCCGTCACGATTACTTAGTTAACTTTTTTCAAACATTAGTAGAAATATTATTGTTCTTTCATCCAGCAGTACACTGGGTATCGAAACAAATGCGTAATGAGCGTGAATATTGCAGTGATGATGTTGCCGTACAACATTGCGGAGATGCTATTGCTTACGCACATACATTAGCTGATACCGCCTCTTTATGTACTAAAGCTCATCACCAAACAATTCCTGATATGGCAATGGCAGCGTCTGGGGGTGATTTAAAACAACGTGTTTTTCGTTTAGTCGATCATCACTGTGCACCTAAAAACCATATTAGTAAGTGGTTTGCTGGTCTGACTATCGTTTTTTCAATCTTAATTTTATCAAGTAAGCAGCTATTAACTATGCCATTACTTGACGTTTGGTATAATGAAAAATCTTCACAAGCCCCAAGTAAAAGCAGTATTACTGAGTTACAAGCGCAATTAACGACTGAAGAATCATTAACCCAAGTACAAAAAAAGAATGATTATAAGTTTAAAACAACTATTGTAGAAGTACCGTTAACTATTTCGACAGAACAGCAAGCAGCCCCTAATGCTTTTTTTCTCTCTGATTCTCAAGAAAAAAACTTAACCTTCACAAAAAATCAATCTAACCAATTTCAAAATAAACAAACTATTTCAGAAAGTTCGCCTGAACTAGAATACTCAATAAAAAATGTTTTCTCGAAGAAGAATAATCCCTCCAAAACAAATTCGTCCCCACAGGAAATTGAAACATTAGCAATTTTGGCTTCAACCGAAAAAGATACCCCCCTGCATGTACAAAAGCCAAACGATATAAAGTATGTATTACCAACTGATTTAATAAGTAAAAATAATAGAGAAACAAGGTTTATTGATCATATTTCTAGACAAAAAGAAGAATCAGTAAAACCTAATATAGTGGCGAGTAAGTCAATTTTTCCTTTAACGCCTGTTTGGCAAAGTGCTGAACAAGTGAAGAAAGTTGTTCCTGTTTATCCTAGTGTCGCAAAACGTAAAGGTATTGAAATAGATATCAAAGTAGACTTTACTATCGATATTGATGGTCAGATAAAAAATATTAGATTTGCTCAACATAAAAAAATTAATTATTTTAAAAAATCTATACGAACAGCAATTGAAAAATGGCGTTTTGTACCTGCTAAAGTTGACGAAAAACCAGTAGAAAGCCAAATGGCGAAAGTATTTTCTTTTAGCTTACAAAGCTAACATCACACCATTTGTTACTATTCTCTTCAATCAAGATTGGTAAACAAGTTGTTTAAATCTTAATCCTGCATTTTTTTACCGTGCTTATCACTGTGTTTTTTACCGTGACCTTTTTTATCCCCTCTATGGCCTTCCATCATTTTAAGCCATTTATCTTGCTGCTCTTTATTTAATACATTAAAAAGTGCTTGTTTACTTTTTGCTCTAATTAACGCTAACTTGGTCAAAGTAGGTTGGTATTCGCTTTGAAGTGAGCTAAATGCTTTTTCATCAAATGTTTTTGCTGTTAGTAAATTTTTCTCTGCTATTTTAAACGCTTTCATCGATGCGTTTAATGGTTGATGTTGGTCTCTAGATTTTGTTTTTATTGCATTTATTTTTACTTTTTGATCTTCGCTCAATGATAAAAATTTAGCCATACGTTTCATTTCATTTCTATGTCCACGATGCTTATGTTCTTGCTGATGGCTACTCACCGCTTCAACACCCTCGTCTGAAGCATTAACAGTAGCGATACTAGCAAAAGTTATTGCAGTACAAACCGCTACGGTAGAAAAAATAGTTTTCATTGATTTTGTCATATTCATAATATTCTCCAAAAAAATAATAAAGTCCTATATACCCACTCCACTTGAAGATGTTCGTTTCTGCTAGATCATGTGTTTTTAATTGATACGGGCATACATTAGTTAACTGCTAAAGAGTATAAATGACACTATGATAAGATACGTAAAGTCAGTGTAAAGATTAAGTAAAGATTAGACCGTTGGCCATAAGGCTGCAATTAATAAGATAAGATAGCGGTATCAGTTGCCAAAAATCATTTATACACCCATTTGGAGATTCGTTTGAATAAAAAACATTTATTGCTTATTGATGATGATCATGAATTAGCTGAGTTGTTAGACGATTATTTAACTCAAGAAGGTTTTACTGTTCAGTGTTGTTTTGATGGACAGTCAGGGTTAGAGCATGCCTATAAAACAGAATATGATCTTATTTTATTAGATGTAATGATGCCTAAGCTTAATGGTTTTGAAGTATTAAAAGCTCTTGGTACTGAGTATAAAACGCCAATTTTAATGCTAACAGCAAAAGGGGATAATAACGATAAAGTACGAGGTTTAAAGTTAGGCGCTGATGATTACTTAGCTAAACCTTTCCACCACCAAGAATTGCTAGCCCGTATACATGCCATTTTACGCCGTATTAATATTATTACCCAACAAAACCAAAAGACTGCCAGTGCTGAAGATTTAACATTACTCGTTAATGGTATTGAGCTCAATCATGCAACAAGAACAATTACTTGTGATAATAACCCTATCACATTAACAGGGACTGAATATCAAATATTAACAATATTAATGGAGCATCACGGGCAAATAATCAGTAAAGATACATTATCAAAACAAGTGTTGAGCCGAAAACTAGCTCCCTTCGATCGCAGTATTGACGTACATGTTGGTAATATACGCCGTAAGTTTCATTCTTATTGTACAATTGAAAAAATAAAAACAGTGCGTGGTGCAGGTTATTTATTTTTAACAGGCGAAAGCAACTAAAAAATGATGTTTATAAAACCGTATTCAAAATTGAAAATATTTTTCTCTTCTTTTAGCATAAAGCTATTTGCTTGGTTTTGGCTTATTGCGATTGCCTCTATTTTTAGTACTCGGTTTATCATACAACAAATATCAAGTGATGCTTACAATACCGTTGTCAGCCAAGAACCATTGCATCAAGAACTTCGCCAACTTCATAATACCGTCAAAATAATAGAACAAAGCAAGACTAAAAATATTGATAAATTATTAGAAATTAAGTTAGAAAAATTTATTAAAGCGCCATTTAATATTTGGTTCAAGAGTATGGATAATAATGCAACCGTTTCCAGTTTATTCAGATTACCTTCAAAGCATCATAAAGCGGTTAAACGCTATCTTTACGAACACGAATTTGATCAATCCATCACGAGTAATTTCTCTCATACTCGTTTGATTGGGCCTGCAACAATTGAAATAGATAAACAGCACTACCAACTGTTTATTTCACGAAAACAGCACAAGCAAAATTTAGGTTTATTTGTACAGGAGCTTCCTTCTTGGGCTCGCTTGGCAACACCTGCATTAATTAGTTTTATACTGTGTTTATTTCTAGCGCGATCTTTTAGTAAACCTATTGCCACCATTAAAAAGGCGACAACAGAATTAGGTAAAGGTGATTTATCAACTCGTGTAGTGGGAGTTACAAAACGCAGTGATGAATTAGGTCAATTAGCAAATAGCTTTAATCAAATGGCAGAGCAGTTACAACAAAACCAAAATTCTCAACAACGTTTGCTTGGTGATGTTTCTCATGAATTACGTTCCCCTATGACTCGCTTGCAAATGGCATTAGGATTAGCACAGCAAGCTTCTATTACCCAATTGGCTCGAGAACAATATTTAAAACGTTGTGAATTAGAGATTACACGATTAAATAAAATGATTGAGGATGCGTTAGTTTTATCACGCTTAGAAAATACGCTACAAACTATTGATAGAAAAAGACTTAATTTCACTGCGTTAGTTCAAAAAATAATTAATGAAGAACAATTTGTTGCTGATGAAAAATCAATCGCTATTGTGTTAGATTCAACCGTAACTATTGAACTAATGGGCGACCAAAATTTATTGTCTAGTGCTATCAGTAATGTGGTAACAAATGCAGTAAAATATAGCCCAGAGCACAGTACCGTCAAGCTCACCTTATCGATAGAAGACGGGCTTGTTAGTTTGGTTATTTCAGATAACGGTATAGGTGTGCCACCCGAATCTTTACCTGAATTATTTACCCCTTTTTACCGAGTGAACCTTGCAAGAGATCGTAAAACCGGCGGTACTGGATTAGGGTTGGCAATAGCCAAACAAGCCATTACTTACCACCAAGGTAATATTTTCGCTAAAAATAATGATAATCAAGGTTTATCTGTTACCATTCAAATCCCATTATGATGAAACACACGTATATGAACACTTCTACTATTAAAAAATCGCCTTTTTATTTCAATAAACCAATCAGAATAATCGCTCTAGTCTTTATTAGTTTATACCTAATAATATGGGCCATTTCTTCGCCATTAAGTAAATATATAATCAGCCCTATTTTAGCTGAACAAGGACTGACGTTATCTTCCGATACAAGTATTCGTTATAACCCTTTTATGAGTCAGTTATCCGTAAACGACTTAACTCTTTACTTAAACAAAGAAGAAAAAGTACTTTCCATCAATAGCCTAGCCGTCCGTATAACGTTATTTAATTTATTTTTTGACGAAATAGTCATTAGTAAATTTCAATTAGATAATGTTTACCTGAAAATCAATAAGACAACAACGCAACTTATTATTGCCGGTGTAGACATTAATAAAGAAAACACGGATAAAAAATCGATAGAAGACCCCGTTCAAACTAGCGAGGTAGAGCCTAAGCCTTTTGATTATCAACTTATATTACCAGAACTAGGCTTTAGTAAAATTCATGTTGATATAGACAATAATACCATTGCTCATACCGTTGTAGTTGATAACCTAATAATCAAACAAGTCAAAGCAAATGCGCAATCTCAACAAGCGACTGTAAACCTCAAAAGTATTATTGATGGAACTGACCTAACATTAAATGCCAATGTGAATTTTGAGCAAGGAGAAGGTGAAGTTACGACAGAACTTGCAATAACTGATTATCCTATCAATAAGCTACAAAAGTACGTGAAAGATTTATCTGAGTTAAGTGGGTATTTCTCATTGGTAAGTGATCAAACAGTTTCAATCACCAATGAACAAATTAAATTACATTTACGTAAAGCTGAGATAACCAACAAAGATTTAGTAATGGGTTATCAACAACAGTTTATTACGCTAGATAATCTACAACAAAAATTTAGTGATTTAAAAGTTACCTTAAGCCACGGCGCGCTGACTGATCTCAGTGGTCAAGGACAGCTTACACTTACTAAAGCGGGTAGTTATTATAATGCACCTAGTCAAAAGTTAGCTTCTTTTGAGCAATTAGCCTTAAACGATATAAGCTTTCATTTTAACGACGCTCCCGAAGTTAGAATAGAAAAATTCACTATTGATGATATTTTAGCTTCAAAAAATAAAGAGGCTGATTTACCCCCTATAATGACGTTAAAGCAATTTAGTGTCAGCGACATTTTAGTCAATGAGCATTCTTTAGCCGTTAATCAGATACTACTCGATAGTTTACACAGTCAAATACTGCTAAATAAAGATAAAGTCATTTCAAACTTAGTCGTTTTACCTGCCCAAAATAAAGAGCTAGAAGAAACGCAAAAAACACCTCCTGCTAAAACTGAACCTGTTATAGAAGAGAGTGATCAACAAACTGACACACCAAAGAATGACTTTATTGTCTCTTTAAATGAATTTTCATTACTAAATGACAATGTAATATCCTTTGTAGATAGTAGTGTAGAGCCTGTTGCAAAACGCACTTTATACATCGACACCTTACATCTTGGTGCACTAAGCAATGCAACAGACAAGCAGGATCAACAAACACCATTTGAACTAATTGGTCGTAGCAATAAATACGCACACTTTGAATTTAAAGGATTCACTCAACCTTTTTCACAACAACCAGTTTACCAGTTGAACGGATTTTTGAAAGAATTGTCCCTACGCTCTGTTTCTACTTATGCGCAAAATGCAATGCAAATGGAATTGAAAAATGGCCAGCTTAATACTGATATTAATCTCGCTCTTAAAGGTGAGCAACTAAAGGGTAACGTAGTAATATTATTACAAGGGCTAGAAACCGGCGTGGCTAATAGTGATGAAGCAGGTGCGCTAATAGACAAAGGCGCTCTACCCTTTAATATTGCCCTAGGTATGTTAAAAGACAGTAAAGGTAATGTAGAACTTGATGTGCCATTGTCAGGTTCGACTTCCGATCCAAAATTTGGTGTTAACAGTGTTATTAGCTTAATTACACAAAAAGCAATTTGGATGGCAACGAAAGATTATTTATTAACAACCTTTGTTCCTTATGCAAATATAGTTTCTGCAGCAATGTCTGTAGGAGAATTTGCACTAAAACTACGCTTTGAAGATTTACCTTATAAAGCAAAACAAATTGAGATAGATGATGACCAACAAGCTTATATAAACGCTTTTATTGCGTTAATGCAAGACAGAAAGGACACGCGAGTAAATATTTGTGCAATCAGTATTCCTGCCGATATTGATCTTCAAATAACAGGTAAATTAACGGATAAAAGTAAAATAAAGCAGCTTAAAGAAATAGGCGAGCAACGAGAAGAAGCCTTTAAAGAGTATATTATCAAAAAGGGGAGTATTGCTTCTTCAAGACTATTGCTATGCTCACCCAAAATAGACAGTAATAAAGATGCACAACCACGAATTGAACTGTCTATTTAACAACAAAGCTGACAAAGTGAACGTGTAGGATAATAAATAGTGAGTTAAGCGCTACAATAACTGTAGCGCTAGCTTTCAATAATTAACACAACTACGTCAGATACGTCAGAGCTTACAACCAGCGTTACAATAATAAACTTTGCTCAATTTTGTAATATTCGTCTGCAGCATTAATGAGTGAATTTGCCGTTAATTTAGGTACACCATATACAATAGTATTCACGTTATAATTCGCTTTTATATGGCTAAGCAGCATATCAAAATCACCATCGCCAGATAATAATACTATTGTGTCAATGTCTGGTCTAGCAGACGCACTCATAATATCAATGGTGATGCCTACGTCCCAATCGCCTTTAGCTGAACCATCACTTCGCTGAATAAAAGGTTTTAATTTAACGTCAAAACCAATATGTTTTAGCGCTTTTTGGAATTTATGTTGTTGATCATCACTACGCGCAATAGCATAAGCGGTTGCTTGCACTATATCGCCTTTAGCCAATAATTCTTGCCACAATAACCGATAATTAAATTGGCGTTGATAAGCATCTCTTGTGGTGTAATAAATATTTTGTACGTCAACAAATACAGCGATTTTTTTCAAAAAAATTTCCTTATACCCTATTTAATCTGGTTTATTATAATATTGTCTATAAAAAACAATATTTTATTAACTTTACACTTGTCAGTATCAAATGATGAAGTTAAAGTATCTTATATTATAATAACAAATCAACAGTAGAGGTATTAAAGTATGTCTTTTGAAGATGACTATCAAGTAACTTCACGATTCAGCGAGCATACTCATGACTTCCTCTCTAGTCATTTAATTGCCCCAACACCGATAAATTATTCAGTTATCTACCTGTACATTAGTAATGAAAATGAAATGTTATCTGCCGCGATAGATAAAACACTAAAGCAAGGTAAGGTAATTACCGCAGACTTTATGAATGAGTTATTCAACCGCTATGTTTCCTTTACTCAGCAGATTGAAAATACGGTATTAGCACCTTTTGAACAAACACTAAGCAATACGTTAGAACAAATTAATAAACAAGTAAGTAACGAAGACAAAGCAGCAATTAACTTACAAAAATTAGATAAAATTTTAGCTCAATCGAAAAATAACCCTTCGATGGATAATATTGTTAGTTATTTATTTAACACCATAAATAATACTAAAGCTCAACATGAAGATCTTTCTCAAAAATTAACCAAAACACAACAAGAAATTAACCAGCTTAAAGAAAAGCTTGCTTCTTCAAGACAAGAAGCTTTAGTCGACTCTTTAACGGGTTTATTAAATCGTCGAGGTTGTGATGAAAAATTACAAAATTTAAGCCACACAGATATTCACTCTTCTTTAGCGATTGATATTGATCACTTTAAAAAAGTTAATGATACATTTGGTCATTTTATTGGGGATAAAGTTATTCAACGTATCGCTAAAACGATACAAAGCCATGTTAGCGAACAAGATATTGCTGTGCGCTTTGGCGGTGAAGAATTTGTAGTTGTGATGGCAAATACCCCAATAAATGAGGCAGCACACATTGCGGAAAAAATTCGTATATCTATCTCTAAAATGAAATTGAAACAAAGAGATACTAATACTTATTTACCGCCTATTTCAGTTTCCATTGGTGTTGCTCAAAACGATAATACTTCAGAATGGGCAACCTTGTTTGAACAAGCCGACGAGGCGCTGTACCGAGCTAAGAATTCAGGCCGAAACTGCTGTATTTGTGCCTGATAAAAGACAGTTGCCAACTTATAATATTCCTTTGGGCTGTCAAACTCATATATTGAAGTAGCTTAGCTATCAGTGCTAAACTCTTCTTTTTACCTTGCCAACAATTAACTCTAGCGATGATGATGTCTATATTGCGTTCTTTTTTTTATTTATTATTAAAACTTCCTTTAC
>Ga0055584_100005738_pt1 | contig 12163 bp, 24 predicted proteins | sample OSDHelmetaG_FD_58716 | JGI IMG/M metagenome (GOLD analysis project Ga0055584, IMG submission 58716) | Pelagic marine sediment microbial communities from the LTER site Helgoland, North Sea, for post-phytoplankton bloom and carbon turnover... | ecosystem: Environmental > Aquatic > Marine >... | reverse complement strand
GCAGCCTTCTAGCTGACAGGTTCGCCGAGCACCTGAGGCCCACCCTCGGTGATCGCAACACAAACTTCAAAATGAGCCGACCGGCTACCGTCACGCGTCCGCGCCGTCCAGCCGTCATCGGCCGACATCAGCACATCGGGTTCGCCGGCGTTGACCATCGGCTCGATCGCGAGAACCATCCCGGCGACCAGCCGTTCACGCCGGCCGGGTACACCGAAGTTGGGCACCTGCGGGTCCTCGTGGAGCGACGCGCCGATCCCGTGCCCGACGAATTCACGCACGACCGAAAAACCATTGGCCTCGACGCAGGTCTGAACGGCATGACCGATATCGGAGACCCGGTTGCCCACGCACGCCGCGGCGATCCCGCGGTCGAGGGACTCCTGCGTGACCGCGAGCAATTTCTGCGACGGCTCGTCGATCGAACCGACCATGAAGGTGCAGGCCGAGTCGCCGTAGTAGCCGCGGTACAGCACACCCATATCGACGGACGCGATGTCGCCTTCTTGCAGGACACGATCCGACGGGACGCCGTGGACGATCTCGTCGTTGACCGAGACACAGGCGGTTCCGGGGAACGGCGAACCGCCGCTCGGATGCGGGTAACCCTTGAACGCCGGCTCTCCGCCGGCCTCACGGATACGGCCCTCCGCGAAACGGTCGATGTCGAGCGTGGTCATCCCCGGCACGATCCGCGACCGCAGATCGGCAAGAGTCCGGCGCAGGATCATGTTGGCTTCATGCATGATCTCGATCTCGGCCGGAGATTTGAGGACCATTCGACTCACGTTCCCACCAGCTCCATCTTCAGCAGGCCGAACACGTCTTCGGGGGTCCCGCGACCCTCGATCCGCAGCAACAACCCACGCTTTTCGTAGGCTGCGGCAATCGGCAATGTCTTCTCGCGGTAGACACGAAGTCTCTCGCGAATCACGTCTTCCGTATCGTCGGGTCGCTGGACCAACCGGCCTTCGCACTGCTCGCACTGCTCGCCCTTGGCGGACGGCCGGCTATCCACGTGGTAGACCTCACCGCACGACTCGCAGACCCGCCGCCCGGAAAGTCGCCGGACGATCTCTTCCTCGGGAGCTTCCAGAAGAACCACGCGATCCAGGGCCACGCCCCGCTGTTCCATCACCCGATCCAGGATGTCCACCTGCGCGACGGTCCGCGGGAAACCGTCCAGGATGAAACCCTGTGCGGCATCGCGCTCGCCAAGACGATCGGAGACCAGGACTCCGATCAACTCGTCGGGCACGAGATTCCCACTCGCCATCGTATCCTTCGCCTGCAGCCCCAGCGGGGTTTCCGCCTTGACCGCCTCGCGGAGGATGTCGCCCGTGGACAGGTGCGGGACATTCAAGCGGTCGCGCAGCCGCGTCGCCTGGGTCCCCTTCCCCACTCCGGGCATCCCCATGAGCACCAGCCTCATGGGAGCAAACTCCGTATCATAGCAATAAACACCAGGATCTCGCCTATCCCCGCCGGCCGCGCATCCGAGAGCCCTTCATGAAGCCCTCGTAGTGGCGCATCACGAGCTGGGCCTCGATCTGCTGGACGGTATCCATGGCCACGCCGACCACGATCAGTAGCGACGTGCCGCCGAAGAAGAACTTGAGGTTCAGGCCCTGCGTCAGGAACGCGGGCAGGATCGAATCCAGCGTCTCGCCGATGACCGGCAGGTTCTGCAGACGCAGACCGCCGATCAGGATCATCGGCAGCAGGCTGATCAGCCCGAGATAGATCGCGCCTCCGGTGGTCAACCGGGTCAGGATCCGATCGAGATACTCGGCGGTCTTCTTACCGGGGCGGATCCCCGGGATGTAACCGCCGTACTTCTTCATGTTGTCGGCCTGATCCATCGGGTTGAAGATGATCGAGACGTAGAAGAAGCAGAAGAAGATGATGCCGACGAAATACAGCAGGTTGTAGACCGGCTCGCCGTAGTTGAGCTGGGCCAGTGCGCCCTGCAGCCAGCCGATATTCTGGGCCCAGCCCATCGTCCCGAGGGTCTGCGGGATGGCCAGCATCGACGACGCGAAGATGACCGGGATCACGCCGGCGGTGTTGACCCGCAGCGGCAGGTAGGTCGCCGACCCGCCGTAGACGCGACGGCCGACGACGCGACGAGCGTACTGGATCGGGATCCGCCGTTGCGCTCGTTCGACGAGCACGATGGCGGCCACGACGGCGACCATCAACGCGATCAGGATGATCACGGTGAAGGCGCTGATCTGTCCGCTCTGCAAATCGACCAGGGTACCGGCGACGGCGTTGGGGAAACCGACCACGATGCCCGCGTAGATGATCAGCGAGATTCCGTTGCCGATGCCGCGCTCGGAAATCTGCTCACCGAGCCACATGATGAAGGCGGTGCCGGTGGTCAGCGTCAACACGGTCATGAGGCGGAAGCCCCAGCCCGGGGTGGCCACGACCGGACCGAGCTGGCCCGCCTGCTGCTCGAGGAACAACGAGATCCCGAACGACTGGACCAGCGACAGCATCACGGTGCCGTAGCGCGTGTACTGGGTGATCCTCTTACGCCCGGACTCACCCTCCTTCGAGAGTTTCTCGAGGTAGGGCCAGACGACGGTCAACAGCTGCAGGATAATCGACGCCGTGATGTACGGCATGATCCCCAGCGCGAAGATCGTCAGGCGCGAGAACGCACCTCCGGAGAAGAGGTCCACGAACCCCAGGATCCCGCCCTTCTGTTGCTCGAAGAACGAGAGCAGGGCCTTCGAGTCGATCCCCGGCGTGGGGATGTGGGCGCCGATACGGTAGACCGCGAGCATCGCCAGCGTGAACAACACGCGTAAGCGCAGCTCCGGGATACTCCAAATGTTCTTGAACGCCTGGATCATCGTGGAATCAACTCCCCCCGGTCACTTGCCGATGGTCTCGGCCTTGCCGCCGGCGGCCTCGATTTTTTGAATCGCAGTCTTGGTAAACTTGTGAGCCTGGATCGTCAAGGCGACGGTCAAATCGCCGTGACCGAGGACCTTGATGTCGTCGCGACCCTTCTTGACCAGCCCGGCGCCTTGCAACATCTCGGGCGTCACGGTCGAACCGCTCTCCAACCCGTTGAGCCGCGCGACGTTGACCGTGCGGTATTCCTTGCGGAAGATGTTGACGAACCCGCGCTTGGGCAGTCGCCGGTGCAAGGGCATCTGGCCGCCCTCGAATCCGCGTTGCGAGCTGTAGCCCGAGCGTGAACGCTGGCCCTTCTCACCGCGCCCCGACGTCTTGCCCCGGCCGGAACCGGGCCCGCGGCCGACACGACGGCGGACCTTGCGGGCCCCCGCATTCGGCTTGAGTTCATGCAGTTTCATCGTCGTCCCCCACGACCGCCACGAGATGCGGGATCTTCTTGAGCATGCCCCGCACGGACACGTTGTCCGGCAACTCGCGCGTACGGTTCAACTTGCCCAGGCCGAGGGCCTTGAGCGTCGCCTTCTGCTGGCCGTTGTAGCCGATCCCGCTCTTGATCTGGCGCACACGGACGGTACCGCCCTGTTTGGCTTTCGCGCTCATGTCGGAAGCTCCTGCTCGATCTCGCTGACGTCGATGTCCCGAACCTCGGCCACGTCTTCCTTGACACGAAGCGAGGTCAGGCCCTGCATCGTGGCGCGAAGGACGTTATGCGGGTTCTTGGTACCCAACGACTTCGTGAGGATGTCTGCCACCCCCGCCGATTCGAGGATTGCACGCACCGGGCCGCCGGCGATCACACCCGTTCCGGGTGAGGCCGGTTTGAGGAGCACGGCGCCCGCGCCGAACCTCCCCGTGACCTGATGCGGGATCGTCGATCCGGTCATCGGCACGCGAGTCATCTCGCGCTTGGCCTGATCGATCCCTTTCGAAATCGCTGACGGAACTTCACGGGCCTTGCCCACGCCGAAGCCGACCCAACCGTTTCCATCGCCAACGACGACGAGTGCGGTGAACGAGAAGTTCTTTCCGCCCTTGACGACCTTGGTGACGCGGTTGATGTGCACCACGCGCTCCCGAAGTTCCCCAGTTTGCTGGTATTGCTCTGCCACGATCGTCCTCCCGCAAAAAGCGGCTAGATCTTCAATCCCGCTTCACGAGCCGCTTCCGCCAGGGCGCGGACACGACCGTGGTACAAAACACCGCCACGGTCGAACACAGCAGTTTCGACTCCGGCGCTCTTGAGACGTTCGGCCACCAGCGACCCGACCTTCTTGGCCGCGTCGATGTTGCCTCCGCCCTGAACCTCGGAGTCCAGCGACGACGCCTGCACCAGTGTGCGGCCCGTCGCATCGTCGATTGCCTGTACATAAATGTGCTTGATGCTGCGGTAGACGGCCAAACGAGGCCGTTCCGCAGTACCCCGCACCTTTCGCCGGATCCGGTAACGGACGCGACGACGCATTTTCCTGCGATCCAAGTTCGCCATGGTCAATCCCTCAGGCGCCGGTCTTGCCGGCCTTCTTGCGCAACTGCTCACCGGCGTAGCGCACACCTTTCAGCTTGTAAACGTCCGGCGGACGCAGTGCCCGCATCTCGGCCGCGACCTGACCGACCTGCTGCTTGTCAAAGCCGCTGATCGCCAGTTTCGTGTTCTTCTCCACCTTGACTTCAATCCCGTCGGGGATCGGGAACTCGACCGGGTGTGTATAGCCCAACGCGAAGTTCACGAACTTTCCCTTGACCTCAGCGCGATAGCCGACGCCGTGGATCTCGAGCTCCTTGTGGAATCCCTTGGTCGTGCCGAGGACGGCGTTGGCCAGCAGCGCCCGGGTCAACCCGTGCAGCGCACGTTGCGGCTTGCTGTCGTCCCTGCGCGCGACCTGGGCCACCCCGTCATCGATCTTGACGCTGATCCCTGCGGGGACCGGGACGGTCAGCGAGCCCTTCGGCCCCTTCACGTCGACATGGTCGTCCGCAATATCCATCTTCGCGCCACCCTCGAGCGGGATCAGCATTCTTCCGATTCGCGACATCGCCTACGCTCCTCGACTACCAGACGTTGCAGAGCACTTCGCCGCCGATACCCTGCCGGCGACAGGCGCTGCCCGTCATGATGCCCTTGGACGTCGAAACGATCGTGATCCCCAAGCCGTTGAGCACGTGCGGGATCTCGTCCTTGCCACAATAAACGCGGCGTCCGGGGCTGCTGACACGTTCCAGACCGGCGATCGCACGATCGCCGCGCTTGACGTACTTCAGCGTGATGTTGATCGAACCTTGCGGCCCATCCGTTTCGACCGCGAAGTCCTGGATGTACCCCTCGGCCTTCAGGATCCTGACGATCTCGGCCTTCATCTTGGAAGCCGGGACGTTCACGTCGGCGTGCTTCGCACTCGCCGCGTTACGGATACGGGTCAACAGGTCGGAAATTGGGTCAGTCATACTCATCGTTCTTGCCTCTCGCCTACCAGCTGGACTTCGTCACGCCCGGCAACATGCCTTCGAGCGCCAGGGACCGGAAGCAGATCCTGCAAAGTTTGAACTTGCGCAGGAACGCGCGCGGCCGACCGCAGCGGTTACAGCGGTTCACGGCTCGCACCGCGAACTTGGGTGTTTTCTTCGTCTTGGCTATCCAAGCTTTGGTTGCCATGGTCGTCCTCTCCCGCCGGCGGCTTTACGCCGCGCTCTTTTTGAACGGCATTCCCATACCCGCGAGCAGTTGTCGGGCTTCCTCGTCAGTCTTCGCCGTGGTCACGATGCAGATATTCATGCCCTTGACCTTCTGCACCTTGTTGTAATCGATCTCCGCGAAGATCAACTGATCGCGAACACCCAATGTGTAGTTGCCGCGGCCGTCGAACCCCTTGGGCGAAACTCCGCGAAAATCGCGAACTCGCGGTAAAGCCAGGTTCATCAGACGGTCGAGGAATTCGTACATGCGTTGGCCGCGCAGCGTCACGCGGCATCCGATCGGCATGCCCTCGCGCAACTTGAAGTTCGAAATCGACTTCCGCGCGCGGGTCACGGACGGCCGCTGGCCGGCAATCGTCGCCATTTCCTCGACTGCCTGGTCGAGAAGCTTGGCATCCCCGATCGCCTCGCCGACACCCATGTTGATGACGATCTTGACGAATTTCGGCGTTGCCATCGGCGACCCGTAGTTGAACTTGCTGTTCAACGCGGGCGCGACCTCGGTCGCATATTTTTCCTGCATCCTGCTCATGGAACTTTTCTCCGTGTCCCTACTTGTCCAGCGCCGCGCCACTCCGGCGGGCCACGCGGATCTTGCTGCTGCGGTCATTACCGCCACCGCGGCCGACGCGAGTCGGCTTCTTGGTCTGCGGGTCGATCGGCATCACGTTCGACAGATGAATCGGCGATTCCTTCTCGACGATCCCACCCTTGATGTTCTTCTGTGGGTTCGGCCGGGTATGACGCTTGACGATGCCGGCGCCCTCGACGAGCACCCGCTCCGCAGTCGGCAGAACCTCGAGAACCCGACGTGGCTGAGTGAGGTCGCGGTCTTTACCCGCGATCACGACAACCATGTCACCCTTTTTGACACGCGCTCTGGGCATGACTACAGGACCTCCGGGGCAAGCGAAACGATCTTCATGAATTTCTTGTCGCGTAGCTCGCGAGCCACGGGACCGAACACTCGGGTCCCGATCGGCTCCTTGGCCTCGTTGATCAACACCGCGGCGTTCTCATCGAACCGGATGTACGAGCCATCACGCCTGCGCTGTGCCGCGCACGTTCGAACGACCACCGCCTTGATCACTTGCCCCTTCTTGACGTTACCGTCAGGCGAGGCCTCCTTGACCGATGCGGTGATGATGTCGCCGACCCCGGCGTACTTGCCCTTGGACCCGCCGTGGATGTTGATGCAGGCGATTTTCTTGGCGCCGGAGTTATCGGCAACCGCCAGGATGGACTGCATCTGGATCATCGCAGAGTGCTCCTAATTCCCGTCGTTACTCGGCCGCGGCCGAGGCCGCAGGAGTATCGATCGCGCCTGCCGCCCGGCGCAGGATCTTGGTAACCCGCCAGCGCTTACGCGCGGACAGCGGACGTGATTCGATGATCTCGACCGTGTCGCCGATGTGACACTGGTTCGACTCGTCGTGGGCCATGAACGTAGCGGTTCGACGCACATAACGCTTGTACGTCTTGTGCTTCACCGTCCGCACGACGCGAACAACCACCGACTTATCCATCTTGTCGGAGGTCACCACGCCGGTCTTCACGGCCTTCCGTCGTTTGATTGCCTCGGCCATCGTATTCTCCGTCAGCTTCCGCTTTTGCGGGTTGCTTGCAATTCAAGCTCGCGCTTGACCGTCAGCACGCGCGCCAGATCCTTCTTGGCGCGCTGGACTTTCTGCGGATCCTGCAGTTGACCGGTCGTCATCTGCAGGCGCAGCTTCCAGACCTCCTCGCGGAGCCCGTGCTCTTCGTTGTCCAGCGCGTCGGCGCTCATCTTTCGAAATTTGGCCATGTCCTTTGCCATCTTCCCGACTCCGTTTCTTTCCGTTACTACCGGCTCGACCGATTACGACGGTTGCCGCAGGACGAACTTCGTCTTCAGCGGAAGTTTGTGTGCGGCCAACCGCATCGCCTCACGAGCGGTCGGTACATCCACGCCTTCCATCTCGAACAGGATGCGACCGGGCTTGATCACGGCGACCCATGCTTCCGGAGCGCCCTTACCCTTACCCATCCTGACTTCGGTCGGTTTCTTCGTGATCGGCTTGTCGGGGAATACGCGGATCCAGATCTTGCCGCCACGCTTGATGAAACGGGTCATCGCGATACGAGCCGCCTCGATCTGCCGCGCGGTCAGCCACGTGGCCTCGAGCGCCTTGAGGCCGTAGTCCCCGAAAGACACCGCACTGCCCTTCTGTGCGAGGCCCTTGCGGCGGCCGCGCTGCTGCTTGCGAAACTTGACTTTGCTGGGCATCAACATGATCGAAGATCCTCTTTACTTAGCGCGTCGCGCCTTCGGGGATCTGGATCGACCGCGACTCACCGCGATAGATCCAAACCTTGACGCCGATGATCCCGTAGGTCGTCGCAGCCTCGGTGAACCCGTAGCCCACGTCAGCCCGCAGGGTGTGCAGAGGCAACTGCCCCTCGAGGTACCACTCGCAACGCGCGATCTCGGCGCCGTTGAGACGGCCACCGACCCGCACCTTGATTCCCTTGGCACCGAAGCGCTGGGCCGACTCGACAGCCTTGCGCATCGCGCGGCGGAAAGCCACACGGCGGGTCAACTGCATGGCGATCGCCTCGGCGACGAGCTGCGGGTCGACTTCCGGCTTGTCGATCTCGAGAATGTTGATAAACACTTCACGGTTCGTGCGCTTGCGTATTTCGTCCTTGAGCCGGTCCACCTCGACGCCCTTGCGACCGATGATGATCCCGGGACGCGAGGTCAGGATGTTGACCTTGAGCTTGTTGGCCGCACGCTCGATTTCGATCGCCGATACGCCGGCGTGACCGAGCTTCTTCTTGAGATCCGCGCGCAACTCGAGGTCTTCGTGCAGTAACTCGGCGTATTTCTTTTCCGCGTACCAGCGCGATCGCCAGGTCTTGTTGATCCCGATGCGGAATCCATACGGATGGACTTTTTGACCCATCTTGCTTCCTCGCTCCCTGATCAGCCGTTGGCCGCCGACCGGGAGACGTCCAGGTCGAACTGCACGTGGCAGGCTCGTTTCAGAATCGGAAAAATCCGGCCCATCGCGCGGCTGCGCGAGCGGCGCATCGTCGGCGCCTCGTTGACCAGCGCCTGGGTCAGCACCAGCATGTCCACATCGAGCTCGGGATCCTTCTGCTGCGCATTGGCAACCGCGGATTTGAGCAGCTTTTCCAGGTCGCGCGCGACGCGCTTAGGCGAGTAGCGCAGGATGCTGATCGCATCCTCCACCGGCTTGCCGCGCACCTGATCGACGACCAGGCGAACTTTTTGCGCCGAGACACCCAGGTACTTCAATTTGGCTGTTGCTACCATCGCTTTCCTCGTCAACTCAATGGGCGCTTGTCGGCGCTCAGGACGCTCAGCGGGACGACGAACCGCCCTTGGCGGTGTGACCCCTGAACGTCCGCGTCGGCGCAAACTCACCGAGTTTGTGACCGACCATGTTCTCCGTGATGAACACCGGGATAAATTTTTTCCCGTTATGCACCGCGATCGTGTGAGACACCATGTCCGGGGCCACCGTCGAACGGCGGGACCAGGTCTTGATGACCCTCTTTTCGTTCTTCTTGTTCTGATCGTCCACCTTCGCCTGCAGGTGCTGGTCGATGAACGGTCCTTTTGCAACTGATCGAGCCATTGCGCTACCTCGTTCGTTACTTGCCGGTCTTGCGGCGGCGCACGATGTACTTGCCCGTACGCCGGTTGTTCCGGGTTTTCTTTCCCTTGGTCGGGACGCCCCACGGCGTCACCGGGTGACGTCCACCTGACGTGCGGCCCTCACCACCACCGTGGGGGTGGTCGACGGGGTTCATCACCACGCCGCGAACCGTCGGTCGTTTGCCGAGCCAGCGGTTACGGCCGGCCTTACCGATGTTGGCGTTCTCGTGATCCAGGTTGCCGACCTGCCCGATCGTGGCGCGACAGACCATGTGGATCCGCCGCATCTCGCCGGACGGCATCCGCAACAGAGCGTAGTTGCCTTCCTTGGCGATCAGCTGCGCCGAGCCACCGGCCGAACGCACCATCTGGCCGCCCTTCCCGGGACGCATCTCGATGTTGTGCACCTCGGTTCCAAGCGGGATCGCTTTCAGCGACAGGCAGTTACCGGGCTGGATATCGGCCTCGTCCGAGGAGATGACCTTGGTACCGATCTCCAGACCCTTGGGCGCCAGGATGTAACGGCGCTCGCCGTCCGCATAGCAGACCAGCGCGATATCGGCGGAGCGGTTGGGGTCGTACTCGATCGTCTCGACCTTGGCCGGGATTTCGAGTTTCTCGCGCCGGAAGTCGATCACGCGATAACGACGTTTGTGGCCACCGCCCTGGTGGCGCACCGCGATATGGCCACGGTTGTCGCGTCCGCCCTTTTTCGAGAGCTTCTTGACCAGCGGCTTGTGCGGCGCGTTCTTCGTGCCCGACTCGCGCACGATACGCGTCATCGTGCGGCGCCCGGGGCTTGTCGGTTTGTATTTCTTGATTGCCATGGTTTTCCTTACCGCCCTAGCTGGCTTCGAAGAACTCGATGTCACCGGAATCGGCGGTCAAGCGAACCCAGGCCTTCTTCCAGTCCGGCCGGCGGCCCGTGAAACGGCCCATGCGTTTGACCTTGCCCTTGACGCGAGCCGTACGCACCGAGGCGACCTTGACCTTGTCCTTGGCAAACAGCTTCTCGATCGCGCGAGCGATCTCGAGCTTGTTGGCCTCGAGATGAACCTTGAAGCAATAGGTGCCGTCGGATTCGCGGATCAACGTCGATTTCTCGGTGATCAGCGGCTGACGCACCGTCTGGAATTCGTTGTTCATGGTGCCAGCACCTCGCTCAGACGCTTGATCGCGGCTTCAGTCATCACCACGGTGTCGCAATCCAGCAAGTCCACAACGCTCACACCGAGCGCACGGACGACGTTGAGTCGCGAGTTGTTGCGCGCCGCCAGATCGAGGTTTCGCTCCTCGCCCAACGGCACCAGGAGCGTCTTGGCCTCCAGACCGAACTTGCCGGCCAGCGTCTTCTCGAGCTCGGAGGTCTTGGGCTTGTCCAACTCCATCGCGTCGAGGATGACCAGCTTGCCGTCCCGGTGCTTCTGCGCGAGGATCGAACGAAGCGCGTTGAGACGCATCTTGCGGGGGAACTTCCAGCTGTAATCGCGGGGCTGCGGCCCGTGGACCGTTCCACCGTGACGCCACAGCGGCGAACGGTTGTCGCCGACACGCGCACGGCCGGTGCCCTTCTGGCGCCACAGCTTTCGCGTACCACCGGAAACGTTCTTGCGGTTCTTGGTCTTGTGGGTACCCGCGCGGCCGCCGGCCTGGTAAGCCTGAACGGCCTCCCACACCAGGTGGCCCTTCCACGGGTAGTTGAACACCGCCGGATCGAGTTCCAGCGTCCCGACCTTCTTGTTGGCCCAGTTCTTTACTTGTATCTCAGACATCGCTCAACCTCAGCTCGATGCGGTCGCCGACTTGGAACGTCGGATCATCAATGTCGTGCCTCGCGAACCGGGGACCGATCCACGAACCAGCAGCAGGTTCTTCTCTTCATCGATACTCACGACCTTCAGGTTCTTGCAGCTGATCTGCTTGTCGCCCATCTGGCCCGGACCGCGCATGCCCTTCATCACCTTGGAGGGCCACGCCGACTGCCCGATCGAGCCGGGCCCACGGTGGTGCATCGATCCGTGAGTGGCCTTACCACCGCCGAAACCGTGACGCTTCATGACACCCTGAAATCCACGGCCCTTGCTGGTGCCGATGATGTCCACCTTGGACACGTCCTCGAACATGTTGACGGACACCGCGTCGCCCGGCTTGACCTCGTCGTCGCCGAGCAGCGCAAACTCGAGGAGCACGCGGGTCGGTGGAACACCGGCCTTCTCGTGATGCCCCTTCATCGGCTTGTTCGCTCGCTTGGCCGCCGCCGGATCGACGAGACCGAGCTGCACGCATTCGTACCCATCCCGGTCCATCGTCTTGCGTTGCACGACGACACACGGGCCGGCCTCGATCACCGTGACCGGGGTGACGGTCCCGTCATCGCTGAACAACTGCGTCATGCCGATTTTTCGGCCGATCATTCCTTCCAACATCGTTTCCTCGTTCCCGTCTACGCCGATTGCCCGAAGGCTTTGATCTCGACGTCGACACCCGCCGGAAGATCCAGCTTCATCAACGCATCCACGGTCTCCGGTGTCGGCTGCAGGATGTCCAGCAACCGCTTGTGCGTCCGGATCTCGAACTGCTCGCGGGACTTCTTGTCCACGTGAGGCGACCGCAACACGGTCCACCGGTTGCGTACCGTCGGCAGTGGGATGGGCCCCACCACGGACGCCCCCGTACGCTTGGCCGTTTCCACGATTTCAGTCGTGGACTGGTCCAAGATGCGGTGGTCGTAGGCTTTGAGCCGGATGCGAATCTTCTCGTTTACCATGCTTGTCTCAACCCTCGAACATCGTCGAAAGAAAGAGGAACAGTTATTCCTTGATCTCGGTCACCGTGCCCGCGCCTACGGTGCGGCCACCTTCGCGAATCGCGAAG
>Ga0055584_100005737_pt1 | contig 12166 bp, 12 predicted proteins | sample OSDHelmetaG_FD_58716 | JGI IMG/M metagenome (GOLD analysis project Ga0055584, IMG submission 58716) | Pelagic marine sediment microbial communities from the LTER site Helgoland, North Sea, for post-phytoplankton bloom and carbon turnover... | ecosystem: Environmental > Aquatic > Marine >... | reverse complement strand
CAAGTGAATCCGTGAAGAATTGTACCGAGAGCATATTATTATGAATTGCATGAAATACCTTTAAAATACTCGTAATCATTATTTGTACACTGTGAGTTAGCATCATCATTCTTGGAGCTGGATGTTGATAACATATCGGCCGGTACGTGTGCCAGTATTGCTGCGGCTGGAGAAGAATGGTCGGTCCCCGCTTCGCCTGCCATTTACTTCGAATCCTACAATATTATTGCCGCTTCCTCTAATGGTAATATCCAATAATGAACCTTTGTACTTGAAGTTTTTCAGCGATACACTTTTTTGGGGGAATAAGGACTTGGGCTTCACAGGCTTGAACTCTATACAATCGACTTGAAATCTCATTCCAAAGAGCCCCTGATAGATCATGCTAAGGAAAGCTGTCTCGGACCACAACTGCTTGCTCCGGTACTCTAAGAAAGTTCCATTCAGCTCATAAAATTCAGCAAAAGTTTTCCCTTTCACAGCCAGGCTGGTGAGACCTTTCAGGGCCCTTGCAAAAATTTCGACCTCTCCGTGTTCGGCAGCAGCCAGAGCCCAGTACGCATCGACAAATGGCCATATGCGTCCATTATGGTAAAAAGAGGAAGCATGGTCCGCGCGCTCGTACGATCCGAGATCAAATCGTGGCCACAGGCAAGGAACTCCAAGGTCTGTCTGCTTGCTTCTTCGGAATATACTCCCTACCCTTTGGGGGTCCGATTCGAGCTCGAGGAGAGCCAGCGACTCGCCGAGGCCCTCCATATTTTCAACCAAGTTTCCATTCTCGTCTTGGAAGTACGAATAGTATCCTTTGTCTTCTAGCCACAACAGGGAACGTATCGCATCTCGAAGGCTCCCTGCATTTCGTTCATGGCTCTCAATTCTATTGGAATCCATTCCCAACTCTCGGCCCATTTTGGCTGCAATATCGTATCCTGAATAGTACAGCAAATTGGTACTAAGAGCTTTCGTTTTGCCAACCAGCGCTCCGTTGTGCTTGTACTTGAGCGGATATCCCGAGTTAGACTCCATGAAACTGGAACAACCAGTAAAAAGCCCAGTTGTCTCATCGAACGCTTCTGCCTCTGCCCGACGAAGGCTATTCACTGTCACGCTGTACGCCCACTCCAGAAAAGTGATGTTGCCTTCGACGCGATACACCGCCCACGCTCCTCTTGCGCCAACGATGGCATCGGACAAATTTGGCCAGCCACCAAAGTGAGCGCAATAGTCTTGCAGCCATACTGTCGAGTTTGATCCACTTCGATCTGTGAAATGCTCTACACTAGCTTCTAAAGAGGCACGCACAACCTGCGGGTAAAGAACAGAAGCAGCTTGCTCAGCTGCGTAGGATGTATCGCGTGTCCACAGCTGGGCCCAACCAGATCCTGCTATGAAACGACCTTCCTTAATGTTGCCGGATATTTCATCCAATGCGAGGTTGTGTGCATAGTCAATCTCGGCGTTTCCACTTTGGAGGGTGATTGGACCCGTATCTACCGGAATACCATAGTCGTTGATGATTCGGTGGCCAGGAGAGAAAAACAGAATTCCAGAGACGAAAAGAAGGACGCCGACTATTCCAATAGCGTGGGTCTTGAGTTTCTGCTTTGCGTATTCGTTTCCATAACGCAGACGGTGAGGATTTCGATTCATGGTCGGGGACGTCATGTTCGACGCTGAAGCCCACAATTTAGCTGTGTGTTTGGAATCGCAACAAAAAATTCAAAACTTGAATAATTAAATCATACTCTAGAGTACGTTTTTTCAAGCACGTTGGTATTAATACTACGAGTACTCGTAGTACATACATGAATGCAAATAATTGAGGATGTATGCATAATATTATTATACTAGCTAGTAGTAATATACTACGAGGCTCAGTATAATATACTACGAGGCTCGTAGAGTATATATATATAATTCATACGACTTGTACACGTGTACTAATCTAGTACTTTAACTTACTAAGGGTACTACGCTCGTAATAGAGTACTACGACTCTTAGTATGCATACGAGAGCTCGTACAGACCAACCTCCCCTTAGCCTACTAGCTAGTATGCAAACTTTTCTCTCCTTCTAAAGAATTGATCTGACTGCCTTGAGCCAGCCTAAGTACCCCACCTGCTCTTGATAGTCGGCATACATGGAGATGAAGGCTGCTACGTCACTGTCGACGCCGCAGTCCTCCTCGACGTAAGTGCACAGAGATTCCTGCAGGTCCTCAGCAAGCTAGTGATACCCGTTAGTGCAAAAAGAATAAAATGTAACAATCGAGTGAGAGAAATTTTCGTTTTCAAGCTAGCATAGCGACGGATGTGCGGATACCTAACCTATAAGCTTGTGCCAGGGCTTCTCCTTCTTCTATATCAACGCTGAAACGGTGCAGTAATTTACCGCTAACATTGCCTACTCACCTCGCTAAATTCAGGGCCCTGATACTCCTTCTCGTCGACACCACCATCGGAGATGATCTTCTCGACATCGTCTGAGTCCATAGCCATTGCGACACGCTCGACGTTGACGACTCCATCTTCGCTGAGACAGGTGTAAATGCACGTCTTGCCAGCACTGCTGATCATCACAGAGAAGCGGACGGCGTTTGCTTCCTCTTCCCCATCGTCATCCTCGCCGCCGGATGCGAACATATTCTCTATGGCCGACTCCTCGCTGGGGACGACATCCTGGCAGTGGAAGCACACTGTTACCTTGGCGCCGGTCCCCTCGACGGGTTGGCGACGGAACATCTTGACGCCTCCGGACGGTCCACCTACACCAGACGAAGAGTCGACGATACGCCAAGATTCTTCAAGCTGCGTCTTGAGCTCGGCCAGGGGGGCCGGCATGACGGCAGATTCGTTGGCCTCCTCCTCGGCGATCTTTGACGAGTTGCAGGTAAAGAAAGAGAACGTATTCCGTAAGGATTCATTTCCAGGATGAAGCTGCACATTAAGTAAATTGAGGTCAGCATTTTGGCAATCAACTCACCTCGCGCCTCAGGATGTCGGACAGTGGCTCGGCTGCTGTCGACAGGCATCTGCGGTATGAGGGGGAAGTAGCTGTAATACGGGGGGCAGATGAGGTGCTCGGGCCGACCCCCTCATTGGCACCACGAATGGAGCACGCGGCCCCCGATGATCGAGACACAAGGCGCCCGGTGAGGCCCCGAGTGGCAAGGAGGCGGAGCATGGTTGCAAGGAGAGACAGACACGAGGAAAAATAATTTGGCGTCTATGAGGAGACGGGAGACGAGGAGTCGTCAGTCGTCAATCATGGTGTTGTCGTCGATCTTCGATGATTTGTTTGTTCATCCGGGTATGAAGAGTTTGTTGTAGACATGTACGTGCTCGTAATAGCTAGATAGAGTTACCTAGACTAGGGATTTCTAGCTATCTAAATTACTATGTAGCTATACTAGCTAGAGTAGCTGTGGGCTATGCGAGATCGTACTACTCTCGTAGTAGGTACTTGTGATCTGCGATCTGCGCTCCCAAGCTCCCAACCCGTCCGATGTCCATCACTTATTTCGCGCAGCAGCGCAAACAGGCTTCAAACTCGATTCCTGACCCCCAACCATGCCATCTACCGTCAAAGTTAGGATCTACGGGGCGCGGAACCTCCCAGCGACTTCTACGGAGGTGACAGTCACCCTTGGGGGGCACTCGGGCATCGTCGCAGACGATACTGACGAACACACTGAGACTGCCCTCTCCCATCACAACCTAAACTACAATCCCCGCACTTCCACCTTGTCCTGGGCCGATCCGGGTGGTGCCGGCCCGCAGCCTTCTTCGGCCTCTGGATCCGACGGTGGGGGCGTCTCTTCCTCTAATAAGCGAAAGTGCTACTCGGCCCGGACCAAGCCGTGCCGGACACGGAGCAACAACCCCACGTACGACGAGGAGTTCCGCTTTGAGGTCGCTGATGACACTCTGCTTCAGGACGAGCCGCTCATTTTCAAGGTTTTGGATCGGGATGGCCCGCTGGGAGCAGGAGGGGGCGCCGGTCCCCCTTCCTCTACCTCAGGGGGGAGCGTTGGCCTGGTTTACGTCGATCTGAACCCGCTGCTGACGAGGACTGCAACTGAGGAACTGCGAGGCGAGGAGTCGGAGAACGGTGCCGCAGGCAGCGCCGTCCAGGTGGCGCCGAGCCGAAGTGAAAGCTTCCCGAAGGAAGGGATTAACACCGTAGATGGTAGCGTTGGGATCGGATCTATTATCGGCAGCCCGTCTCCTGGAGGCGGCTCAAACGCCAACCAGGGGGGCGCTGGGGGGACGGGTGGCCTATCCTCTGGCACAATTGATGGCTGGTTTCCGCTGTACGACACCCTGGGCGGAGTTCGAGGTGAGCTGGGTATATCGGTCAAGCTCAATTTCATTGGAGATACTAATCCTTTCCGAGACTCGTCGGCGGGTGTTCAGCTCTTCCCCTTCAGCCACTTAGACCCTGCGAGCGGGTACACAATTTCTCATGTGTTCGGGTTCGTAGAAGAGTTAGTCGTTGCTGACGATCCAGAATTTGAGTGGCATTCAAACAATTTTCGACAGGCAAGGACTGCAAATGAGACTCGACAGACGCTCCTGTATCTACTGGATGCGAGCGTACGGAGAAGAATGTGCAAAAAGGTACTCGAGGTAAGTGTCTCTCCAAAGCTTGGGATAGCAGTGCGAGAGTATGGGGCGCTGTGCTCAATTGTTCCTTGCGTCGAAAGTGATGTGCTCGACTTGTATTATTTGAATTCACTCCAGTGTTGCTCTGCACTCCTTTTATGGGCTATCAGATGGGGGGGAATGCTGTACTCGGTTATTACCATAACTTTGACATGGAAGGAGACAGTGGCATCGTCGCCCGTACGTTTGGAACGTGTGTGCTTTTGACGAGGAAAGGGCAGATTGAAGACCAAGAGCGTATCCTAAGAAATGCACGAGGCAGAGATCTCGATACGCTTAGGTCGGAAGATATGTCTCAAGATGAGCAAGGGGTTACCAGCGCTCCGAAAAAGCAGGTTGTCAGCCCAATGGTAACGCATGGAGTATTGTCAGAAGCAGCAGCTGCTGCCGCTCGTCACGTGGAAGGGGGCGATGAAATACAGCTACTGACCCTTAAGGAGTTTGGTCCACGCGTTCGTGTCCGCATTGGCGGGCTCGTCACAGCTCGTAGTGTCAAATTTCTCGGAAATTTGGCTTCTAAGCTGTCCGACCAGGAGACTCGAGATGGCTGGTGGTCGGAGCTTCGTGACGAGATCCGATCCCATGCGCGCACCCTCTGCTGCTGGCATGTCATCGGATACTCCGAGGCTTCAACAATCCATGATGACGTTTGCGTCTTGTCTATCACTGGCACTGCGGCGACCGTTCGAGGGCTACCTGATCTTACTCAGGATCATCGCTTGTGGCTACAGGCGGAATGGGAAATGAATCAAGATGGTGAAAGGGGAATTGCACGACGTGCACGGTACGTAGGGTGTTCTGTCATTTGTATGTTTGTTGTGTTCTATTCCTTTGTTTCTTAATCCAGGTTGGCTAACGATCGTGACAACCTCCTACATTCCCCATCATTTTATTTGACTGGAAGTGACCACGATGACTCACTTTCAGAAAGCGCACAGGGCAGTGCCCTTGGCGAAACTCCAAATATACGTTCGCGCGCAATCAGCGATGATGAAGGAGAGAAGAACGATGATGGCTTCGACAACCTTCCTGCGGGCAAAATGGTTGTTTCTCGGCCATTATCGCGCAAAGCTTTTAAAGAAGTTCGCCGCATTCGGCATGCGAGGAGGATCGAACGTCGTTTAAAGAAAGCTGGACGTCGAAAAGATAATATGCAGGGGGGCATTGGTGTTGGACCGCCATCACATTCAACGTCTCGAAGTATAAAGTATGGGAAAGCGGAAAATAGTGGTCCAATAACATCGCTTCGAACTCGCCTTGCTCGGCCGTGTTCATATTGTCATGTACCTTACCACCATCGCCTAGCCCCATTCTCGAACATGAAGCTTGTCCCATGTCTTCTCTGTGGGAAAAAATGGGTACCTGAGTGTATTCTGGCCACAATCGAGCCTCCTGATCGTCTTCCTGTGAAGGGGAATGGGGTATTCATCCAGGCGCGAGTATGTCGAGCACGTCCAAAGGGAATAGGTGAGCGAGATGCACTCGCCGTCAGCGAAGCGCTGCCCTTCCTTGAATATGAATTAGCCCGACAGCTAATGCTCAAACTTAAATGCCTCGGCAGGAATTGTGCTTTTGGGTTGAAGAGCGAGGTTGATGTTGGTTCCCAGCTGATTGTCGCCACATCTACTGCGACAGCCCTATATTGCGATGCGATTCCTCCACCGCGGCTTCTTGAAATTTCTCGAACTATTGCTGTCCAAGACGAAGAAGATTATCAACTCGTTACACTACAGAGACAAATTGAAGCAATATCTTCCAATAATCGTCAAGCGCTGTTGGCAGCAGCTACTCGCCACGCAAACAAGAAAAGGCGGGAGTACGCGAGAAAAATAAAGGAAGTACAGCTACGAAAGGCAGCATCGGAGCTCGAATCAAGGAGAAGACGTGAAGAGAGGCGGTCAAAGACTAAAAGCAATAGTCAAAGGCTGCAGCACGCAGGAAGTGTAGGGGTGGAAAGGAAAGAGTCAGTGAGGAGTAAGGATCCTAGCGAGTTCAACCACAGGCGTACGGGAGCAGTAGAGTCACCCGCTTCGAAAGAGGCGAGCTCTAGTCAACCATCTAGCTCTTCCGATGATGACGAGAGCACCTCATCATCGAGCACATCGTCAAGTAGTACTTCTTCTTCCTCCTCTAGCAGTGAGAAAGAAGGATTATTCGCGGTCGCTGTCGATAGAAGGGAAGAAGATGCCCTCCCTGACATAGTCGAAGAACTCGATGAACTAGCCGAAGGAGCAAAAGGAGAAAATTATGTTTCTGAATCTGGAAGAGTCGGAAGGCGGCGAAGGAGGCGGCTCTATCGTGATGACAAGGCACCATTTGTCCTTGAAATTGATGACGAAACGTGAGTCACAATTTAATAGCCTCCTCCCCATTCTTTGTTATCATGTTTTGTCCTGTCAACATGCTTACACGAGCTTTTCTAATTTCCTATTCTCTATTCCTTTCTCTAGCGATGAGGACATTATGAGTGTCCTACTTGACAAGCAGCTTCCCGAGGGAGTGCGAATCTGCACCACTCAGCGCCTCCCGCACGATGACATAGGATTGGACGGAGTACAAAATGAATACAGTAATGCACAAATGGTTATGTCTATGCTTCGTGGTAAGTCAATTCTAAGCGAATAACCACGCAATCGCGCATTTCCTTTTGATTTTGCAAATCTGATTTTGCCCTTTTCCGACCGGTATCTCACTTCCTTGCAACTTCCCCTCTCCGATCGGCGTACAATTCTACGCTAGTAAAATGGAATCCAGCTTTTCGAGGAACAAGAAATAACCTTTTCTTCAGTACAAGTTTTCAAGAGCTCTTCAAGCTGCTGTGTGTCCGGCTAGAAAAGATGGTACCAGTCGTTATCTGCGGTCTGAGAACTCAAGTGAACTTGACTCCTGACGATATGATCGAGCTCATTGCAGTAGGTAAGGTTGTACTTGAGCGGCCTCGCGCCTTGCGAAACGATTTCGCTGCCAATGGTAGTGAAATTGGCGATACAAACGACTCTGCCAGTTCTAGCCCAGATGAACAGGAGATTAGACACGAGGAAGAAAAAGAACGACGGCTGTTGTTGTGCGAAGTTGAGAAAGGCCTTTCGCAGCTCTTCCAAAGAGGTACCCAATTATTGGGGCAACACCAATCTACTGTTATTATTGATGTGCTTAACGACTCGATGCGTCATCAGCACCTCGGTAAGGCATCTTGTCTTGTTCCGTCTAGAATGCCCCGACCAGCTCCACCGTCATATCACTCACGCAGTATGACCGATGGGGCTTCGAGTAGTGTGCACCGACCGCCTCCACCGTCTTATCACTCACGAAATATGACTGATGGTGCTGCAAGTGTTACGACAGAGATGGACACTATGAAAGCGATCACTCACTTTCAAGTGTCTCAGGTGCCCGTTGAAATTACTTCACTCGATCACATCACCGGGGGAACAATCACTGAATATCTCGGACCTATTTCGATGCATTTTATCAGGGAATCTCGCGGAGGTGAAGCTGCTGAATTCCATCGATTTGTTACAGAATGTAATGCAATCGCTAGAGCCCAGGTGCATGCCCTCGGTGGAAATGCCATGCTTGCTTACAGGGCGGTCCCTGCCGAATCGGGCGGAAGGGTGTACAAGAGTCAAGTTTACAATGTCATGAGTCTGTACGGCTTGGCAGCTAGAGTCAAGTATAACAAAGTTTTCAGCAATAATGATGAAGGCAATGGCAGTGACAATGAAGATAGGAATGTTGACCTTAATGACGATGGGAAGCTATCCGATGTATCTCCGGTTCCTAAAACGCCTGAAAAGATTCGTTCGCAATCTTTCAGCTCGTATAGGAGCAATTAAGATGTAGATCTAGTTTATGATATTTTTGCGTCACCGCTTGCCACAAACCGAATTGTACCAAACAGATCTGTCTTCCCCCACTACACATTTATTTTCTGTGTCCCAAGAAAGAGGAAATACGATCCCCTTTGATGCCGTCCTGTCATACCTCGTTGCATATACTTTAGTCTTGCCCGAGAATCTGTCTTCGTTGCAAAACCATCGATCACGAGGATCTTTCTCTAGGCCGTCTCCGGGAGTCGATTCGAGAAACCGCCAAATCCCACCACAGTCAGAGCTGCTAGAAGCATCGGCACAATTATTTGTCCACACCTCAACCCAGGAATGATTTCCTTGCTCGACGCTGCCGTTCCAAGCGGGCGTTCCAGCGAGCCTAGCTGGTATGCCGGCAGCACGAAGTGCAAAGACCAGCAATATTGACATACCCGTGCAGCTGGCATACCCGTATGCGAGCACGCTGAAGGGGTCAAAGATCAGGGGCGTTTGCCCAGCCTTGAAAAAGATCGGTTCGGTTGTATTGCTCCCGGGATGGTTCTTACCCAGGATCGTCCATATTCTTTGGTTTATTTCGAACACGAAGTCCTCGACTCGGCTCGAAGCTGGCATTTCTTTTATAAGTTGCCCTACAGTTTCAGCGAATAAAGGGCGCCAATTTGTCCGCGATTCGTTGGCGCAGACGAAGGTGAGGACATATTCTTCGAATATTGGTCTTGGCAACGAGTCGGTCCACGGGTGCTGCACCTTGGTTGCTAGGGCCAAGTGCACAGTCTTGTTGACGATCCCGTCCGAAAGACCGTCTGGTAGTTGGGAATATATGGAATCAGCGCTAGCCAATGCTCCCAGCTGGTTCTCCTGGGCGCGACGCACCGACGACAACGAGTCGGGTTGTTCCTGATTAGCACCATCCAAGGGGTATTGGTTCTCTGGAGGGAATCCAAGCGTCAAGAGATTTGGTATATCGAAAGGCATAATATTACTTCGAAGATAGATGACGCACTCTCGAACGACATCATCAAATAGCTGATAGGTACATCCTCTGCCGGTATCGCTCGACCACGCGATGTGGGTTGCGTTGGAGCGGCATTCGAGAACTAGGTCCAGGTGGTGGTGACTTAAGTCAGATGACGATAATGACGATGACGGTCGGCTGGCAAGTTCAGATTTCCTAACGTTTGAAGAAGTCAAAGGATGCTGGTACGAGAGGCAGCTATATATAGGCAGGATCAACAGCAAGGCTGTGAGGGTGGTGCTTGAGTTCATTGTAGACTTTGGAGAACGGTGTCGCCGATGCCTGGGCCCTGGAATGTTTACCAAACGGGTCGGGTCAATATCAGCCACAAGCACATCAGCACTCCAGACTCCAGACCCCAGACATCCAAAATCAAGAAGGATTCGAGTCGCAATTTTTATTAGGGCTAGGTGTGTTCTCGAGCGCTGAGTTAAACCAAAACAAAATCCACTTCAATTCAATCATGAAAACAGTGGATCGCAAAATACGACGAAGCGTCGAAGCAAAGTCAATAGTAACTGGCGCAAGTTCGAGCTCGTATATGTGATCAAGGGTCTATTACAAAAACATTAGTGGGTGCATTATGGTGGATACTGCCGTCCTGTTGAAGCCGATATCTTATATTGCTTGGTTCATCCGTGATGCTCTTTTGTCAGGCGTGGTTAAGTCGGGCGACTTTGTAGAAAGCAATCAGTGGACTTCCGCGGCCTTTTTTGGCCTCGTTATGTTCATTCCTTGCTCGGCCTTATTTCTTTGGATGTTTTTATTAGTGAGGGAGAGCCAGGATGCTAGAGTTCCGTACTGGAAGAAGATGCAATGATTGCTGCGTTTTGTTGGAACAGTCATACCTAATCAAATAAATAATATGTGCATTGCTGACAACTGCGAGGTGCAATTTCTACCATGTGAAAATTTATGATAGAGAGCCAGCCACGCAAACGCGTCTATACGTTGACAGCTGTCGATAAGAGTGTCGGAAGCTTCCTTTCTGGGCCGACGGTGAAGAGGGTCCCTCTCCCCATTTGAATATTGGCAAATGCGAATAATCGGTGGAAGTAACCGTGGGGGCACATACAAATATTGTTCCATTGATTTAAAGGTGCCGCTTCAACGGAATTTAGCAGTGATCCTGTGAAATTTGGTTCCTTCCAAACGATTGAGAAGCCGCAGATAAATTGAAAGGCCGCATTCCAGTGCAGTTTCGAGGTTCTGAAATTGGTGCGCTTCTCCTCAAATCCTCGTCTGCTTTAAATGCCTCCGTCCAGTTGTTGCCCTCTTCACAACAACACTCAACCAAGTGCTTGAGGTGAGGCAAGAATGTGATAGTATGGCATGCATATTTTCTTTTGAGTTTGGAGCTCTTGTTCGATCTCATCCCCCTTCTTTCTTTCGCTAACAGATCACCTGGAGGAATCTGTCCAATCATGTCGAACGTTCAGTCTATTGGACGGAGTCCGTACCGCTCTCCTCAACGCCCTTGCCACCAGCTGGTGTGTGGACCTCGAGGTGGTCCGCATTCATTCTTTCCTTGCCCTCCTATTGAAAAGCTTATCTCTAATCGGGGTCGTATGCCATGTGCAAGTGTTTGCGGAAATCCAGTTTTCTCCAGTCGTCCCATGCACGGCCGCATAGATATTCCAAACGCTTCGTATGGTGTAGAGACGAGATCTCGCCGTGAGTTCTGGCCAATCAAGTATCGTGGCCATTTTGAGAGCAGAGTGGGCAATTACATCTCCCTTGAAGTCAAAGAGGCGGCTTCTCGTGCCACCCCAGGTAACCAACCAGCTGGAGAAGCATCCTACGCTCCTGACGTAAATACGCACAACACTCCAATCATGAAAGCCTCCATCGTGTCGTCCAATCCATCCACTCGGGCAATGCCCTACTTGCACTCGCAAGGAGGGCACCCCATAGTCGAAATGCCCCCCCTTCCGACTTTGCCACTTCTTCATAATGAGTTCGTAATGCAACAAGAAAATTCTCTCTCCCACTCAACACTGTCGTCCTCTTCTGGTAGCGGTCGCGATGGTCGCGATAGCTTCGAGATAAGAAAACAATTACTGGAGCTGAAAGCACTCAACCAGGAGTCGTCTCGACAACGGAAGAAATGTCGCACTCAAGCCTACCCATCTGAAAACCGTGAGGCGACTGCATTCTCACCTAGACCTCTCGGAATCGAGTCTGACGAGAAGTACCTCACTGAATTCCACTGTTTTCTCCGTCAGCACTGCATTGAGGTATTCTGCGCGAACGAGGAGGATGTAAACGGTACGAAATGTCTTTGCATTGCATTTTTGTGCAAATTTTCTTCTGTGATCTCATACCGATGATATTAACGCCTTCCTATTGCTTCATTTGCTAGCTCCTCGACGTGGAAGGAAGAAACCCGTTCAGTTGGGGCAAGTAGGGATAAGGTGCATGCCGTGCGCTCGCCTTCCCGAAAAGCGAAATGGCGCAGCCTACTATCCTACGAGTATCGCATCGATCTACAACAGTGTTATGCTTATCCAACAGAGGCATTTCGGACAATGCCGTGCCGTCAGTTCGGAGCTCCGTAATGACTACACAAGATTGAAGGGAATCCTCGGTCGTAGTGGAGCAGCAAAAGACTACTGGTGAGATCTGTACGCATTTAGAAGAGAGAGGGTGGGCG
>Ga0055584_100005736_pt1 | contig 12167 bp, 10 predicted proteins | sample OSDHelmetaG_FD_58716 | JGI IMG/M metagenome (GOLD analysis project Ga0055584, IMG submission 58716) | Pelagic marine sediment microbial communities from the LTER site Helgoland, North Sea, for post-phytoplankton bloom and carbon turnover... | ecosystem: Environmental > Aquatic > Marine >... | reverse complement strand
TCGATAGACGCGCGCCCACGTTCGAGAATAGGCTCCGGTATCGCAAGATGTGAGAGTTCAGCATCTGATCCCGTGTATTTCGAAACTACACAAGCATAACCAATGAAAAACTGTCAGAATGATAGGGTTAGTAACCAATTTGATAAGATTATAAATACGATATTTTAAAGGTGGACGTTATATTCACGTTATAAGTTGTGTTGTATTTTATTGTTTTTTGGCAATTCAATTAGCATTCCTTTGCCCATTGATTATTCTCTGATGTGATTGTTATTTTTTCTTCTTGATTTTTTTACTACTTTCGCTACTTTCACTTTTTATCGTTGAATTTTTTTTCATACGCATTACAAAAAATAAAACTAATGCAACAATGATGATTAGGCTATTTCCTACTACTATCATAATTATTGTTTGAGTCTTTTTTTCTGCTTCTTCTTTTTGTTTAATTATTTTTGCTTCAGCTAATTCAGCTGCTCTATCTGCTAATAGTTTTTCTGCCCTATCAACGCTAACTGTTTGTTCAATACCATTTTCATCAACTGTAGTTACAAGAACTTCATTGTCTTTCACTTTAGCTTTAACATTAAAACTGTATTCTGGTACCGTTAAACGGAACTCACGCCCTGTTGTTGTTTTACCAAAAGCAGTAACATCTATACGATAAATACCTGATTCAGTATTTTTAATCTCTGTAAGTCGTGTAGCGCCCTTTTGATCATCCATAATAGAAAACGATTCAACTGTCTTATCGGGAAAAGTGACTTTCCCTTGAAAAATTAAAGTATCGGGTTCAACATAAGCAGGATTAATTGACAGTGTCATATGATGAGGTTGGTTTTCATCTTCTGATGTTTCAACATCAATATTAATTGGGGATTTATGTAAGACAAATGGCTTTTGTCGTAGCTCACGAGTAGCCATAGGTAATTTAATTAAAAAAATAGGCTGCCATTGTCCTGCGGCAAAATCTAAGTGAAAATCGCCTGTAAAGAGCCCATCTCCAGCGTATTCATCCAAACCTTTACCATCATCGAAAAATGATGTTAACTTAAGTGCACTCGCACCAAAATTTTCATAATCAGTATTGTTAGTACTATAAAAATTAACGTCTAATTTTACGACATTTCGAAAATGGGGCGTATTGATAGGTTTATCATCATTATAAAGCTTGCCAGTCACTTTTAAAATTTCACCCGCCAAAGCATCATCAGGTAAAGGCGTTACTTCTATTCTCACCTCAGACAACACCATAATTTGGCTTTCAGGTAATATTTGACCAATAGCTTGCCAAGGACCCGGCATAGGTTTTTTGATTTTGATTAAATCAAACGTACTGTCATCATGCCATTGCTCTTTATCGGGGTCTATATTGTCGAGTCTTAATTTACTGCCGTCTGGGCGAACTAAAACGATAGGTCGACTTCCACGTCTTCTAAAAAATATCATCGTTATTTCATCAAGAGTAGAATCAATACGGAAACGATTATCAAAATAGGGAATTTGGTTTGTTTTATTGTCACTTTGATAATACTTAATATTATTTTTTTGTAGCGACTTCACTTGTTCAATAAATTTTTTGGGTTCTTGAAGATCCGATTTTTGGAGCAACGTTTCAGCAGCAAAAGTTATAAAACTGCTTAAGCTAATTAACGTAAAAAAACAAAGCATTACAAATTTGTTTATTTCCAAAGTGGTTCTCCTCCTTTTTGTTTAACAACTAATAATCTTTTTTTGTGTTCTTCTACTTCATCGGCAGAAGCAGCAATAACCTTTAGCTTTACTCGATCTTTATTTAAACGTCTAATGGCATTAGCATCTTCACTGGTATTATCACCCGAAGACAGATTAAACGTTGACTGCTTACGGGTCATTTCAATATAAACAAAAGCAAGCAACTGCGCATCAATTAATGCACCATGATAAGTACGGTCTACTAGTTTATCGACTTTATAAAAACGTGCTAAATAATCTAACGTTTTTGGAGAACCAAATTCGTCTTTTGACGTTTTTAATGTATCTGTAATCGTACAAATATCTTCAGTCATCGGTACTTTATTATTGGCATTACTTGCAAAGTTAAATAACGAAAACTCATGATTCATAAAACCAACATCAAACTTTGAGTTATGAATAACTAATTCTGCTCCACGAATAAAATCAATAAAGTCATTAATAATTTGTGGAAATGTTGGTTTATCATCAAGAAAGTCATTTGTTAAACCATGAATATTGATAACTTCTTGATCCATTTGTAATACTTGGCCACGGGAATCAAGCGGTTTAATATAGACATGATAACTACGGCCTGTTAATTGCCGATTAATCATTTCAACACAACCAATCTCAACAATTCTATGCCCATCTCTTGGGTTAATACCTGTTGTTTCTGTATCTAGAATGATTAATCTTTTGTCTTTCTGGCTGTTATCTTGATTATTACTTACATTCACTTTTTATAGCCTTTATCGTTGAAATTAGGGAGTTTTTTAACATTATTTTTCTGGCATTTTTTGTGGGAATTCTGTTAAATTTATTGAAAATCGTTCACTGTTATAACAGAGAAAAATTAAAGTAATCGTTATGGTAACCTGGATAATAATCCAGTCGATGGATAGCAATTTCCAATAAAAACCACCAATGCAATTCGTCAATAAATCAAACAGTAGGGCGGCTACTATCAATTTACGGCTGTGTCGCCAACTCATTTCAACCCAACTAGGCGCTTCAGGCCGTCTAAGACTAATAATTAACACAACGAATAACCCAACTACTCCTGATAGTAAGCTTAAATAAAATAATGAGGTTTCAGGATATATCCACGAAATAATACCTATTTTATCTCGCATATTAGTAACTGACATTAACCAAACAAGATAACCACGTAACACAAACAATAAAACAAGGTAAAATCGTTTAGATAACTTTAGACAGTCATAATTGTCAAAGTCTTGTACTGAATAATGCTGGTATTTTGCAGCGTTTTGGCTCACTCAGAAGCCTTAACTGTAGCTGCTTTTCTTGCTTCACGCTCTATTCGTAAATACTGCTGCCCTGCTGTAATTGCTTTAACGGATTTTGAGTTAAATTCTCTATTGTATAAAGTGTAAACGACCCAAACACTCATAAAAATAAACATAAAAGGATGAAAAAACCAACAAATGGCCGCTACAGCAAAATAATATGAACGAAGCCCGTAATTATAAGAATGCGCCGCTTGGTCTTGAACTGTTGCCATTTGTCTTGCATAAGCTTTGAGGTTTTCATTTAAACCCGAGTGGTCAACAGGTGCAGCACCTATCATTACATTGACAAAACCATATTGGCGCATTGACCACGTAAATTGAAAAAAAGAGATTACAAAAATAAAAGAAAGTAAGCTTAACTTTATTAGAATAGAAAAATGATTAACCTCATAAGCATAGGGCATTGACATTATCACACTTTCTAAAGTCTCTATTTGTGCAAACAGCGTAAATATACCCGCTAACACTAATAAAGTACTCGAAGCAAAAAAAGCAATATTCCGCTCTAAATTAGATAATAAGGCAGCCTCACCTACCCTCACTTCTCGCGTAACAATTTCATACATCCAATTAATTCGGTGTTGATTTAAACTTCGAGCTAAACAATCACTTGTTTTAGCTTTAACACGAGAAAACCAAGTGTATCCTGACCAACAGACAAAAAAAGTACATAAAGCAATAATATCAATAACAGTTAATGGCATATCAAAAACCCAAAGAAAATAGGATTATAATAGTAAACAGTTAGCAAAAGACTGCAACTCAATATCAATGATAATTTAAATTTAATTACAATAATTAACAATTTGTAGGTGAGTACGGCGACATAAATAAAAATATTGAACAGACAACTATATTAATGCTTTAATTCCTGCCCCTAACCCCTCTAATGTAAGTGGGTACATTTTATTATCAACAAGTCTATTCATTATATTAATAGAGCTATAGTAAGGCCACTGCGCTTCATTCTGTGGATTAAGCCAAATTACTTTATCAAAGTAATCTGTTAGTCTTTTCATCCAAACATCACCTGCTTCTTCATTCCAATGTTCAACACTGCCTCCAGGATAGGTTATTTCGTATGGCCCCATTGTTGCATCGCCAACAAAAATAACTTTATAGTCACGACTATAGGTATGAAGTACTTGTAGTAAATCTATTTTTTCATTGTGTCTTCGGCTGTTATCGCGCCAAACATTTTCATAAAGACAGTTATGAAAATAAAAAAACTCTAAATGTTTGAACTCACCATGAATTGCTGAAAATAGCTGCTCACATTCTTTTATATGATCATCCATAGAGCCACCAATATCAAAGAACATTAAAACTTTAATAGCATTATGACGTTGAGGCTTCATTTTTATATCAAGATAGCCTGCATTACGCGCAGTAGCAGCAATAGTTTCATCAAGTGCTAACTCTTCACTACTGCCAGTCCGAGCAAATTGACGTAGTTTTCGCAAAGCAACTTTAATATTACGCGTGCCTATTTCTACATTGGCATCTAAATTTTTAAATTGACGTTTATCCCAAACTTTAGTCGCTCGACGATGTCTTGAACTATCTTGGCCTATACGTACACCTTCTGGGTTATAACCATAGGCACCAAACGGTGATGTTCCACCGGTACCAATCCATTTATTTCCACCTTGATGACGTTTTTCCTGTTCTTTTAAACGTTCAGCTAAGGTTTCCATTAACTTATCTAGACCACCTAACGCTTTTATTTTAGCTTTTTCTTCAGCGCTCAGTTGTTTTTCAAAATGCTTTTTGAGCCAATCTTCAGGTATTTCTGATAGATCTAGATCAATACTAGCCACGCCTTTAAAGTAATCAGCAAAGGCCCGATCAAATTTGTCAAAATGCGCTTCATCTTTAACTAATATAGTACGACTAACACTATAAAAATCATCAATACTCGCAAATACTACGCCTTGCTCTAAAGCACGAATTAAGTCGAGTAATTCTCGCAATGTGCAAGGTACTTTGTAGTCACGCACTTTACAAAAGAAATCAATTAACATAAATTTGCTCTTTATTTTTAAACATAAACCTTAACGTTGACCACGGTGCATAAAAGCTAGCTTTTCAAATAAATGAACATCTTGCTCATTTTTTAATAAGGCGCCATGCAAAGGAGGGATCACTTTATTCTGACGAGTTTCATGTAAAGTTTCAGGAGAAATATCTTCTGCAAGTAATAACTTCAGCCAGTCAATTAACTCTGACGTAGAGGGTTTTTTCTTTAAGCCCGGAACATCACGTAACTCAAAAAATAATGCTAATGCTTCGTCCAACAATTTTTGTTTAATTTTAGGAAAATGTACATCGACGATAGCTTGCATATCAGATTTTTCTGGGAAATTAATATAATGAAAAAAGCAACGACGTAAAAATGCATCAGGTAATTCTTTTTCATTATTTGAGGTAATAATAATAATGGGCCTTTGCTTGGCTACAATTTTTTCTTGTGTTTCATAAACAAAAAATTCCATTTTATCCAACTCTAATAATAAATCATTAGGGAATTCTATATCCGCTTTATCAATTTCATCAATTAATAATACAGGGCGGTTATCACTAGTAAACGCATGCCATAATTTACCTTTAATAATATAGTTACCAATATTTTTTACTTTTTCATCGCCGAGCTGGCTATCTCTTAAACGTGAAACAGCATCATATTCATATAAACCTTGCTGCGCTTTTGTTGTTGATTTTATATGCCAAGGAATAAGTTCTACCCCTAAACTTGCGGCTAGCTCTTCGGCTAACATCGTTTTTCCTGTACCCGGTTCACCTTTAATCAATAAAGGTCGCTCAAGAGTAATAGCTGCATTTACTGCTAGCTGTAACTCATTTGAGGCAATGTAATTACTAGTGCCTTGAAAAGCGTTCATATTCAATTCCTACTATTTAACGATAATTACTTTATGAAAAGTACTAGATAAGTAGTTGTTTATTCCATAAATGCATATAAGTTATAACAAAATATCACTTCTTTTTTTGTTATAAGAGACTAATCTTACAAGTATATTCAATTGAGATCAAAATAGCCCAAGGATTTAACCATGTCTAACGTATTTGAAGATAATTCAACCTCCATTGGTAACACACCTTTAGTCAAACTTAATCGTGTCATTGCTAGTAAAAATAGTGACGGAACTCCTACCGCAACAGTATATGCAAAAATAGAATCAAGAAACCCAAGTTCAAGTATTAAGTGTCGTATTGGCGCGAGCATGGTTTGGGATGCCGAAGAAAAAGGCTTATTATCACCCGGTAAAGAAATTGTAGAACCTACCAGTGGTAATACAGGCATTGCGCTTGCTTTTGTTGCTGCTGCCCGTGGATACGGTATTACCTTAACTATGCCAAGCACGATGAGCTTAGAACGTCGTAAGTTACTCTCAGCACTTGGCGCAAAAGTAGAATTAACTGACGGCGCTAAAGGCATGAATGGCGCGATTGCAAAAGCACAAGAAATTAAAGATTCAAATCCTGAAAAATATGTGCTTTTAGGGCAATTTGAAAATCCAGCTAACCCAGCTATTCATGAAAAAACAACCGGCCCTGAAATTTGGCGTGATACCGATGGAGAAATAGATATTTTAGTTGCCGGTGTTGGTACTGGCGGTACAATTACAGGCATAAGCCGTTACTTAAAATTAACGCAAGGTAAAGCGATAAGCAGTATCGCTGTTGAACCAACAGACTCTCCTGTAATTAGTCAAAAATTAGCGGGTAAAGAATTGACACCAGGCCCACATAAAATTCAAGGAATTGGAGCTGGCTTTATCCCAGGAAACCTCGACTTAACCATGGTGGATGGCGTTGAGCAAGTATCAAATGATGATTCAATGGCGATGTCACATCGCTTAATGAAAGAAGAAGGTATTCTTGCAGGTATCTCTTCAGGTGCTGCAGTAGTTGCTGCTAAACGTCTTGCTGAACTTCCTGAAAACTCAGGTAAAGTCATTGTTGTTATTATGCCTAGTTCTGCAGAGCGGTATTTATCTACGGCTTTGTTTAGCGACAGTTTTTCAGATAAAGAACTAGTGCAATAACAATATTTTTATCTTTGTTATTAATAGTGTTACAAAAAGGTGCTAATGCACCTTTTTTATTGCCTGCTGTTAATTATAAAAGTGTTGTTATTCCTCAATTTACGTTATGCTGAATAAATTCTGAGAATTTAAATATTATATTTTTTTATGATTAAAGTTAACATTCTAATTTTACTTACTCTTTTTCTTGTTAGTGCTTGTGGTGGTAATAAAGATGAAATAACTAAAATTGATAACCCTGAACTCGTTGCTGTCGCCTTCTTTGACGCACTTTACAATGAGAAAAATGTTCAGAAAGCCATTTTAGTGTGTGATGAAAAACTAGCCCGCCTACTATTACATTACAAATCACCTCAAGCGATAGCGCGCCATCTTTTTAATATGTCTTACGACAAAGTTGAGATAAAACCAGATGACAGCGGTGTGAAAATCAGAAAACAATTTAAGAAAAAAGCCATTATAACTTTATATTTTGAAGGAAATTACCAAGAAAACCGTATAAAAGATGTTAAACGAATTTCATTAATACAACTTAAAAATGGAAAGTGGGTCATTAATAAAATACTGAAAAGTCCTTTTTAGTTGAGTCATGTCATGTTTAAATCTACTTTTTTAATTAGTTTAGTTTTCATAATTACGCTTTTATCCCCTTTTCACGTACATGCATCAAAAGCTTCTCCTCTTCCACTCCTAGAATACTTTACCCAAACATGGGACACCCATGATGGTTTACCACATAATGGAATCAATGCGATAACCCAAACAAGTGATGGTTATTTATGGATAGCGACGTGGGAAGGGCTTGCTCGTTTTAATGGTATTGAATTTAAATTATTTACACGTGGCTCAAAAGTAGGCTTACCTGATTCAGCAGTAAAAAGCTTAACAACGAATAAAAATGGAGATCTATTAGTCGCAGGAGCTAGAGGAGGTGTATCTGTACGTACAAATCGTGAATGGAAACCTCAATTCAACGCAGCAACTATGGTAAATCACGCTATTTTCAATAATCAAGAAGGAACTTGGTTAGCGTTAGAAAGCAAAGGGCTTACTTACAGAGACAATACAACAAAGCACGATAATACTATTATTGCTAACCTAAGAGCATTTAAAGTACTACTTGATGCCGATGACACTTTATGGGTAGCCACTGATGAAGGTTTATATTCAGTCAAAAATAAAACCGTCGTAAGTCACTTCGATGAAAAAGTTGGTTTACCTGATTCGCCTATCTATTCATTACTACTAACAAATAAAAACCAATTAATTGTTGGCACTGAGCAAGGGGCTTATATTTTAAATAATGGTTATTTCAGCTTACTGCATCAAGAATTATCACAAGAAGCTATAATTAGTCTGTTAGAAGATAAAAATGATGACATATGGTTTGGCACCCAAAAAAACGGCCTTCTAAGATTAAGTGATAATGGCATAGAAAGGCTAGACGAGACTAAAGGGTTACCCAACAATCAAATATCATCACTTTATCAAGATAAAGAAGACAGTATCTGGGTTGGTACTAGTAGTGGATTATTCCGCTTAAGAGAAGCACCTTTTATTACATTAACCTCCGAGCAAGGCTTGGCTGGAAATTATATACGAACAGTATTAGCTCATAGTGATGGCAGCTTATGGGTGGGTAGTAGTAAAGGCCTAAATAAAATAACAGGAAAAAAAGTTACTTCTATCTTACCTACTTCTACAGATTCAAAAACAACGACCCCAATTAAATATATTTTAAGCTTAGCAGAAGGTAAAGATAACTCTATACTAGTCGGTACTTACCATAGCGGTGTTTATAAAGTAATTGGCAATACTATGCAGCTCTTATTCGATAAAAGCCATGGTTTACCGAGTAATGAAGTTAGGTCACTATTATTTGATTCCAAAGAAAATACTTGGATTGGCACAACTACTGGCCTAGTCAGAATTTCAAAAGACGGTCAAATCAAACAGTTTACTAAGCAAATGGGGTTACCTAACAACTTTATTATGGCATTGGCTGAAGATTCGAATGGAAAAATTTGGATTGGCACAGGTATTGGTATCGTTTCTTATAAAGACGGAATTATAAAAAACTACCCACTTCAAGAACACTTTAGCGCTGAGTATGCCTTTGGTTTTAATGTTGAGGACGATGTTATTTGGTTAGCTACAGACCGCGGCCTGATAAAAATAGATTTAAATACCAACGTAATTAAAGCGGTTAGCCGAAAAAATGGCTTGCCTATTGATAAAATATTTCAAGTTGTGATTGATAATAATGACACCTTTTGGTTTAGCAGTAATAGAGGGATTATCAAAGTAGCCCGTGAGCAAATCAATAAAGTTATTGCTGATCAAAATGAAGTGATCAACTTTGAAATATTTGCAGAAGGTGTTGGCCTATTGAGTTCGCAAGCCAATGGTGGTTCAACACCAGCAGCAACATTACAAAATGATGGTAGTGTTTGGTTTGCAACAGCAAAGGGAGCTAGCCAAGTGACTCATCAACGTCTACAAAGAATGGCCGAAAGAAAAATCCCCGTCGTTATTGAGCAACTTTTTGTCGATAATCAAGAGATTGCATTAACACTCCAACCAAAAAATAAAAGACTTAATCCAGTTCAGCTATTGGCTGGTGCATCGCGTGTAACAATACATTATGCTGGGTTAGGCTTCTTAATGTCTGAAAATATCCAATACCAAACACAGCTCATAGGTTTTGATACTGACTGGATTAATAAAAACAATCAAAAAAATACAGAATTCACCAACTTACCCCCTGGTAAATATGTGTTCAAAATACGTGCTAAGTATCCTAATGGCGAATGGCAAAGCAAAGAAGCTACATTAATGTTCAATATTCCTTTTCAATTTTGGCAAAAAACTTTCTTTAAATTATTTATTGTTGTTTTGATACTTTCATTGTTTTATTTATTTTATCGTTATCGAATTCATATCATTCAACAAAGCGAAGAAAAGTTAAAGCGTTTAGTCGCAAAACAAACACTAGATTTAAAGAAACAAACTGAGTTATTTGCTTATCAAGCTGCACATGATCAATTAACTGGATTACCTAACAGGCGAGCTTTTGATGAATGGTGTGATAATGACTTTAAAGGGGCCCTGACGCATTCAACTCCATTATCACTTGCCATTATTGACATTGATTATTTTAAAGCAGTAAATGACAACTACTCACATATTGTCGGTGATTTAGTTATTAAAGCCTTAGCTACAATTATTTTAGAATTATTGCCTAGCTGTGCCCATCAAGTGAAACTTGCTCGTTGGGGCGGTGAGGAGTTTACCTTACTTATTTCAGCCAATGAAATGGAAGCATCACACTTTTGTGAATTAATACGTGCCACAATAGAGGAAAGTGACTTTTCTAATATTACATCCGATTTAACATTAACGGTTAGCATTGGCTTAACAGATAACAGTAGCTTAGCTGAATATAAACAAATGATCAGCTATGCCGATCATGCACTTTATTACGCAAAACATAATGGCCGAAACCAAATTAGAATTTACCAACCTGATGACCATGAACACAATCAAAAGATAATAAAACGAATGACTAAAGTAACTCGACAGAAACAAAGAGAAATAACGATAAATAAACAAATAAAAATGCTGTAATTATTTACTCATTACAGCATTAAAATATAACGTAAATTGAGTGTTATTAATTACTCAAACTGATTAACCAACTTTATTAGTCAACTAATTGATATTGTTCACGTAAAATATCAATAATTTCAGCTTTAGGGTTTTCACTAAGCACAATTTTTTCACCTGTAATTTTTTCAGCAATATCAATGTAAGTTTTAGAAACATTCATCAATACCGCTTCAGGTAGCGCGTTATCCCGTGCTAAAGCTTCACGCTCAGTCATACGATTTTTATTGAGTAAAATATCAGCATCAGGGAAATGATTTAGTAATAACTGGCGAAAACCTTCTTTAGAATTTTCAACAACTTTACCTGCACGATATTGCTCACCATCCCATATACGAGAAGAGTCAGGCGTACCTACTTCATCCATATAAATTAATTTTTCATTGCCTTCTTTATCTTTAACATAGCCAAACTCAAATTTTGTATCAACAAAGATTTGATCAAGTTTTTCTAGCTCTGTTGAGATAACATCAAAACCTTGAGTTAATAACTTTTCGTAAAGCGTTATATCATCCAATGATTTAAAATTAAATGCTTCAAAGTTATCTTCTATATTTTTACGTGTAATGTTTACATCATCAACAGCAGGTACGCCAGGTATATCAGTCAAAATCCCTTTTGTTGACGGTGTCTGTAATAATTCAGTTAATTTTGAATCTTTAGTTAAGCCTTCACTGATTTCAATACCACAAAACTCACGTTCACCTTTTTCATATGAACGCCACATTGAACCCGTTATATATTGGCGACAAATCGCTTCAATCATTACTGGCTTTGCTTTTTGTACAATCCATACAAATGGGTGTGGAATATCTAAAATATGACTATCAGCAAGGCCTTGGTCTTTGAATAACTTGAACCAATGGTTAGAAATAGCATTAAGCGCCGCGCCTTTACCCGGAACACCTTTCATACCGCCCTCACCGTGCCAAATACAATCAAAAGCAGAAATACGATCGCTAATAACCATAATAGCTAAAGGCGCGTCTGTAGGAACGTTATAACCTTTTTCTTCTATTAAACGTTTACTATCTGCTTCAGTTAACCAATAAACAGAGCGAACTTTACCGCTATGTACAGGTGCATCAGTGCGAATAGGTAAATCATTATTTACCGCTAAAACTTTATCAGCTAGATTCATGGTATTAGACCTTAACTTTTAGATTTAAAATTAATTGTAGCGAATAGTATCTTTACGGGTTATCGCTGAGGATAAAATAGTATTCGCTATAATTAGCAAACTCTTTCTTAATACATTATAACGAAGATATTTAGCTTAATTTCAAGGTTAAAGCACGGAGCTAATGACTATTAGTGAGTACTTTAAAACGCAGAAAGTAAGTTAAAGAGCAAGTTAGAATGATTAAAAAAAAGAAAAGGACGCTAAATGCGTCCTTATCTCAATTACAAC
>Ga0055584_100005735_pt1 | contig 12167 bp, 7 predicted proteins | sample OSDHelmetaG_FD_58716 | JGI IMG/M metagenome (GOLD analysis project Ga0055584, IMG submission 58716) | Pelagic marine sediment microbial communities from the LTER site Helgoland, North Sea, for post-phytoplankton bloom and carbon turnover... | ecosystem: Environmental > Aquatic > Marine >... | reverse complement strand
CTTATTGTTGGGGTTACTTTAGAATTATCTGAATTATATAAAACGAAAAAGACCGGCTATCTCACGATATCTAACGGTATAAATATTTCAAAATATCCGACTAGAAAGGCACCAACAATTGATTCCAATAAAGTAATTATGCTTATTCTGGATGGCACGAGCACGAGTGCTCCATGGCAAGGGATGGATCGTCTTATTAAAAGCATACAAAAACATCAGTTAACAGAGGTTTTAGAGGTTTGGACTTGCAGTAATAAAAATAAATATGCCAATTACCCTTTTATTAAAGAACTAGGCTACCTAGAAGGAGAACAACTAACGAAGGTTTTTGATCAAGTTCATATTGGTTCAGGAAATTTTTCACTCTACCGGTTGGGAATAAAGGATATCTGCTCTCTTAAATCTCGAGAGTATATGGCACGAGGGCTGCCTTTAGCTTATATCGGAAATGACTTTGATATTGAAAATACGAGTCTTAAAAATTATGCTTATAAAATGCCTAACGAAGATAGTATTATAAACTTTCCTTCCATTTTAACATGGCTAAGCGAACTATACGAACAAAAACCCAATCACCCATTAGAAATGCATCAGCTTTCAGAAGAGCTGCTTGATTTTAAAATCAAAACCAAGCAGCTGGTAGATTACCTTAACCAACATGCTTAAATCTTTCTTGCATCCGTTACAAGCATTATTCTATCCTAAAAATTGCCCGATATGCAATAATTTACTGAAGGAAGGAGAAAGTAATTTATGTTTACCTTGTGAGAGCTCAATGCCTATTCTTCCTTACACCATTTTTGATAAAAACCCTATTGAAAAACTATTTTACAATAACGTTCCAATTAATGGTGCAACGGCTTATCTAAGTTTTGTTGAAAAGGGTTCAGCTCAAAAGCTGATTCATCAAATCAAATACAACGGAGCCAAAGATTTAGGCCATTTCATGGGCACCAAAGCTGCCAACCATATGTTGCGTATTGCCCCAGCATATATACCAGAGGTAATTTTGCCTATACCACTTCATTTTTCAAAGGAAAAAAAACGGGGCTATAATCAAGCACAATTAATTGCCAATGGTTTTGCAGAAGTTTATGGTTTGCAGCAAAGGAAAAAAATCGTAAGTCGATATAAAGCCACGCCTTCACAAACTAAAAAGAGTAGATATGAGCGGTTTAATAACATTAAAGATGCATTTATTGTTTTAAAACCTGAAGCAATTATGAACCGACATGTGTTGGTTCTTGATGATGTGATTACCTCTGGAGCAACAACCAGTGCGCTTTGCGCACAAGTTCTGAAACATCAGCCGAAATCCATTTGTGTATACGCTTTAGCTTACAAAGTGTAAGGCATATTTTTTTATACTCTCGTTAAAGGGGATTAAGGCATAATTCATTAAATTTGCCATTCATACAAAATCTCATGCGAAAAATTAATACCACGTTACTCATTATATTAATGCTTTCTGGATTTGGACTGAATGGTCAAACAATAACTCAAGGAAATGTCATTAGTACCTACTGTCCTCAGTATATGGCTTCAGGAGTATCTACACGAATGGCTACTTATTTTTCTGCACTTATTGCAGGACTTAACTCAGGAGAAACATATTATTACACGGTAAGTGCTTGCGCAGCAAGTGATATCAACACAGCATACGGTGGTGCCGGTGGAAGCCTCTACCTACATGCAGACAGCCCAACTCGATATGTGAGTGCTCCTGACTTTACAGCAGGAAACTTTGACTCTTTTACCATAACTTCATCGCTTGAGTCGAAATGGTTTGGGTTTGTAAATTCAACTGATACGCGTTTTTCAGCCGGTAAATACGTCTATCCATTGATTTCAATAAAAAGTGCCACTTCTCCCTTTTCGGTTCGTTTTGCTTTGAACGACTCAATCAAAGTCTTGGCATTTAGTAGCAGCGCAGGAGCAAATAACGGTACAGGTCTGTATGGAACTTCTAAAGGTTCTTCCAAAGAAATGGTTTTGGTTTATGATACCAACAAGTCAACTGCTAACCCTTTAACCATCGCTAGAATCGAGGGTGATGAGTTAAAGTCCTCTGATTACAGCTCGGCATCATTTTATACCAACAATGTAGATGGAGAAGTAGGTGCATGGGGAAACATTCTTCCAAATACCTTAGCGAAGGGAATTCGTAGAATAGATCGAAGGTCTTTTGCAACATCTGCTATTATTCACACTCAATTAGATACCAACGGGGTATGGTTAAGTGTAAACACCAAGGATCCAAGAGGAGGTTCAAGTTCGCCAGTAATTTTAACTGAAGACGAAGCTGCATTGGTCCCAACTAAAGTTGAATTTAGTAGTACTTTTGTTAATGTAGGGGAAGGTGCAGATAGCTTTAAATCAATAGTTAGGAGACAATTTGCAACTGAAGATACTGCCATGATTACAGTAGAGCTTATTGGCGGCACAGCCACAAATGTTCTTGATTTCAATATTACAGGTTCCAAAACATTTAAGTTTGCGCCTGGAAAAGAATTTGTCGACACATTTACATTTGCTATTGTTGATGACAATCTAACCGAAGGTTCAGAAGTTATTACACTAAAAATTAAAAACCCGATAAATACTACTAGAGGTAAAGATTCTACTCAAAGTATTACAATAGTTGATAACGATAGACCAAGCATCACATTTGTTAACCCGGTTATTGTTACAAGAGAAGGTCTACCTAATGTCTTCGGACAGATTGCAATTGCCAAAGGAACTACAGGCACAACAACCTGCGAAGCACATATTAAATCAAAGAGTCCTTTAACCACCATTCCTAATGAGTTTTATCTTAGTGCAAACACAACCAATGACACTTTGGTTAGCTTTAGCAATAGTGTTGCAGCCGATACGTTTGATCTGTATGGTTTTGTGGTTGATGAATCTTTTATTGATGCTCCTGACACGATTATTATTGTTTTACGTAACCCTTCCGGCAGTGCCGTTATTGGTGCCGATTCAACTTTGATGTTTATAATTAAAGATGATGATGCCCCTCCAGGCGTTCGTTTTGTTACATTAAATCAAACCGTGTCTGAAACTTCTGGAAGCATTGATGTTCAAATTGAGCTCTTAAATAGAAACAATAACCCGAGTGATTTCTCGCTTAAATATATGGATACACGTTCTGATGTAACCGAAGGAGCTGACTTTACTTTTAACCCAACTTCAAAGATTTATTCATTTGGAACTTCTGGTTCTGATACGATTACAGTTACCGTTCCATTGCTGAATGATACAGATTTTGAGGCAGATGAGATGCTCGTTTTTGCGGTGGAGGGAACTGTAAATTGCATTAACTATTTACCCGACACACTACGAATTACTTTAACAAGCGATGACAAGGAAAAGGTGAGTATTGCAAATGCTTCCGCTACTAACTTATCTACTGGTGTTGCTTTAAGACTTAATGACGAACTTAGCATAAGTGGAGTAACGCATGGGTTTAACAGAAAATCTGCAGGAAATGAATTTACTTTAATTGATGCAACTGGTGGTATGCAAGTATTCACTATTGCAGATCAGTTTGGTTATACATTTGCTGAAGGAGATAGTCTAACCGTAATTGGAAGGATTAATCAGTCTAACGGAGTGACTCAAATGACCTCACTTGACACCATTATTAAGTATAAATCGAATGCGGATCTAACCTCTGCGAATACCATCAATAAATTAAGTGAGCTATCAGAACAAGAGCATATTCGTTTAGCAAATGTTCGTTTTTATGATGTAACCACATGGCCGAGTTCAGCGCTTTCATCAGATCAAGAGGCATTGGTTTACGCTAAAAACAGTTTGGGTGATACCATAACCATTCGTATTGATGCAGAAGGTCCAATCGATGGTTCAACTTCCCCAGATGTGAATAAGTACTACAATATTTCTGGAATAGGTAGCCAAAATGATCCCACAAGCCCATTTACTTCTGGATACTTAATTATTCCTTCGAGCATCTCTGATATTCAGTTGGTAAATTCACCAACCATTCGTTTCAGCAACCCTAGCATAAGCGTTCCTGAAGACAATGACTCTACGGGCGAAATTGTAGTTTCATTTGCTAATTTTGGATTCCAAAATGTTGGGTTCTCGGTAATAAACACCAATACGGGAACAGCGTTTAAGCCAAAAGAATACAATTTCAACGATATTAATATTAATGTGCTCCCTTCGGTGAGCTCATTTAACTTTAGAATTGACTTAACGGGTGATAATGATGAAGACGGTGATCGTACTATTATTTTAGCACTTCGCAAGCCGAAGTACGGTGTTCTTATTGGTGCAGATAGTATTCTCACCATTACACTAGTTGACGATGAAACAAGTGTAAACTCATTAGATAAAATTGGTGTTAAACTTTACCCTAACCCAAGTTCAGATCGATTAAAATTGACTTCTAAACATGTAATTCAAAAGGCATCTATCTATAATTTACAAGGTGCTTTGGTACTAGAAACAAGCGAAATCAAGAATAATGAAATCAATATTCAGGTATTTAAACAAGGACTCTATCATATTGTTTTAGAAATTGATGGTGAACTGTTTAGCGCAACTTTCCAGAAAAACTAGACCACAATACACTAGTGATTATACTAAAACCTTATGAAATTAATAAAGTACCTACTTTACTCTTTTCATAAAATTGCAAACCCAAGGGATCGCAAAAGAGCAAAAAAAGCACTCCTTCTTTCCTTTTTTCAATCCATAGCTGATGTGGTTGGTTTGGCTGCAATCGTTCCTGTTTTAATGTTAGCGATTGATGGCGACTTTTTAGAAAAAAGTAGTAAGCTCAGGTACTTTTATAAATTGTTTCATTTCAAATCAGAAGCTCAATTCCTTATTGTTTTAATCATTGCGGTGTTTATCTTCTTTGTGTTAAAAAACACCTTTTCTATTTGGTTGCAGGTATATATTAAAAAAACAGCAGCTCATGTGGTTGCTAAATCCACTCAACTCAAATACAAGCAGTTTGTTAACAAAGATTACCATGAAATCATCACCAAAGGGACTCCGGACTTCGTAAACCTGGTGATGAATGTACCCTACCATTATGCGACCGGGATGCTTTTGCCATTTGTTAACCTTTTCTCTGAGGTGGTTGTGATCATTTTGTTTGCCTTTTTTATTATTTATAATCCGATGGTTTTTCTTATTGTGTTAATAATTTTGGCCCCTGCAGTTTATCTCATTAATAAATCTATAAAAAGTAGAATTGTGAATATTGGTGTTGTCAGTGGTGAATTAAGGGAAGAAGCTCTTGAAGAATTAAATTTAGGAATCAGTGGTATTACTGAAATAAAGCTGAATAAGGTAAGCGGATATTTCATTGCCAACTTTGTTAAGAAACAATATGCGTATGCACGCAATGAAATGAAATCATTGACTGTGCAGGCCGTACCTAGCAGAATTCTAGAAATTATCGCATTGCTAGGGGTAATCATATTGGTAATCTATGGGTATTTCTTTAGCACGAATCCAAGCGAGGTTAGGGTTTTGGGAGCATTGTTTGTAATCAGTATTTTTAGGCTTATCCCGGCAATTAATCGAGTGTTGGTTGCACTGATGCATATTAAAATTTACAAGTATACCGCTGATGAACTACTTAAATCTGCAACGTATGTAGAACAACATTCCAGTCCGATAACTTTCAATGATCTTATTGAGATTTCGAATCTTTCATATACTTATCCAGGTTCAGATTTCGAACTTTTTAAACAAGTGAATTTAAGTATCCGGAAAGGCGAACTAATTGGACTCACTGGCGCTTCTGGTTCTGGCAAAAGCACATTGGTTAAAATCCTGCTTCGTTTGTATAAGGCGGATTCTGGTAAAATAATGGTAGATGGTGAAGAAATATCGGATAGAAATGAACTTTCTTGGCAACAATTAATTGGTTATGTTGGTCAACAACCCTATATCTTAAAAGGTACAATTGCAGAGAATGTGGCATTGGCCGAAGTTGATGATCTAAATGAAGGTAAAATAATCGAATCCTTAACACTTGCTGGTCTTCATGATTTTGCGAATCAGAATATGCTGAGCTACAATGTTGGCGAAGGGGGCATAAAAATAAGTGAAGGGCAGAAACAACGTTTGGCTATAGCTCGAGTTATTTACAAAGGCAATAAAATAATTATTTTGGATGAATCCACTAGTGCTTTGGACGAGGAAACGGAAAGAAAAGTACTTGAAACCTTAAAGGAATTAGCGAATAATACATTTAGCATACTTATTATTGCACATAGAAAAAGTATACTAGAAGCTTGCAACCGTGTTTATCAATTAGAAAACGGCACAAATTAGTAGAATAACATGAGCGATAAGATCAAATTTGCCATTGTTGGGGCAGGACATATAGGTAAGAGACATGCCGAATTGGTTAGCCGGAACGATTCCTGCGTGCTAGTTGCTTTATGCGACATAAAGCCTGCAGAGGAGTTAAATATTGAGAACTACACCGTTCCTTTTTATCAGAATCTAAAAGAACTTTTAGATAAAGAAGACTTTGATGTACTATGCGTTGCCACTCCAAATGGTTTGCACGCAGAACAATGTTTATTAGGCTTAGATTACAATAAACATATAATCGTAGAAAAACCCATGGCATTGAATAAGGCCAATTGTGAACGAATCATTTATCGGGCAATGCAGGCAAGTAAACATATCTTTTGCGTGATGCAAAACAGATACTCACCCCCTTCACAATGGATTAAAGGATTATTGCAAGAACGTAAGCTTGGTGAAATCTTTATGGTGCAAATAAACTGTTATTGGAATCGTGATGAACGTTATTACAAGAGTGACGGGTGGAAAGGAAAACGAGATTTAGATGGTGGAACATTGTTTACTCAATTTTCTCATTTTATTGATATCATGTACTGGCTTTTTGGCGACATAAAAGATATTCAAAGCAAGTTTAACAATTTCAACCATCCAAACAGCATTGATTTTGAGGATTCTGGCTTCATCAGTTTCAATTTTGAGGATGGAGGAATGGGTTCCATTAATTATTCCACAAGTATCTGGAAAAACAATTTTGAAAGTAGCCTAACCGTTATAGGAGAAAAAGGCACTATAAAAATTGGCGGCCAATATATGAATGAAGTGGAAGTGTGCAATATTGAGGATTATGAAATGCCGAAATTAGCCCCTGCAAATCCAGCAAATAATTACGGCACTTATAAAGGATCTGCTGCCAATCACAATTATATATTTGAAAACGTAGTAGAAGCTCTAAAAGAAGGCAAACCAGCAACCACCAATGCCCTTGAAGGCATGAAAGTAGTGGATATTATCGAACGCATTTATGATCAAAACCCTTATAGGGAAAAGTAAGCATGGCGGTACTCAGCGTAATCATACCTGCATATAACGAGGAGAGAACCGTTGAAGGCATACTCGACAAGGTATTTTCAGTAATTCTTATTAATAATATTGAAATTGAGGTGCTGGTAGTGAATGATTTTAGCACAGACCGTACTGAAGAAATAGTACTCAACTATCAACACAAGTACAAGGACCGAAAAATCAATTATTTCAAGCATTCTAAGAATAAAGGAAAAGGTGCTGCACTTCACACGGGCATTAAACATGCCAATGGGGATTACATTATAGTTCAAGATGCCGATTTAGAATACGATCCAGAAGAGTATAACGTTTTGCTTCGACCAATTGTTAATGGTTTTGCAGATGTTGTTTATGGCAGTCGATTTGTGGGTGGAGAGGCACATCGAATCCTATTCTTCTGGCATACGATGGGCAACAAATTCCTAACCTTTTTTAGCAACATGTTCACGAATTTGAACTTGACAGATATGGAGACCTGCTATAAAATGTTCTCAGCTGATTTTATTAAACCACTCCGTCTTAAAGAAAAACGGTTTGGTTTTGAGCCTGAGGTGACCGCAAAAGTGTCTCGGATACCTAAAGTGCGTATCTATGAAGTTGGGATAAGTTATTATGGAAGAACTTATGAAGAAGGGAAAAAAATTAATTGGAAAGATGGTTTCAGGGCTATTTACTGCATTCTAAAGTACAATATATTTAAATAATACGATGTCCTCAAAGGTGCATAAAACAATAATCTCTGCAAACCATAAATGGTACAATATCAATTTTAGAGAAATCTGGAATTATAGAGACTTACTTAAAACCATTGTCAAGAGAGATATTATAATAGTCTACAAACAGACCATATTAGGCCCTTTATGGTTTGTTATTCAGCCTATTGCAACTTCATTAGTGTTCACTATGGTTTTTGGGCGTATTGCCAAGCTTACTCCATCAGGCATTCCAAATTTTCCATTCTATTTCGGGGGGCTTTTGCTCTGGAGTTTCTTTGCCGAAACTTTTATTAAAACAAGTGATACATTTTTTACCAACCAAAACGTGTTTGGCAAGGTGTATTTCCCACGTTTGATTGTGCCCCTTACAACAATTGCTTCCGCCTTTATTAAGTTTTTGGTGCAATTCATTTTGTTTATTGGTATTTGCCTTTATCATTATCAGCAAACACCTGAAGTAAGCCCAAATATTCATATATTACTCCTCCCCTTTTTGCTCCTCATTATGGCAAGTCTTGGTTCAGGGTTAGGAATGATTTTCACATCCCTGACCACAAAATATAGAGACTTGAAGTTTTTGCTTCAGTTTGGTGTTGGTCTACTCATGTGGTTAGCACCTATTGCATATCCTTTAAGTGGGATACCCGAAGGCATGCAATTTTGGTTTAAACTCAACCCCATTACTCATGTTGTTGAGTCCTTTAAATATGCATTTCTCAATCATGGATTCTTTGATTGGCAATGGCTAGCATACAGTGCGACAATAGCCATAGTCGTTTATATATTTGGCGTTTTTGTATTTAATACCACTGAAAAGGACTTTATCGATAGGATATGATGAAAAACGCTATTGAAATAAAAGGATTATCAAAGTATTACCGTTTAGGTGAATACTCCAGCAAGACATTTGCTGAGGGCATAAAACGTTGGTTTAAGAGGTCTAAAAACATAGAAATTTCCGAAAACGATCGAGCCACGGCTGCTGGGAATTCAACCCATGTCTGGGCACTAAAGGATTTAGATATAAACATTACAAAAGGTGAGGTTGTAGCTGTAATTGGTAAAAATGGGGCCGGTAAATCCACTCTTTTAAAAATCTTGTCCCGAATTACCTCACCATCAGAGGGCAGTATTGGCATAAGTGGAAGAATTGGTGCACTTCTAGAGGTTGGTACTGGTTTTCAACCCGACTTAACAGGACGTGAGAATGTTTATTTAAATGGGGCCATTCTTGGGATGACAAAAAAAGAAATCAATGAAAAAATCGATGCCATTGTTGATTTTAGTGGTTGTGCCAAATTCATCGATACTCCTGTTAAAAGGTACTCATCTGGAATGACCGTTCGGTTGGGGTTTTCAATTGCTGCGCACCTAGAACCAGAAATTCTAATTATTGATGAAGTACTAGCCGTTGGAGACCAAGACTTTCAAGATCAATGTGTTAAGAAAATGAAGGACTTTGCAGCAAAGGGTAAAACGGTCCTTTTTGTGAGCCACAATATGGCAAGTGTTAAGGCTTTATGTCAACGTGGTATTGTTCTTGAAAAAGGAAGCCTTTCATTTGATGGTGAAATAGATGAGGCGATTCAGTATTACTTAAAAAACCAAGAAAAAGGAGGGGTTGACGGGTTAGTTGCCGATGGTTTGGGCACAATAAATACCCAGGATTGTGTTTTTAAACGCATACTTGTTACCGGTGCAACAAAAGGCAATGTAAACCGCATTATGTATGGTGAGGACATGAAAATTGAAATGGAAATCCATTCTGAAAAGGATCAGGCCATTAATATTGAGTTTCTCTTAAATACAAGCGAAAACTACCCAATCGGTGTTTTGAACAATGTTTTTGCAAATGAATCCATTGAGGTAACCAAGGGGTTAAATAAATATTCGTTGTGCGTTGATTTACCTATGGTGCCCGGTAATTATAGCCTAACCCCAGCAATTGCTCAAACCAATGGAACTACCTTGCACTACTTGCCTAATCTTATTGACTTTAAAGTTGAAGTTGTGCCATTAGAAAAATCTAATCCGTATCCTTTTGTTTGGTTTAACGGTTCTGTAAAATTTAAAAGTAACTGGAAAAAGGAATAACCTCAGTGTTTATAGGGCATTGCGTTATTGTTCATTAATTGTGGCTTAGTTTTTCAACAAATTAAGATTTTTTTAATATATGGGCAACATTTAGTAAATTTGTTGTGTTTTACTCAAAACGAAAAGATCTTATAGCATGAAAAAAATTACTTTTAGTATTTTCAAACTAGTATTCGCATTTTCTCTTTTGGCATTTATGCCAACTGAAGGAAACTCTACTCACCTTATGGGGAGTGATTTTACCTATAAATGTGAAGGAGCTGGTAAATTCAAACTTATCTTAAAAATATATCGCGATTGCCGGGGTGTTGGATTAGGAGGTTCTGCTAACGTTAGAATTGAAGCTCCCGGTTGTGGAACACAAACTGTATCTGCACCTAGAATTGCAATCAATGACGTAACGCCTAAATGTGTAACAGCCTCTGGCCCTTGTTCACCTCAAAACACCTATGGTTCTGGTAAGGGTATTGAAGAGCACACTTACGAAGTTATTGTAGATTTTACAAAGGCCCCTTATAATACATGGGCCGCCAATGGCTGTTGTAAGGTCTACTTCTCTTGGCAAAGTTGCTGTAGAAATGGCGCAATTACTACAGGTGTTGGTGGGGGTTTTTACTCCTATGCTATGCTTGACATTTGTAATATGAAAGCGAGTAAAGACACCTTGTGTAACAATTCTCCAACATTAACTAATCCACCTATTGCGTTTGCATGCTGTAATCAACCATTTACTTACAATAATGGGGCAAGTGATAATAAGGATTACGATTCTTTATCATATGAAATGGTTGCTGCTTTAGGAAATAGTAGAACAAACACGTTACCTCCTTCTGCCCCTTTAACGGTTAAATCACCTATGACCGTTTATTGTGGTTTTGGTAATACGCCTCCTTGTACTCCTATTCCACAAGCCAAGCCACCAATTGGATTCTTCTTAGATCCTGAGACGGGTGATATGATCTTTACCCCTACGGATTGTTCAGAGGTTGGCGTTGTTGCTATTCAAGTAAATGAGTGGCGTAAAGACACCAGTGGTGTTTATAAACTCGTTGGTATTACCCGAAGAGATATACAAGTTTGGGTAGAAAATTGTGATAAAAATAATCCCCCTGTCCTTTTGGGGCCTTATGCATATTCTGTATGTGAAGGAGATAAGCTTTGCTTTGATATACGATCAAAAGATGATCCGGTGGTTGTTCCTCCTCCTGGAGTTTCTCAAACACCTGATACTACTCAACTTTCATGGAATAAAGGTATTCCTGGAGCAACATTTAAAATTAAAGATCCAAAAGTGCGTGAACGTGTTGGGCAATTCTGCTGGGAACCTCAAATAGGGCAAGCCAGTTCCCTCCCTTATACCTTTACTGTAACAGCTAAAGATCAAGCATGCCCGAGACCTGCTGTTTCAATCCGTGGTTATTCTGTAACTGTGAAGAAAAGAGCTTTAGGTGAACGAGTATATGACACTTTCCCTTGTGGTAAATTGGTCTTTGAATGTTTCCCAGAAGATGGATTCCAAGGTGTACCCAAATATTTATGGGCATTGAAAGATTTAACTCAAACTCAAATCTTTTATACTTCAGGTAGTAAAAAAGACTCCTTTAGATTTAGAAGAGGTGGTACTTATATTGCTGAATTGGTGCTCAATAATTCTGCTTCTTGCCCAACGGTGTATTTAGATACCATTGAAATTCCAAAATTCATTGAAGTTGAACTTGCAGTAGGTGACACTTTTGTGTGTGAAAATGATTCCATGACTCTGATCCCAAAAATTGGATACGCTAATAGACCTATTACTTATGATTGGAGGTATTCTTCAACAGGAGCTCAAATTTCTACGGATAGTACCATTACCATATTCCCGACACAGGATACTACAGTTTCCGTTTTTGTAACGGATACTGATCAATGTACGAATACAGATACCGTATTTATTCATTGGCAAAAACTATCTCGTCCTTGGCTGGGTCAAGATGAACGCATCTGTAC
>Ga0055584_100005731_pt1 | contig 12171 bp, 11 predicted proteins | sample OSDHelmetaG_FD_58716 | JGI IMG/M metagenome (GOLD analysis project Ga0055584, IMG submission 58716) | Pelagic marine sediment microbial communities from the LTER site Helgoland, North Sea, for post-phytoplankton bloom and carbon turnover... | ecosystem: Environmental > Aquatic > Marine >... | reverse complement strand
GCACTCCTTTTGAAAAGTTATTGGAGCTAGATAAAATCTGACAGATGAGAAAAGCAGAACTCGTTAACATTATTTCTGATAAAACTGGAGTGCCTAAAGTAGATGTACTTGTAACTTTAGAAACATTCTTTAACGAGGTGAAGGATTCTTTAGCTGATGGTGAGAATGTATACATTAGAGGATTTGGTTCATTTGTAATCAAGAAAAGAGCAAAAAAAATAGGTAGAAATATAAAGAAGAATAAGGCGATAGAAATACCTGAGCATTTTATTCCTTCTTTTAAGCCTGCAAAAATATTTGTAGAGCAGGTAAAAGAAAACGTTACATCTCTACCTGATGATAACGGATAAATTTTACCTATGAACAGCACTCATAAATCCACAATTGGATTTTTTTTAATCTTATTTGCTGTCCTTTATTTTGGGTTTGATACTAAACCCTCAGATCATGGACTCATAGAAAAGTCTAGAGCCCTAAAAATGAGTACAACTGATGTCTCAATTTTGAAAAGAGAAGCACAAAATACCCTTTCAAATGCCCAAAAAGGAAAAGTAGAAATCCTTAATGCACAATTGAATAGTGCACCTGATACTTTGGAAAGAGTAAGGTTCCTAAAAGAACTTTCAGGTGCTTGGTATGAATTTGGGTTCCCATCCATTGCAGGAAGTTATGCAGAGGATATCGCCACTATTGAAAACAGTGATGAGGCTTGGGGAATAACCGCGACTACTTACGCTTTAGGAATCGGAAATTCTAAATCTGAGAAAGAGGGTAAGTTTTGTAAAGAAAAAGCTTTATCGGCTTTTGATATAGCAATTTCTTTAAATTCTAAGGAACTCAGACATCAGGTTAATAAGGCTGTAACTTTGGCTGATCACCCAGATGAGGATAACCCCATGAAGGGCATTCTTCAACTTTTGGATCTAAACAAACAGAATCCAGGCAATGTGAGCGTGATTAATCAATTGGCAAAACTAGGTATGAAGACGAATCAATTAGACAAAGCTTTAGAACGACTTCAAAGAGCATTATCTATTGAGTCTGAAAATATCATGTCTAATTGCCTCATGGCAGACCTTTTAATGAGAAGAAACGAATCCGCTGCTGCGGAAGAATATATTAACAAGTGTAAGAGCTTGAAAGAATAAATAATTTTTAAAAAATAGTATAAATATGCCTTGCGGTAAAAAAAGAAAAAGACATAAGATAGCAACTCATAAAAGAAAGAAGAGGCTACGTAAAAACAGACACAAGAAGAAATAATAATCTTTTCTTGATTCATCATGTGGTGATGTACTTAAAAAACACATTCCTAATCAATCAGATGAAATTATTATAGCACTAGAGATTGTTTCGCTTTATCAAATAACCATCTCAATAATTTGAGAGACCACGTCTATTTTTAAGAAACTATCTCTAGACATAGATATCCCTGTTATTATTGATTAGTAAGTGAAATAGTAAGTATAAAGATTTACGCATTTTCATCACGCACTTTTATATAGGATTATGGGGTAATTACTACATCATTAATCCACGACTTGGGATTTCTTTACAGTTTATCGCAAGGGACAAACACTCCAAAATGGAAAAAGAATTAGTAATTAATTCTCGTGATAATTCCGTGGATATTGCCTTATTGGAAAATTCTAAGCTTGTAGAACTTCATCAGGAAGAACTAGATCAAGCTTTTAATGTAGGTGATATATTCATAGGATTTGTTAAGAGACTCATGCCTGGGCTTAATGCGGCATTTATAGAGATAGGTCATCCTAAAGATGCCTTTCTTCATTATACAGACTGTGGCCCAAAACTATCTTCTGTATTAAAATATACGGATCAAGTTGTAAAGAAAAAGGTTAACACGTCCAAACTGACCAACTTCATCATTCCTCCCGAAATGGATAAAAATGGGAGAATAGATCAGGCACTTAAGAGTAGACAGCCAATCATGGTTCAGGTTTTAAAAGAACCTATATCAACCAAAGGTCCTAGGTTAACTTGTGAAATCACCATACCTGGAAGGTTTGTTGTGCTTACTCCTTTTAGTAATGTTGTAGCTGTTTCAAAAAAAATAGGGACGGCAGATGAAAGACAAAGACTTAAAACCCTAGTTGAAAGTATCAAACCAAAAAACTTTGGGGTGATAGTAAGAACAGCAGCTGAAGGTAAGAGGGTAGCAGAATTGCACGAAGACATATCTCAACTTTCTCATAAGTGGAATGAGGTTTTCAAAAAAATGCAAGGAGCGAAAAAGTATAAAAAAGTACTTAGTGAGTTGGATAAGTCAGTTTCTATGCTCCGTGATGTAATGAATGATTCATTTAATCGAATAGTGGTGAATGATGCAGAAATGCACGCTAACATTAAGCATTACTTGGGAGGAGTAGCAAAGGAAAAGCTGAAAATTTTGAACCTGCACAAAGGCAGGAGACCTCTATTTGACCAATATGGCATCTCTCGTCAGATAAAAGCTTCTTTTGGAAAGGCACCAACGATGAAAAGTGGGGCTTATCTGGTAATAGAGCATACCGAAGCTATGCATGTTATAGATGTGAATAGCGGTCCTAAAATGAAAAAAACGGATCAAGAGACATCGTCCATTGCTGTGAATCTTGAAGCCGCAGAAGAAATTGCCAGACAACTTAGATTAAGAGACTTAGGAGGATTAATCATTATCGATTTTATCGATATGCGAAACCCTGAGAATAAATCCAAGTTAGTGAAAGCCATGAAAAAGTTCATGAGTTTGGATAGAGCTCAGCATACAATTTTGCCTTTGAGCAAATTTGGACTGATGCAAATTACAAGGCAAAGGACTCGCCCTGAAATAAATATCAACACCTCCGAAAAATGTCCTTCATGTGATGGTACAGGTGTTGTAAGTCCTACGATACTGATCACTGATGATATTGAAAGAAAGGCAAAACTGATCATAGATTCAGCACCTAAAACCAAGTTTGTACTTCATGCTCATCCTTTTATTAATACCTATTTAAAATCAGGATTTCCAAGTATTCGAATGAAGTGGTTTCAGAAATGGGGCAAATGGATTAAAATTCAATCCGACATGACATATGGGGTGAATGAATATAGATTTTTTGATGAAAATCAAGATGAAATAAGAATGGATTCGTAATTGGAATAAGTGCTATTTATTATAATCGGTCATTGTACGGCTGAGGCCAATATGCGTAAATGCTTTTGCAGCATCTGTTGTTTTTTTCAATAGAGAAGGTAACTCATCTCGTTCTTCTTTACTCCATTTACCCAAAACAAAATCCACTTGTTGCCCTTTTCTAAAATCGTCACCAATTCCTACCCTAATTCGAGGATATTGAGCGCCTAAGTAGTTTTGTATATCTTTTAGTCCATTATGTCCTCCATCACTTCCTTTACCTCTGAGCCTAATTTTTCCAAATTGCAAGTTTAAATCGTCTACAATGACTAGTAGATTTTCTTTTTTGACCTTTTCCTTTTGCATCCAGTATTGTATGGCTTTTCCACTTCTATTCATATAGGTAGAAGGCTTAAGCAGAATGAGTGACTTTCCTCTGTGCTTAATTTTAGTCATATCTCCTAACTTTTTATGTTCCCATGTAGCATCTGACTCTGATGCAAGGGCATCCACTATTTCAAAACCCACATTATGACGAGTATCATCATAGTCAGCACCCATATTGCCGAGGCCTACAATTAAAAATTTCATAGGATCAGTATATTTCTTTTTCTTTTTGAAAAATCTAGAAAAGTACATCCTTACTCTAGGTTAATAACATAAATCAATAAGATAATGCATATATAAAATGATTCTTTGAATTAAAGTTTCATCATAACAATAATAATAAGATTATTGACCTATTAAATTTGCAAGAATTCAATGAAATTCCGAGATACAATAGAATTTATCAAAAAACTTACACTTAAGAAGGTCATAAACGCAGCTGGATTAGTATTGACATTTTATATTTCAAAATGGTGGCAGGTAAGATCTTATCCTTTTATGCCAATGACTCTCTCTGTAGAGCCGACAACAGCTTGTAATCTTAGATGCCCTGAATGCCCAAGCGGATTAAGATCATTTACAAGACCTACTGGAAATCTTAAAAGTGAATTTTTTAGAAGTATTATAGATGAGGTAAAGGACAAATTGATTTACCTCATTTTTTATTTTCAGGGAGAGCCATTTATCAATCCAGATTTTCTCAAAATGGTAAAATATACTTCCGATCATGGAATATATACGATTACCTCTACAAACGGCCATTTTCTCACTGATGATATTGCAAAAAAAACAGTAGAATCGGGCTTAGATCGAATCATCATATCTATAGACGGAGCAACTCAAGACACTTATGAGCAATACCGCAAAGAGGGGAATCTAGCAAATGTACTTGCTGGAACAAAAAATTTAATAAAGTGGAAAAAAAAGCTGAAGAGCAATAGTCCTCATATCATATTTCAATTTCTGGTAGTGAAGCCAAACGAGCATCAAATAGAAGATATTGAAGTATTAGCTAAGGAAATTGGAGTTGATGAGGTCAAATATAAGTCCGCACAGATATATGATTTTAAAAATGGAAATCCACTAATTCCGGAGAATGAGAAATACAGTAGATACAGCCGAAATGAAGACGGAACGTATAAACTAAAGTATAATCTCAAAGATGCTTGTTGGAAAATGTGGCATTCTGCTGTCATTACATGGGATGGCAAAGTTGTGCCTTGCTGTTTTGACAAAGATGCCAATCATGTCATGGGCCAATTCAGTACTGATTCTTCAATGGCACACATTTGGCAAGGGGATAAGTATCACTCGTTTAAGAAATCAGTATTTACAAAAAGATCGTCAATAGATATTTGTCAAAATTGCACAGAAGGATGTCAGGTATGGCATTAATCCTGCCATAACAATTAGTACCTTTGCGGCGTTTTTAACTACTCATGAATAAATCCATATTTTCTGTATTTCTTTTGTGTGTTTTTGCGCACACTTTTGTCCATGCTCAAAAAGGTATTGAACTTGGTGGATGGTTAGGAGCTGCAACATATTATGGAGACCTCAAACCAAAATTAAATCTTGATAATGTAAGACCTGCTGGAGGGATTATTTTCAGGCATAATTTCAATAATAGAATTTCATACAAAGGTTCTCTAAATTATATGAGACTAAGTGCAGAGGATAGTGATGCTACTAACACTTTTCAGCAGACAAGAAACCTTAGTTTTTTCTCGGATATATATGACATGAGTCATCAAATGGAATTTAATTTTTTACCATTTAATCATGGCAGTGAAGTAGATTTTTATACTCCATATCTATTTGGTGGGCTAAGTTCTTTTTTTTATAACCCAAAAGCCAAAATAGATTTTAATCAGGATGGAACGAATGAAGTATATACTTTGAGGAATTTAGGGACAGAAGGGCAAATATTGGGAGGGGAGTATGGTAGATTCTCGATGGCTGTAAATTTTGGTATAGGTTTAAAATTCGACATAAACGTAGACTGGAGCATCAATATAGAGTTTATGGGAAGAAGCACTTTTACTGATTATCTTGACGATGTGAGTACTGTATATCCTGATAGGAATAGACTAAGTGAACTACGTGGCGAAATTGCTGTAGCCCTATCAGATCGTAGTGACCCAAGTTTAGACATTGCAGCAACTGGCAATCAAAGAGGGAATGCCAGAGACAGAGATTATATCTATACTTTCGGCATCAGTATTATGAGATTCTTTGGTCAATTGCCTTGTCCTAAGGTGTCCAAAAATAGATAAGCGTGATTATTCATCACAACATTACACTTAATCCTAAACCTCGAGGTTATCACCTAATAACGCAGGAAATTATTTCTGATATAGGAAACCTTCCAGATTCAGGTTTATTTCATCTTTTTATCAAACATACTTCCGCCGCTCTTACCATTAATGAAAATGCAGATTCTTCAGTCCGAGTAGATTTTGAAAGTATTTTTAATCACATTGTTCCGGAGAATCTTCCTTTCCTCAGACATACTCTAGAAGGGCCAGATGATATGCCTGCTCATATCAAGGCTGCTATGATCGGATCCTCTGTATCAATACCAATTATTAATCACCAATTGGCTTTAGGTACATGGCAAGGAATTTATTTATGCGAGTTTAGAAATCATGGTGGAGCTAGAAAACTTATTGCAAGTATCTATCATTAGACTGCCTTGTATAAGCAATTAAGAAACAGTACTAAAAATAGATTGACTAGTCACGATTGATATCTACTTGCATTTACTTCAATCTCATTATCTTTCGAACCATATATTATATTTGATTGTCTATGAAAGTGTTTTATCTAGTTATCTCAATTGTAGTTGGCTTCTCTATAATTAGATGCAAAAATTCCAGTTCTTCTGAAATTGAAGGCTTTAAAAGCTTGGAGGGGTATGTTATAGAAATGGTAGCTTCAGAACCTCTTATTTCTGATCCTGTTGACTTGGAGTTTGACGAAAATGGCGATGCTTATGTTTTAGAAATGCCAGGATACCCTTTCGAAGATAAGCACAGCAGGATAGTGAAATTGAAAGATAAAGACGGGGATGAAGAATATGATGACATGATTGTTTATGCGGAGTCTTTACAACTTGCTTCATCTATTTTGCCATATAAGAAAGGGATGTTAGTTGCAGGTCCGCCTTACCTCTTATTTGTAAAAGATACTGATGGTGATGGGTTTGCCGATCACAGAGATACTTTGATGGGTGGATTTAGTACTGGAAACCTCCAGCATAATTATAATGGGCTCACATATGGTTTAGATAATTGGATTTATGCGGCTAATGGTGGTAACTCAGGTAATCCTTATTGGTGGGGTGATTCTTCTTCGGTTATTGATCTGAGAGGTGATGATATGAGGATAGATTTAGAAAAAAGAATAATTGAAAGAATTGGATATTCTTCTGGAGGGTATGAGTTGGCTATAGACGACTATGGTCGAATTTTTGAAACTCATAATCTTGAGCACATCTCACAATCTGTTTTTTCTAATAAGTATATAGCAGACTATAGTCTGCTTATTGATCATACATTACAAAATGTGTCGGATCATGAAGAAAATGGGTTGGCAAGAATCTATCCTATAGGAGAACAAGAATCCCGAGTAAATCATCCAGAACAGTCAGGTTATTTTTCTGGAGCATGTGGAATCACGTATTACGGAGGGGGGAATATGACTGAAGAGTTAAATCAATCTATTTGGGTTGCTGATGTAGTATTGAATTTGATACATGTTGATCAACTTTCGCCAAAAGGTGCTGCCTTCTCTGCCTCACGAGTCGGTGTGAAAAGAGATTTTTTAGCTTCTACAGACCGATCTTTTCGCCCAGTGAACTTAACTGTGGGTCCAGATGGATCAATGTATGTAGTGGATATGTATCGTGAAGTAATAGAACACCCTGAATGGATTCCCGATGAAATAGAAAAAACCTTGGATCTCGAAGCCGGAAAGGATAAGGGTAGATTATATAAGGTATCAAAAGAAAATTCGCAATCTGTTGAATACAAGTTCACCGAGACTAGAGATTTAATAGAGTCACTTGGAAATAAAAATCAATGGGTAAGAAATACAGCTCAAAGATTGATTTTAGAAACACCAAATTCATCTGAGATAGTTGATTTACTCAATGCATCTTCATCTTCAAAAAATCCATTGACAAGACTCCATGCCATGTGGATACTTCATCACATGAATGAAATTGAAATAGTAGGAATACTTAAAAGTCTTGATGATGAAGTAGTAGGGAATAGAGAAAATGCTCTAAAAATATCAGAATTCTATATCAGTGGTAGTGAAGTACTACAGTCGCAGATCATAGAAATGCTTGTTGATAAAGATCAGAGGGTAAGAATGCAAGCTGCACTTTCCCTGAGCACTTTATCTGACAAGGACCTTTTAAAATTAGAGACGGTCATTTTAGCAAAACTTAAAGAGATTGTTTCACTTGAAATGGACAAATGGAATATAGCAGCAATGTCATTATTGTGTAGACCTTTTTCTCATAAGGCGCTTTTCTCCATTGCCTCATTGGACGAATTTGTAAGCAAAAATGATCTTATACAGTCATTTACATCAATAAGTACACAATCCACGATTGGAATTGAGGAAATTATTCAATCAATTGCAAAGAGTGGGTTGACCGATGAGATTAAAGAAAAAATAGTTTCTGTAATTGCTGAACAGTCTGATGGGATATCTAAATCAAATCATCTTTTATCAAGTATCCAATCCTTAGAAAAAACTGAGAGCCATTCTTTTTTAGCGGAACTTTCTAAGCTTAGAATGAGAATCGGATATCTACCTTCCCAAAAATTTGTCAGCCAAAGTGGTAAATCCATTGATATAGTAAATGAAAATATCAATGATGCGGAGACCAGGTTAGAGCACTTGAAAATTGTTGACTTATTACCATTTGATAAAAAATCAGATCTACTCTATAGTCTATTATCTAATACGACCCCCCTTGATTTACAAAGTGCTTCATTGACACAACTTTGGGAAGCCAATGATCCTAACATTGGAACAGAGTTGGTGAATAAATGGAAAGAACTTGGTCCTCAATCAAGAAAAACAGCAAGTGACATTCTCCTTTATAAAGAGGTCCATCATGATGCATTGTTAAGTGGGTTAGAGGAAGGGGTTATAAATATTGGGGAAATGAATTTTGATCTAGAAAGAAGAAGGACATTACTTTGGTGGACAGAGAATGAAGACACTAAAGAAAGAGCGGGAAAACTTTTTTCTGATTCAGGAGTGCTCAATAGAAAAGAGGCAATGGATAGTATGCAAATTGCTTTGGATTTAAATGGGTCTATTTCAGAAGGTGCATTAGTGTTTGATCAATTTTGTGGTCAATGCCACATTTATGAGAATAGAGGAAATGATGTTGGCCCAGTGCTGACAGAAACCCAAAGAAAAAGTAAGGAGTCATTGCTTCATGACATTTTGGATCCTAATGCGGGTGTAGATACCAAGTACATCAATCATAAAATAGAAACCCACGATGGAAAATTGATTTTTGGTATAGTAGAAAGAGAAACTGATCTGATTGTCATACTCAAAAATAGTGGAGGTATAGAATCAATAATTAAAAAGAGTGATATAAAAAGTTATACTTCTTTGGGGACATCTTTGATGATGGAAGGATTAGAGGCCAGCATGAGTCATCAGGATATGGCAGATCTACTAGCATTTTTACAACAATCGATATAAAAGGAAAAATGAAAATATTCATCATATTAATCACCACCATACTCATAATGAGTTGTGAATTTAGTTCTGAACATAATCATGAAAACAAGCATCTTGAGGGTGAAGACCATGAAATAAAACATGGTGATGGAGAAGATAGTCATCAAGAATTACACAAGATTCCAATGGACATTATTGGAAAGACTATAGAATACAAATATGGAGAGAGTATCTATCATGTTACTATTGACTCTGAAACTGACTTGCATTGGGAGGCAATGGAAGGCGGAGAAACTGGAGCTATTGGGGTAGAGAAATATGTTATGGATCAGTTACCTAATGGTGAAGTATTTATATCATGGGCAGAAGAAAATGGAATTGGGGTTAGTCAAATTTTAGATTTCAAAAACGGCAAGGTTTATAATCATTTATTAAAAGAGCGAGTAGCTTCTACCGGTCCTGGAGAGATAAGAATTTTGGAATAACATTTTAAGGTTACAACTGACCATCAATGCTAACATTTGACAAATACTCTTTCATTTTGGGATCATCATATCTATTTGGGTGAAAAAAAGGAGCATACCAAGGGAGTTCTTGATCTAGCATATGCTGTGCACATAACTGTCCTGCTGCACAAGCCATCATACTTCCAAAACCTGCAAGTGCTCCAACTACAAAAGCATTTTTGATTTTTAATGGCCCAATCAATGGCCAGTTTTCTTTGGTTCTTGTATAGAACCCTCCATATTGTATAATAGGCGAGGGCATTTGATCAATGTACTTTTTAAGACCAGGAATGAATTTGCTTGCTCCTCTCATTACTATCTCTGGGAAATAATCATCATTTTGTATTTGCCATCTTGGGTTTTCATGTTTTGAAGAATAGGCCCAACCCATTTTAATTCTATTTCCACCTTCCGGTTTGATATGAATTGCTCCAGGCATAATATCGGTCATCCATTTAAGTTTATCGTTGGATTCCAAATAAGCTCTTTCATCATTCTCCCATTCTAATTTTTGTGGATCTGTATATATGGTAAATGGCATTTTTTTAGGTATAATATGAAGAGGATCTGGGATGATAAATTTACGTTGTAGCGTATTCCATATTGGGAGCTTGAGGTAAATTTTCCCTAGCACTTGATTTAAAAATGGACCTACGGAAAGAACTATTTGGTCTGAACAAAAAGTGGTATTGTCTTCTAGAATAATTTCAAAACCCAATGATGTAGATTTCAGGTTTATAATGGTGCCTTGAATAAATTTAACTCCTCTTTTCTTTGATTCCTTTAGCATCAAGTTGGCCATTGTAATAGAGTCTATATTTCCTGCATTTTTGATAAAGACAGATTTTGCTATTTTTTTATCTAGGTATGAGTATTTTTTGTGAATGTTTTTTTTATCTAGAATTACTTCATTTTGATTCAGAAATACTTGTGAATTTTCATCTTTAAAAATGAGCAAATTGGCATTATGGCTAATGAAATGATAGCCAGAAAATTCCATTCTGAATGCGTCTTTTGAATATTGATCATTCAAATGTTTCATCAGATCAATGCTGTGATTTGCCAATGATTCCATACTATAATGAGGCCAGTAATCTCTAAAATTTTCTCCGGATTTACTAGATGTAAAGGACAAAGGTTGATACTGATCAATTAGAGTCACTTCACTTTTATCTGAAAGTTGAGACAGATAGTAAGCTGTCGAAATTCCTGCAATACCAGTTCCACATATGACTATTCTTCGATTCATATTCACTAATTGATTGATGAAAAGGAAGCAATAAGTTCAAGACATTAAATTACTTTAAAGTTTTCAATAGAGATTAGATAAAATGGAAAGTGTGAAATCAGCTAAAGCTTTGATCAGGTCATCATGCCTTTTGATCTGCATGATTGTGTTATTGAGTATTGGTCAAAGTTGCAAAACACATGTTGTATCTAATTCTCAGTCAGTTAAGTCGAAGGAAAATAGCATCTATATTGATGTGCTGAGAGATATTGAAGAGAGAGGGTATATTAGAATCGGCACGACTGGGGATTTTATACCGTTTAGCTACCATGTAGGAGATAATAAAACTGAATATAGCGGAATTGATATTCAACTAGGAAAAGACTTAGCGTCATCGTTAGGTGTAGAGGCGAAATTTGTGAAAACTTCATGGCCCACACTATTAGATGATTTAGTAAATGGCTTATATGATATCAGCATGAGTGGCGTGACTATAAAACTAGAGCGTCAAAGAGAAGGCCTATTTAGCATTCCTTATTTATCAAGTGGGAAAGCGGCAATCGCAAGGGATGAAGATGTAGAAAAGTACAATAGTATTAATGCAATTAATCAACCTGGAGTAAGAGTAATTATAAATCCAGGAGGTACAAATGAGTCATTTGCATTAGCCAATTTTCCAAATGCCAAAATAATTTATAACGAAAATAATCTTACAATCTTCCAAAAGATTGTAGATGGCAAGGCCGATGTGATGGTTACAGACGCCATAGAAACCCTTATTCAAGAAATAATTCATCCAGAACTGGAAGCAATTAATCCTGATCAGCCCTTTAATTTTTTCGAAATGGGATATTTGATACCACGTGATCATTTTTGGAAGGCATATGTTGATCAGTGGTTACATATAAAGCAAAAAGATGGCTCTTTTCAAGAAACATTTAGTCAAGAATTATTAAGGATTAGCGAAATGAATTGATCAAATCTATACTTAAGGACTGAATATTGGCGGTTGAATATTGGCCATTGAATATTTGAATTTAAGATGGAATTTGATGAATGTTTTAGACTAATCATAATGGACCATATGTTGTTTTCTTCATTGTTTAATTTGGAAACCGCTCTTTTTGCAAATTCACGATAGTGAATCTACTTAAGCATAAGAGCTTTTAATCGACCTCATTAAATAAAATTCTTCCCTTTTCATTGACCATCTT
>Ga0055584_100005729_pt1 | contig 12171 bp, 13 predicted proteins | sample OSDHelmetaG_FD_58716 | JGI IMG/M metagenome (GOLD analysis project Ga0055584, IMG submission 58716) | Pelagic marine sediment microbial communities from the LTER site Helgoland, North Sea, for post-phytoplankton bloom and carbon turnover... | ecosystem: Environmental > Aquatic > Marine >... | reverse complement strand
GCCGTGGGCAATAAACTGGAGAACTAAAATGAAAAAATTCGCACTTGCTGCTGCATTCGCTGGCGCCGCTTCTACTGCTTTCGCTGGCAACACTGAAGCACCAATCATCGAAACACCTGTTCCTGTAATCATCGAAGAAACTGCTGGTTCTTCTTCTTCCGCAGGTATCTGGATTCCAATCGTTCTGATCGCTTTGGTTGCTGCTGCTGCTGCTGACTAAGCTTTCGACTGATATCAGATTTAAAGGCCGCTCTTTTGAGCGGCCTTTTCTTTGTTTTATATAGTTTTTTAACTTAAAAAGCCACGATCGAGCTAATCTAACCACCCCTGTAAATTCCTCCGAACAATACCTGAAAGCGCATCCATGTGCGCATCGCTGTCATTCAGACAAGGGATATAGGTGAAGTTTTCGCCACCAGCATCTTCGAAGCTTTCTTTGATCTCTTCATTGATCTCTTCCAACGTCTCAATACAGTCAGCAGAGAAGGCAGGTGCGCAAACCGCGATGTTGGTTTTCTCGCTTTGCGCAAGCCGCGCGACCTCTTCGACAGTGTAGGGTTGCAGCCATTCTTCTGGCCCGAATCGGCTTTGAAATGTGGTGATGATTTGAGTGTCATCCCACCCCAAGCGCTCTTTCAATAGGCGCGTGGTTTTCTGACATTGGCAATGATAGGGATCGCCTTCTGTTAAATAGCGTTGCGGTACACCGTGATAAGAACAGACCAGTATTTTGGGTTTGGTTTCGGTGGCTGCGTATGCTGCTTCAACGGATTGGGCTAGGGCATCGATATAAGCAGTGTCTTCAAAGTATGGTTCTACAACCCGCGCAACCGGCTGCCATTTCTCGGCCATCAACGCGCGAAAAAACTGATCATTCGCAGTTGCTGATGTGGCGCCGGCGTATTGTGGATATAGCGGAAAAAACAGAATCTTTTGGCAACCTGCTGCGACCATTTCTTCGACTTTGGATTTGGTAGAAGGGTTGCCATATCGCATACAGAAATCAACGACAACATTGTCCCCATAGACTTGCTTTAGGCGATCTTTCATGGCGGCAGTCTGTGCTTTTGTAATGGTCAAAAGCGGGCTTTCATCTGCGTCTTCGTTCCAGATACTTTTGTAGGCCGCCCCACTCGTGAATGGGCGTTTTGTTAGAATAACAAGTTGCAACAAGGGCTGCCAAAGCCAAGCAGAATAATCGACAACGCGCTTGTCGCTTAAAAACTCACTCAGGTAACGCCGCATGGACCAGTAATCAGTCCCGTCGGGCGTCCCTAAATTTGCAAATAGAATACCGACTTTAGCGGGATTAATTTTTGGGTGGTCAGATGGGGCGTGCATTGGGCAAATGGCGGTGGCTGTCTTTGCGTCAGGCATTGAGGTCTCATTCAGGTCAGTATTTCAAGGCAAACAGATAGGCTGTTAATGATAGCTGTCAATCGTTCGACGGATCTAAAGGTGTCTCATTGGTACCAAGGGCTTGGGCTAAGCTGTGTGTCGCTGACCCAGGTCGCAGTGGTTGTGGTTGGTTTTCGGCTGGGGCCCAACCGGTAAGGGCCGCAATTTCAAATGTCGCTGGAACGCGGCCATCTTCCATACCGAATGCTTGTTGGTAGGTTGCAGCCGCGTGGGCAATTAGGGATCGTGGTGTGGCTGTTTTCAATCGTGCTGTCATTGCGTTGCTTTCGCCCATCGCGCGAAGTTCTCGCATCAGATGAAAGGCGGTCTCATAGCTGGCATTCACAGGCATCACGTCCGCCACGGGCAATGCGAATCCGGCACGCTGCAGCAACCCTCCTAGGTCACGGATTTCGCCCATTGGTAAAATACGGGGCGATAAACCACCTAATGTAGCAGCCTCCGCCTCTGCTAATGCGCTGCGTAATTCGTGCAATGTTTGGCCAGCAAATAATGTGGCGATTAACAATCCATCCGATTTTAACGCACGACGGCATTGTACGAGCTGGCCAATCGGATCATCTGCCCAATGTAATGACAGGGCATGGATTACAAGGTCATGCGCATTCTCATCGAGATTTAAAATTTCGCTATCTTCTACAATTTTTGCACTGGGCATGCGTGCAGCCCAAAAATCGGGAAATCCTGTCACAATTGCTGGGGCTGTAAAGGTTCTATTAACCTCTAGCAGTCTTTCTTCCACGTCATCGGCAGCGGCGTTTTGCAAGAACATTTCGGACGCGCGGGCGCGGTGTATGCCAAGGGTTTGGCGGTCAGTTAATCGAGGCGGTGTTGTCATATCCGTCATCTAGGAGGTTTGTCACAATGTTGCAAAGTATGATCTCAGCAATCTATCCACCCCAGTGTGTAATGTGTGATGCTCGCACGACTGATGACTTTGCGCTTTGTGGTTCTTGTTGGGCCGAAACACCGTTCATTGATGGTGGTTGTTGCAATAAATGCGGTACGTCGTTGCCGGGGTTTGATACCGCTGACCCTGACGTCTTGTGTGATGATTGCATGGCAGTTGCGCGCCCATGGTCAAAAGGGCGCGCAGCGCTTTTGTATTCGGGAAATGCGCGCCGACTGGTTTTGTCTTTGAAACATGGCGACCGGACTGATTTGGCGCGTGCTGCTGGGCCGTGGTTGGCAAAGGCAGGGCAAGAAATTGTTCGGACCGATACGTTAATTGTGCCCATCCCACTACATCGTTTTCGCCTAATCCGACGAAAATATAATCAAGCTGCTATTCTTGCTGGGCAGTTAGCCAAAACTTCTAACCTAGATATTTTGGCTGATGGATTGTTGCGATCTAAAAAAACCGCGCCATTAGAAGGCCATAACCGCGACGAAAGGTTTCTGGCCATGCAAGGTTCAATTACGGCAAACCCAAAATACCGACACATCCTAAAAGGGCGGCATATCATGTTGGTGGATGATGTTATGACATCGGGTGCGACTTTTGCCGCGGCGGCTGAGGCCTGTTTTGCAGCCGGCGCAGATGACGTTTGTGTGCTTGCACTAGCGCGCGTTGCTAAGGATGCATAAAAAGGTGCAAACTTAAAAAGGAATATCCCGATGGCTAATGTTGAAATTTATACGTCCCCAATGTGTGGCTTCTGCCATGCTGCGAAACGCCTTTTGTCTGCCAAAGGCGTTAGTTTCGCTGAGGTTGATGTTTCCGCGGAGCCTGATCGCCGTGCTGAGATGATGCAGCGTGCAAATGGTGGGCGTACAGTTCCGCAAATCTTTATCGACAATACCCATGTTGGCGGCTGCGATGATCTGCACCTTTTGGAACGCGCTGGTAAATTGGATGCGATGTTGAACGGGTGAAGGTAGCCCTTCTTCAGCTCACATCGTCGGATGATCCGACCGAGAACCTTGTAACTGTCGAAAGCTTAATTGTCGCTGCGGCAGAACAAGGGGCCGGATTTATTTGCACGCCTGAAGTGACGAATTGCGTCAGCATGGATCGTGCACATCAGGCAAAAGTACTGTGCCACGAAGCCGATGATCCAACTTTGGTGGGTTTGCGTAGGGTTGCGCGGGACCAATCGGTCTGGCTATCGATCGGGTCGCTTGCCCTAAAGGGCGGCGCAGACGGGCGGTTTGTAAACCGTTCATTTTTGATTTCCCCTGATGGGGATATCGCAGGGCGCTATGACAAGATTCATATGTTCGACGTACAGGTTAGTAAGTCGGAAACATATCTTGAATCGTCTGGGTATGCGCCCGGTTCCGAGGCGGTCGTTGTAGATGCAGGATTTTCCACTATCGGTTTGACGATCTGCTATGATTTGCGATTTCCCCATTTGCATCGCGCTTTGGCAAAGTCTGGTGCGCAGGTTCTTTTGGTGCCGTCAGCGTTTTCACCGACGACGGGAGCTGTTCATTGGGAACCACTTTTGCGGGCGCGGGCCATTGAAACTGGGTGCTATGTGATTGCGGCCGCCCAAACAGGTAAACATAAGGCTGCATCAGGAAAGGCACGCACGACTTATGGTCATAGCTTTGTTGTATCGCCGTGGGGAGAGGTGTTGGCTGATCTAGGTACGCAGACAACAACGCCTGAAACCATTACATTCGTTGATTTTGATGTCGCAGACGTGTCACAAGCAAGGGAGCGTATTCCCGCGTTAACACATGACAAAGAATTCAGCGGCCCCCAATTCAATGAGCCAACAAACAGATAGCCTTGCAGTCGCTCTTTTCAGCGAAATTTTAACCGTTGATCAGTTGGCGCGTAATAACGTGGCCAAGGTGTTGCCCCGCGGGATGGAACTGTCGCATTTCTCGGTGTTGAATCATTTGGCTCATACGCAGAATGAACGAACCCCTGCGCAACTTGCGCAGACATTTCATTTAACGCGCGGTGCAATGACCAATACGTTGCGCAAACTTGAAACATCGGGTTTCGTCCATATTCGCCCCGATTGGGATGATGCACGCCGTAAACTGGTAACGATTAGTCCGGCAGGCAGATCCGCACGCGATGCAGCATTGGCGGCCATTGCGCCGATCATTGCACGGGCAGTTGAACAGGTTGGTCATGATAAGGTGCGTGCAATCTTACCGGTCATGCGAGAATTGCGTTTGAAATTGCGTGACACCGATTAAGCGGGTTTCAACGACGCCGTGACATAATTGACGGACAGATCCCGATCAGAGATCGACCAGCTCCACCCTAGGAAATCGAACTTGAAACCTTTGCGATCAACTGGATTTAATCCTGCTTGTCGGATCAGGTCGAATAATTCGTCAGGTGTGATGAATTTGTTGAACTCATGGGTTCCTTTGGGCAACCAACGCATAATGAATTCAGCGCCGACAATCGCCATCGCAAAGCTTTTCGGATTGCGGTTTATGGTTGAACAAATGTGCAAGCCATTTGGTTTCAAAAGTTGCTGGCAGGCCGTTAGATACGCCAATGGGTCGGCGACGTGTTCGATAACTTCCATATTTAAAACGACATCAAACTGTTCGCCGGCGGCGGCCATGGCTTCTGCGGTGGTATGCCGATAATCGATAGTAAGGCCCGATTGTTCAGCGTGTACTTTCGCGACCGGAATGTTGCCTGCTGCGGCGTCGGCCCCAACAATGTCGGCTCCCAAACGCGCCATGGGTTCGCATAACAATCCGCCACCACATCCGATATCGAGAATTCGCAGGCCTGCGAACGGTGTGGTCGCGGTTAAATCGCGGTCAAACTCAGATGCGATTTGGGATGTGATGTAATCTAACCGAGTAGGGTTCAACATGTGCAAGGGTTTGAATTTCCCTTCCAGATCCCACCATTCGGCAGCCATTGCCTCGAATTTCGCGACTTCGCTTGGATCTACGGTAGATTGATTATCTTGCATCGTGGCCTCCGAAATTTTCATCCTTGTCCCACCTGTATCTGGGCATTGGTTATAACGCGTTATATAGATCACTTATGGATAAGGTCTCAGGACAAAACCGCGCGGGGTCGCACCTTTACCCCGCAATCGACCCATTTGACCAGCGAATGCTGGATGTGGGCGATGGTCATTCGATTTATGTCGAACAATGCGGTAACCCGAATGGGCTGCCGGTGATTGTTTTGCATGGCGGACCGGGCGGCGGGTGCAGCCCGATGATGCGCCGATATTTCGACCCTGCTATCTATCGCATTATTTTGTTCGACCAACGAGGCTGTGGGCGTTCGCGACCGCACGCAAGCGTAAAAGACAACACTACCTGGCATTTGGTTGCCGACATTGAATTGATCCGAAGAACGCTAAACATTGAGAATTGGATACTATTTGGGGGCAGCTGGGGGGCAACGCTGGCATTGATTTATGCGCAAGCCCATCCAGAAGCGGTGACGTATTTAGTATTGCGAGGGGTCTTCCTGAGCACCCGCCGCGAGCTAGATTGGTTTTACCAAGGCGGGGCTGGTGCATTTTGGCCCGAACTGTGGCAACATTTTTCGGGCCTTATTCCAGAAGATGAGCGTAGTGATATTATTGCCGCATACCATCGCCGCCTATTTTCTGGGGATATTGCGATTGAAACGCGCTATGCGCGGGCATGGTCGAGTTGGGAAAATGCACTTGCTTCGATTGACAGTGAGGGTGCGGGCGGCTCTGGGCCAGCAGAATATGCACGCGCGTTTGCGAGGTTAGAAAATCACTACTTTACGAACGCGTGCTTTTTGAATGCGGATCAACAGATCCTTAAAAACGTTCACCGTATCGCTCATATTCCTGGGGTAATTGTGCAAGGTCGTTATGATATGATTTGCCCACCCGTATCGGCCTACAATCTTTCCACTTTATGGCCCGCAAGCCGTTTGGTCATGGTTGGGAAGGCAGGCCATGCCCTTTCCGAACGGGGAATTTCAGCTGAATTGGTCAAATCAATGAACACGATTGCTCAGTCTAGATTTTAGGAAACCTGAAACTTTTTGAGTAATCGGGTTGTAAGCTGGGGATTAGCCGTTACGCTAAAGCGAATAAGAACAGGGGTCTGCCGGTTTGTCATCGAATTTAAGGATTATATTCCATCGCTTAGGTTTAGGCCTAATTACTCTGTTCGTTGTGTCGATAGTTATCTTTGTGGCGGTCAATCTGTTACCCGGCGATTTTGCCGAAGCAATCTTAGGGCAAGGCGCAACACCTGAATCTGTGGCGCAAATCCGCGAAGATCTAGGTTTGGATCAAGGTCTAGTTGCTCGATATATTCAATGGCTTGGTGGTATGCTGACCTTGGATTTAGGCACAAGTTTTGCGCAGTTGAATTTCGCGAATAACTTGGGTGGTGCTGGTACTGTTACGGTAATTGAACAAATTGCACCTCGTTTGGCGAATACGTTGTTTTTGGCTGCTGTGACGGCGTGTATTGCAGTTCCATTAGCAGTGACTTTGGGGGTTCTTGCGGCGCTATACCGTAACACGGCATTTGACCGAGCGGCGAATATTTTCACCCTTAGTTCAATTTCTAGCCCTGAATTTTTCATGGCATATGTGTTGATTTTGTTCTTGGCGGTTCTGAACCCGATCTTTCCTAGCCTTTCAAACATTTTTGAAGGAATGCCATTTGGCGAACGGTTGGAAAAATCTATGTTGCCAGCCTTGACCCTGACGCTTGTGGTGACAGCGCATATGATGCGAATGACCCGCGCGGCAATCATCAATCTGTTGGCGTCGCCCTACATCGAAATGGCCCGCTTAAAAGGGTTGTCGCCTATGCGTGTCATCGTCAAACACGCGTTGCCTAACGCCTTAGCCCCCATCATTAATGTTATCGCGCTTAACCTTGCGTATCTGATCACTGGGGTGGTCGTGGTTGAGGTGGTGTTTGTGTATCCGGGCATCGGACAGCTGTTTGTTGATAGCGTGAAAATTCGTGACATCCCCGTGGTGCAGGCTTGCTGCCTGATTTTTGCAGCGGCGTATATTCTTTTGAACCTTGCGGCGGACATTCTGTCTATCGTGTCTAACCCGCGTTTGAGGCATCCTAAATGACTGGCTTCGTAGTTGTTATCGTCGTGCTTTTTGGTGGTGCTTTTGCGTTCCGTCTTGCAGGGCAAACCTTAACTAGCAATGCACCAAAGTTCCGCGATATGAGTTATGGTGGCGCGTTTGGGTATGTTTTGGCCGCTGCTTTGTTCATTTGGGCTGTTTGGTTCTACTTTCAGCCTAAGGTTCTCGATACAGGTTTTCCCAACGCGGGTGTCGTGTTCTTTAGGTGGGCCGTTCAGGGACTGATTATAGCGAGCATCGCTGCATTCCTCTTCCGGCTTTTTGGGCAACTTGTTGGAACTGCTGGAACACGAAAACTTTTCCGGTCCATGCCACTGACAGCGGCTTTCGGGGTTTTGGTGATCCTAACCTATGCCTTCGTGGCCGTGTTTGCAGGTGCAATCGCGCCCCATGGACAGGCCGAAATATTCAGTGCGGCAAACGTTGTTGCCGGTGGTGATCCTGCGCTGGGCGGTGATCCGGCGTTTCCGTTGGGAACCGATCAGATCGGTCGTGATATTTTAAGTCGCCTGATTTACGGGGCACAAAACACTGTCGGCATCGCATTTGTCACGACCTGTTTGGCGTTCTTTGTTGGTGGTTCTTTAGGGTTCTTGGCCGCAACACTGCGAGGTTGGCTTGATCAATTATTGTCACGCGGTGTGGATGTTTTGATGGCGATTCCATCACTGATTTTCGCACTTCTTTTAATGACAATCGCAAGTGTTTGGGCGGCTGAGCTGGGCGTACCGCTGACAATCTTTATGATATTTATCATCGCACTGATCGATAGCACGCGGGTCTATCGCCTTGCCCGTGCTGTCGGGCAAAACATCGTGGTGATGGATTATATCGAAGCCGCGAAATTACGTGGTGAAGGGTTGGGCTATCTGGTGTTCAAAGAAATCCTACCCAATGCAATGGCACCACTACTGGCTGAATTCGGTTTGCGGTTCTGTTTCGTGTTTTTGACCATCGCATCGTTGTCGTTCCTCGGCGTGGGGATACAACCCCCTTTGGCGGATTGGGGCACAATGGTTCGCGACCTCGCGCCATTCATTAACTTTGCCGCCTTTGCGCCAACCGCAGCAGTGGCTCCATTGTTGGCTGCGGGTGCGATTGCATTGCTAACTGTAGGCGTGAATTTCGTGGTTGATTGGATGCTGCACAAATCGTCAGGACTAAAAGAATGAGCAATCTTCTCACCATTAAGGGTCTAAAGATCCAAGGCCGATCAGATGAGGCGTGGAATCCGATCATTAATGGGGTCGATCTAGAACTGAAGAAAGGCGAAGTCCTTGGGTTAATCGGTGAATCAGGTGCCGGTAAGTCTACTATTGGGCTGGCGGCCATGGGTTACACCCGCGACGGGGTGCGTATTTCTGACGGGTCCGTTGAATTCGACGGTATCGATCTCATTGGCGCATCGGCTGCTGTGAAACGCGGTCTTTTAGGAAAACGAATTGCCTATGTCGCGCAATCGGCGGCAGCTTCATTCAACCCAGCACATAAATTGATTGATCAACACACCGAAGCCCCTGTGCAACATGGTGTTTCCGCCCGTTCTGAAAGCACTAAGGACGGGATTGAATTGTATCGTAAATTGCGATTACCGAACCCAGATGAAATCGGTTTCCGGTATCCTCATCAGGTGTCTGGGGGGCAGTTGCAACGTGCAATGACCGCGATGGCAATGTCGTGTCGTCCCGATTTAATCATCTTTGATGAACCAACTACGGCGTTAGATGTAACGACACAGATTGAAGTTCTCGCCTCGATCCGCGAGATCGTTGAGGAATTCGATACCGCTGCGATTTACATCACCCACGACCTCGCTGTGGTTGCGCAAATGGCGGATAAGATCAAAGTGCTGCTGCGCGGAGATGAGGTCGAAGAGGCTGATACGCGTACAATGTTGTCCGCACCTAAGAAGGATTACACCAAATCTCTTTGGGCTGTTCGCGAATTTCAACGTCCAGAAAAGGCCCCTATTGCGGATGGGTCGGTGCCGGTGGTGTCTGTGCGTGGTGTCACGGCGGCCTACGGCACGACGGACGTACTACACGACGTTAGTTTTGATATTCATGCTGGTCGCACGGTTGCTGTGGTTGGTGAATCTGGCTCGGGTAAATCGACGACGGCGCGATGTATCACCGGTCTTTTGCCCCCTCGCATGGGAGAGATTGCTTTTGATGGTCAGCCATTGCCGTTAGATTATCGAAAGCGGACCAAAGATCAGCTGCGTCAGGCGCAGATGATTTACCAAATTGCGGATACGGCGTTGAATCCACGCCAGACGATAGGTCAAATTATTGGGCGGCCTGTTGAATTTTATTCTGGCCTTAAAGGTGTTAAGAAACGCGAACGCGTTAATGAGCTTCTTGATCAAATTGAGCTAGAGCCGTCAAAATATTTCAACCGATTGCCGTCCGAATTGTCAGGTGGGCAAAAACAACGTATCGGGATCGCCCGTGCTTTGGCCGCCGAACCGAAGTTTATTATTTGCGATGAAGTGACGTCCGCCTTGGACCAATTGGTTGCAGAAGGCATTTTGCGTTTGCTCGCAGACCTGCAAGATAAACTGGGATTATCGTACATGTTCATCACACATGATCTCGCAACTGTTAAATCAATCGCGGACGAAGTTGTCGTAATGAAAGATGGTAAAGTGGTGGAACAAGGGCCGAAAACCCAAGTGTTTACCCCACCACATCATGCGTACACGGATCTTTTGCTAAGTTCAGTACCTGAAATGGACCCAGACTGGCTAAATAATCTTCTTACAGAACGCGGCGTCGATAACATTGGTGATGCTGCCGTTGGCAAGATGTAACCGAATCAGCGTAACATAAGCGCGATAAATCTAGGGAGAACTAAAATGTATGGAATTAGCAGACGGGGTTTGCTGCAGACTGGTGTCGCAGCAGGCGTTCTAGCTGCCACAGGCCTGCCGCTTCGCGCGCAAACAGCTGGTGGTAAATTGACGGCAGGTCTTAGCGGTGCAAACACATCTGATAGCTGGGATTCAAGAACACATTCCGATATCTTTATGATTGCATCTGCGCAGGGCGCGGTTTTTGATAGCTTGACCGAGATTACGGCTGATGGCTCTTTGGTGGGCGAATTGGCTGAAAGCTGGGAGGCATCGGCTGATGCCAAAACATGGACATTTAATCTGCGTCAGGGTGTGACATTCCATAATGGGAAAGCATTTGGTGCCGACGATGTTATTGCATCGCTCCAGATGCACCTTGGTGAAGAATCCAAATCAGCAGCTAAGCCAATCGTCGAAGCCATTTCCGAGATGACTAAGGTAACTGATCATCAGGTTCAGTTTGTTCTAGCAACCGGCAATGCTGACTTCCCGTATTTGATGTCTGATTATCACATCTTGATGTATCCAGCAGGTCAGATTGAAGAAGCGATCGCCCAAGGTATCGGTACAGGGATGTATAAAGTCGAATCTTTCGATCCTGGTGTTCGTATGACAGCAAGCCGTGTTTCGGATCACTACAAAGGCGATAGCGCCGGTTTCTTTAGTGAAATTGAATACATCGCGATCAACGACAACACAGCACGCATGAATGCCCTCATGACAGGCCAAGTTGATACGATTAACCGGATCGATTTCAAAACTGAGAGCTTGCTAAAAGCAAACCCGGTACTGCGCATTCAAGAAGTAACGGGTAACCAGCAATACACTATGCCGATGTTGACGAACGTCGCGCCTTACAACGACGTGAATGTTCGCAAAGCGATCAAGTACGGAATTAACCGTCAAGAAATGGTTGATAAAATTCTCTTGGGACATGGCGCGGTCGGTAACGACACACCAATTGGACCGGCGAACCAGTACTATCATGCTGACATGGAACAGTTGGCATATGATCCTGATCAGGCGAAGTACTATCTCCAGCAGTCCGGTCTCGATAGCATTGATATCGATTTCTCCGCATCTAACGCGGCATTTGAAGGTGCTGTTGACGCTGCTCAATTGTTCCAAGCATCTGCATCAGCAGCTGGAATCAACATCAACGTAATTCAAGAACCGGCTGATGGTTACTGGTCTAATGTTTGGCTGAACAAACCATTCTGCGCCTGTTATTGGTCTGGACGTGCGACAGAGGATTGGATGTTCTCGACGTCTTACGAGGCGGGTGTTCCGTGGAATGATAGTCAGTGGGATAGCGACGATAGCGCGCGTTTCCAGGAATTGCTTTTGTTGGCTCGTGCTGAATTAGACAGTGACAAACGCCGTGAACAATATTTCGAAATGCAGCAGATCCTGCGTGACGAAGGCGGTGTTCTGGTGCCTATGTTTGCGAACTACGTGCAAGCTGTAAATAACCGGATCTACAGCCCTGACACCATTGGTAACCTATGGCAGATGGATAATGGTCGTATGGCTGAACGTTGGTCGGTAGCGTAAGATCAACTAGAAATCTAAAAAGAAGCCCCGCCAATTTGGTGGGGCTTCTTCGTTTCTAATCATGGCCCAGCGACTGCGCTGCCCACATCTGGCTTCATTGCCTGAATGTGTGGCCTTACGATCCGAAATTTCAGACTATTTTGTTAGGATGAGCTTTCCAGCGCGCGTGATCCGCAAATAGTAGGTCTGATTGTCTAATACGATGCAGGCCTGTGTTCCTGACGTGATCAAATCACGTGCATCATAGGTGTCGATGGTTGGAACGGTGGCGCTTGTGGGCTGTGGAAGGTTCGTCAT
>Ga0055584_100005727_pt1 | contig 12172 bp, 13 predicted proteins | sample OSDHelmetaG_FD_58716 | JGI IMG/M metagenome (GOLD analysis project Ga0055584, IMG submission 58716) | Pelagic marine sediment microbial communities from the LTER site Helgoland, North Sea, for post-phytoplankton bloom and carbon turnover... | ecosystem: Environmental > Aquatic > Marine >... | reverse complement strand
AGAGTAAAATGCGATTTTTTTGACGTTAGATCCAGCTGGTAGGGTTATTTTGGGCATATCATTAAATAATTTTGTCTCATTTTTTTTTACTTGAAGATATGATTGACCTATAATATTATTGTCACTATCATAAGCATTAATTCCAAAGCCTCCATTTTGTCTTTGTGTGGTGTTTCGTATAGAAACCCACGAACCTCCTTCTGTTTTCATTCCTATGAAATCAATTGAAACGACGTCATTAATTGTATCTGGGAACGTATATACCCTGTTTATATTCCCACCTACAAAAAAACTTCCGCTTGAACTTATACCTTCTCTATAATTGTATGTTGTTCTTGTAAGATTTGTCATATTATAATATAATTATATATATATAATTTTTTATAACATTGGATCATATCCGTTAGTTATGTTTAATACTCTTCTAGTAGTACAAATAGTACATCCATTATAAATATCATTGAATCCATTATCTATAAGGAAGTTTATTTTACGTACTTTTCTGGATATAATATAGGGGTCTCCTTCCCCAGTTTCTATATAATCACTAAAGTAAACATGGTTACAATCAACTCCTTCTTTATCACATATATATTCTAATTTACTGACATGATCATCTTGATAGTACTCATTTGTTTCCTCTGGAAAAGAAATTGCTTCCTTTTGTGATATAGAGAAATGAGAACATAATCTGTGGAAGTCCATACTACTATATTCTATATATCTCTTCAAAAGATATCCAATATGTGAATATTCTTCCATAAATGTAGTCAATGATCCATTTTCAAGTATAAGATAGTGTTTGTATAATAAATCCATCATTGTCAAAAGTGAAATCATATACCCAGAAATTTCAGATAATTCTGTTTTAGTATGTATTTTAAATTTCAAAAAATCTCCTAGTACATCCCAGTGTTCTTTACGAACACTTTTTAAACAATCGAATATAACATTGAAATCATGATAAATTTTTTTATCATGAATATTTTCAATATGCTTATTGAAATTTTTTTTTAATTCTGATACTCTTTTATCTGTAGCATCATATCTTGCTAATTTCAACTTATATGCTCTCATCTGTCTTCTATTTATCAGATCAGCTAGACCAGAGTAACCATGTATACCTATACATATTTTTTCAATATCACTCTCTAAAATACGAGAATTAACTATAAGAGACTTATCAATATCAGAAATTTTTATGAAATATTTTTTACTTAGAGTATTTATATTTTGCATAATGAATGGATGTGTCTTATCACAATTTTTACATACTCTTATGTTGTAAACATTATGTATTTTTATGGTCTGTTTTTTACAAACAACACATAATTTACTGCTTGTATCTCTATAAATTACACTAGTTAAACCTTTAGACCCACATTTCAAAACTTTCCGAACGTTTAAATCCTTTTCTATATAATTATTATCAATAGTAAACTTCCATTCGCTACAAACTGACCTCATTGTATGGATTTCCTTTTCATTATTATATGAAAAAATTTGAAGTTTAAAATTATTATCGAAAGACTCCAGCATTTTGTTTGTTGTTTGTCAATGGTTGTTTATATATCAAATCAAAAACTATTTATTTTTTTGTACACTTTTAATGATTATTTTATTGTGAATATGTATAATAATAATAATGAAGGCCACCGGATCTCGCGCTCAAGTTATCCATGGAAAAGCACTCAAAACTGTCGGTGGTCTTAAGAAGGATGACTTGAAGTACAGCAAGTCTGGTGAGATTGTATCCGTCAAGAAATCTGATTACGCCAAGAAAAACGAGAACGCAGCTCTTAGAGTATGGAGAGAAGCTGTCATGAAGGTAAACAAACGCGAGGAGTACGCTGGAAAGTTCATCCCCCTTAAGAAGGGAACTAAGTACTACCGCGAAGTACGTCTTGAATTCGATTCCGCAATGGGCAACGATCCCGCAATGGGCAACTGTTGTTAACCTCGGGTCGTTGTAAACCTCGGGTTAAACCTCGGGTCATTCTAAATTTCTAAATTTATGTTGAACAGACATACGGTGAAAATATTTTCAATCTAATTTAATAAAAAAAATTTTAAAATAAAAAACATTACAACTTAATTATTAAAGATATAAGAATCTAATAATAAAATTGGGTAAAATGCTTTTGTACTAGCTGCGTCAGATTTGATTTGATCAATAGTGATTCTCCATAGATTTCTCTTCTCTTTATTTTTGATCATATCTCCACTGACAATTGTGTCAAACTCTGAACCTAAATCCATACTTTGCCAGAATGGCATAAAGAAATCAAACTTAGAACGAACTTCTGTAAATATGTTCTGAATATCAGATTTTGAATTTGTGAGTTCAAGGTATGCATGGTATCCAAGATCTCTTGCTCTTACAGCTGTTGATGTTGTTACAACAGAGAAATTCTGGAATGCTTTCATGAATTTTATCTGTTGCCAACCATTTTGGGAAAACCTCCATCTATCATCACTTGGTTCACTCATTCCAATCTTTGGGATAGGGATTGTATCCTGTGTATTATCAGAAAAGCTATTGTTCATGAGTGCCAAATGATAAAAGTCTTGGTGCCCACGTATAATACCATCTAAACCATTTTCAGATAGATATTCATCTGTACTTTCTTTTCCAAATTCTAGAACATTGCTACCTCTTTTTGAGCTACCTACATCATTTAAGTTTCCATTAAAATCGTTCCATCTAAGACCCATGTGATATAAATCATCTCCATCATAACCATGAAATTCGTAATCACATTGTGATCTATAAATAAAAGCGAGTGGACTATATTCAGGTTCTATACCCCCATGATTCATTTGAAATACCTGTTCATTTACAGACAAGAACAAAACTGATGGTAGATATATAAGTAACTCGTTTATAATAGTCTTATAATCGTTTCTTTGGATCTGAGATTCTAATTCATCTAAAAATCCATAGTTGGAATACATACCGAAGTCTTCATGGTTACCGTTAAGTATGAATACTTTGTTAAAAACATTTGAAACTTTGAGTCTGAAAATAATGTGAAGAAGATCTAAACCGAATGGTCCCCTATCAACTATATCACCTAGAAATACGATTGTATAATCTTGAGCAATTACAAAATCCTGAGAAATTATACCTCTTTCTACAAGGTTGTCTATAATTTTAACTAAACTCTGTAAACTAGAATGTATATCTCCTATAACAATAACCTTACCGCCTTCAGGTACAGAATGTTTTGTTGCAAATGATATATCTTGACCTAATTTCTTAGTCCTGAAAGGGTTTTCATGTGACATATGTACATAACTTTCATTTTTTTTACACCATGATTTGTAATCATATTCTGTACGATACATGCGTAAAGCGTCTATAAATGGTGAAATGAAACCCTCGTGTCTTCCAAGAATAGTAGAATCTCCAAGATCTCCTTTTGGAACCATATCTGCTACGTTTTTGATAGATTCTGATATAGTTTCCCATCTTTCTTGTGGGTATTCCAGAATAGTATTTACAGTTGTATTCTGTGTTTTTCTGTTCGTAAATCTCCTAGTAGGGAATCTGAATAAATTCAATGTAGTCATTTATAGTTACTTAATAATATTTATTATCTTTTTTCAGAAGTGATTATTATTGACCTTGATACCTTTCTAGCACGCAAAACACTCTGAAGTATTCACCATGCCTTGTAAAATAAAAAAATGCGAGTCATGTGATAGGAATGCACACTTCAAAAATAAATATGACCTTAGAGCTATGAGGTGTTCACAACACAAATTTGATTCTGACATAACCTGTGGAAGAAGGAGATGTGAAGAAGAAACGTGTCATAAAGTTGCAACTTTTGGAGAATATGGTAAACGAAAGAGATGTTCATTTCATAGGTATGACACTGATAAAAATCTCCACTCTTCTTGTATTGTGACTGACTGTAATAAATTTGCTAGTTTTGGACCAATGAAAAAAAAGAAAAGGTGTGTATTTCATAAATTGAGTGGAGATAGGTCAATTCATTACTGGTGTTCTAATAGATTGTGTGAAAAGCCAGGAACTTTTTTTAATAAGAACAAGACTGGAAGATGTAGTATACATAAGTTAAAGAATGATGTAGAGAGGGTAAAAATTGATGACGATTTTGCTGATATTTTTGATTTACCGGTTCTTGATTCACCGGGTTTTGATCTACCTTTGTTCAATTCAGAAGAAGATGCTTTGCGATTCTCTGAATACATGAACCCAGATAATATTAATTTTTGAATTGAATAAAATTTAAAACCAGGGTTCTGAAGAACATTGTCCTGGCAAAATTTATATGAAGGGTTTGAGATTCGTCTCCCCTAACAAAAAGAAATGCCTCCAATCGGGATCGAACCAATGACCTTAACAACTTCAGTGTTACGCTCTCCCAGCTGAGCTATAGAGGCTCATGTTTATAATTGCAAATTTATGATTTTTAAATAGTTGAATTAACTTTGGACCCATGGTGTAATGGTAACATGAAAGATTCCAAACCTTTCGCTGGGAGTTCGATTCTCTCTGGGTTCATTTTTTATCCAAAGAAAAATGTCCCCATATCATTAAATTTTTGAGATGAATCATATCCATATAATTCTAATACCCTTTGTATACATGTATCCTTCCCCATCGACCATATATTCATCGCAACCTGATGTCTTCTTGTATCCTTAATTGGTCTTCCATCTTCAAAGCATTTTTCCATATCTTTTAGTATGCTTACAATTTCTTCTATAAGAATACCTAGGTAAGAAGTAATATATTCTGTGACACCTGAATTACTATCAGAATTAGTTGTAGGGAAATCTGGGTCCAATAAATCATCTGCTGAAAAATCTTGTTCATAAGAATTTTCTTCTATATGGCCACAATCAGTACATAGAGTATTTATGATACCAGATGTAAGAGCAGATGAAAAAAGTTCAGCCATTATAAATTATGAAAGACTTGGTATAAAAAAAAATCATTAATAATCATAATTTAACAAAACTAATTTTTATTTTTATTTTGCTTCCGATTTTTCGTTGGATATTTCTATACAAAGGCTCATCATAAGCCACGATCCTTCTATGTATTCTGGGTATCTATTTACATCAAATAAATATCCTCCTCCATTGTCTATTGAATTATAAGAAAGCATATTTGGTATCTCAAATTCACACTGTGATTTTATTTGAGTATCCAATGTGCTTTTTTTCCATCTTTCATGTCTAAAGTTTACAAATTTGGTAGTTATGTTCAACTTACCAGGTTCATTACTAGAATGGAATATATTTCCCTTTAGATATATCCCCTTATCTAAGTAATGTATACTACTCCTAATTGTCCAATTATCATTTAATATCATAGATGGTAGATGAGTAATATCCTTTTTATTGTAATCAAAAACATAAAACATCTGAATTTTATCTCTATCCCAATGTGTTATATCACCTTGTGGACCATCACTTGAACCGTTTATATTTAGGTTTCTTGGGTAAGATGATATAACCTGGAATTTCCTCTTTTTTGTTGGCTTCTGAGGATTATGTATATCTCTTAGAGTGTTAACTATTTGAGTATCTGACATGAAATTTTTATTTTTTTCTGTGAATACCATAAATTCTTCTAAGGTTATACTTTTGATGTTTATACAATCCCACATACTTATTTCTTCAAACTTGTGCATCATTAAAGATACCGGTGTATCAAAATCTGAGAATTCTTTTTCTGATATTTTCTTTTGACAAAGAGTATATATCGTTTCCAATAGATCCATTTCTTTTATATTTAATGAATCTTTTTTCATAAGAAGTATAAGATCTGTAAGAGACTCCCTTTTTATATTTGTAAAATTTCTATGTCTAAATACTACAAATGCATATGTAACAATGTAATCATTGATTATATAAAGTAATTCTGAATCTTCTCTCCCAATAGCATATTCAAAAGCTTGAATTGCATTTATAGGTGTTAATTTTTGAGATATAAGAGTCCTGAGTGCCAGTTTTCCACCCTCAATATCATACATATGGAAAGAAGAGTACCTGTCTATTGTTTTTACAATACTCTCTCCTCTATTAAAACGTACAAGTCCTGTATGACAAAAAATACGAATTGTTTGAAAATTAGTCATTTTAGCATCAATTGTGAAAATTGGTATATTTTCATCGTCATAAGAAACACCTTTAGTGAGAGTTTTTTCATTTTCAAAAAGGCAATTGAAAACAGAAGACAAAGAATATGCACTTCTTGAATCATACAATATTTCACCATCTATGTCCCATGCCATATCTGGATTTTTAATAGTATTATTATTTATCTCGGTGATTCTGTATTTTTGCCATTCGCTTGTACCTGAACATATGAATGCATCTTCCATGCTTTACGCAAAATATAAACATTTTTTTTTGTATCTAAAAATCAGTAAATACTTATGTCTGAACGTGATCCATTTTCAGATAAAAGTTTGACTAATAGAAATTTATCACAAAAACAATCAAAAAGAACACAAAGATATAAATCCACAACAAAATCTAGAATTAAATCAATGAGTGTAGGTGATGTTAGATATTCATTTTGCCAATTACGTGCAGCTGGAGAGGATCTTAGCCCTGACTTTGTGTTATATAATGGCCAAAAGGCTGGAGAATTTGCATTGAGGTATCTTATAGAGACAACAAAAACTACCAGAAAAAGAAGAAAGAAGCAAAGGGGATATTGTTCATCAAGTGATTCTGATAATCCAGATGAGGTTGTAAATTACCCACCAAGTCAACTACCTAACCCAGAAACTAAGAAAAAGGAATGTTTTACTAACTTTGTGGATTTTTCGTAAATTAGAGCTTTATTTTTTTATTTCTATAAATTAAATAATAAAATAACAAAAATGGCTGAAATGGCATTCTCTAGCTTCAACACTATGCTTTCCGAATTCGTAGAGAGTCTAGCAGACACATTCGACGACAATGAATCTCTTGGTGTAGCAAGGGATACTCTATCTGGTTTCCTAGCTATGGACCCTAACACTTCTATCCCCCTTGAACAGTTCTACAATGTATTCTCAGGTCACGAACAGGAAGTATTTGGAAAGGACCGCGCTCTCTTCAAGAAGATCAACCTTCCTTTTATGGACGATTTCGATATCGACCAGGCATTCGACGAGTCGGATGAAGACACCCATGAGGCAATCTGGGATTATCTATCTCAACTTACAACACTTGCCATGACATCAAAGACCATGACTCCAGACATGATGAAGTCTGTTGAGTCTATCACTCAAGATTACCTTAAGAAGGTACAGAGTGGAGAGATCTCTCAGGAGGACGCCCAGAACCCACTTAAGATCATGATGGAACTCCAGAAGAGTGATGAACTCATGAAGATGGTAGAAAAGAACAGTTAAATTAAGGATTATTATTTGAACAAGGACTTGAATCTGAGTAATTAACATTTGATTCCTTACATCTATCTTCTATAGTATCATAGTTTCTGGGTACACATAGTATACGATCTTTATCTTCAATTCCTTCGTCGAACAGGATAAACGGTATAGAATATATTTTAGCTTTTTTTGCTATCTCCATATTTTCTCTTATCTCTAATGTCTCAAAATTTACGTCCGGGTATTTAATTTTAAGATTACTATACTTACGCTTAAATCTTAAACATTGTCTACAGCAGTGTCTAGTTGTAAACAATTGTAGATTAAGTGATTCTACTTGAATAAGGAAAAAATAAACAAAAAATTTAATCATAATAATAATAAATATTAAATAACAAAACATTTTTTTATTTTTGAATCTGGGAATATAGTGAACTTTTCACTTGTTCCTATGAATAGATCAGACATAGTTGAAAGTCTTATTGAAGACTCTCGTCTTTTGACAGAAGACTATGTTTCTGTCAAACCATTAACCTCTAAAAAGATTTTAAGAAGAGAGGTAAAGGATGCTTTATATACATATATAGAGCATTGTTGTGACAATAAGCATAATAAAGTATTATCAGAAAAGGTTTATAGGGTCAAGAATGATCTTTCCTTTAATGATTCCATAAGATTTGATAAGTGTATAACTGCTATACAAAAGCATATGCTATCTAAATCTCAAAATAATAAAGAAGTTATAGTATGCCCAAGTTCTTTTAAGTCTTCTTATTCAAAAGAACTTGTTTCTAAAAGTGATCTGGATTTCATACTAAAACTTCAAAGTTGGGGTAATTATCCCGATACTGATGTAAAGTTTTACATACATATGATATTCAGATACTATATGGAGAGGATAAACAAGACATTTATTAGAACTGAATATTCAATTAGTCTATCTTACCAAAGAGTCTTGGATATATTGTATCCTGTTAATTTTACACCAAGTGGGTTTCCAGAAGATTTCTCTATTATGTTAGATTCTGTTGGGGGAGATATTTGCAACGTTAAAAATATATTTATCCCTACAAAGTCTAATACCAGTATCCCTAGAAGAGACTCTGGAGAGCATTTTGAGAACGACCCCGAGGTTAAAAATTTAAGAGCAGTTATATACAATAAGTTTCAATCTTGGGAATCTAGAGTAAAACCTATATATCCTTCTTTTTTGCTGAATGGTGATAAAAATAACAGTATAATTAGTAATGTATTCGGTAAGATATATAATAGTCGTAAATTTAAGAAGGATCTATCTATACTAGAAAATATACCTATTAAAACACTTGGTATTATTAAATCAATATTGAAATTAAATCCTGACACAATTGGTAATTTACATAGTATATATAGTAAGAAAACATTTGTATCTGATTACGAACAAGTTGATGAAAAATTGGATTTTTTTAATTTATATAGATCAGATTTACGTTTAATCCCTGAATCTGTTTCTAACGAGTTGTTTAAAATTGATGGTTTTCATTTTACTATATCAAAAAAGTTCAATGCACTATGTTCTAATAGTAAGATTACGTTTTCTAGGATGGATGACCAATCAAAATGGTTCCTACTTGATACAATTATTAAGGTTATATACGTTTTCCATCTTGTAGATAAAAATGAAAAGAATAGTATCGATTTAAGTGATCCTAGGGATATAATGCTTAAGGGTTTTAAAGAGATGGGTTATGTTGACTGCATCTCTGCCTTGACAACATAGGAAGAAGAAGTTGTATCATAAAACATAAATTTAAGATTTTCTGTTGTTTCATCATATACTATTTTCCATTGTTGAGAATCACCCATGTATATTGCACTAGCGTTGTTTTTTATGTATATACCGGTATCATCTACAAGTGTCTCATTTGGATATGTACCGGATGACATAGATGTCACTGTAAGTCCTGATGTCTTTGTGATTGAAACGTCGTCTCCAAGATATAAACCTTCGTTATTTAGGAGAACGTTACCAGTTGTTTCATGTGAAAATGTTAAACCAGTGTTTCTAAGTGTTACATCGTCGAATACTATACCATTTGCTACGCTAAATTCTGTGTCTCCTACAAATAGACCACTTGTATTTAATCTTAGATCTGTTCCTACATTAAGCCCAGCGTCATCTAATACTACTTGGTTGGAACCTGTTCCAATTACAAGTCCAGATGCATTGTTAAGAGTGATGTCTCCTGCAATAAGACCATTTGTAGTATCAAGTGAAAGAGATGATCCAACTGCTAATCCAAGTGAATTTAAAATAACAGGGTCAGTTGAGCCAAGTGTAATACTAGAAGATGTGATTGAAACTTCTGATCCTATGGCAAGACCAGTCTGTGACAATGTGATGTCATCAATGGTTAGTCCTGCTTCATCAAGAACTACTGTGTCTGTGTTAACAGTGAATGCATGACCAGTCTGTACATTTATACCGGCATTAGTTGTCCAAAAGTCATCTGGTTGAGAGTATATAAATTGTATTTGTCCGGAAGCATCTGTTCCTAGTAAAATACCTCCACCATTTATATCAGATTCTTCTTCTGCATTTGATGCTAGAATGATATCAATATCTTCAATTTCAACAGAGGATGTTTCAAAATTAACTGTTCCTCCTGAAAGTTCAATTCCAGTTGTAGTGAATGTCATGGTTGGCTCAGTATTTTCTCCTACATAAATCCCAGCACCAGTGTCTGTGAAAGTCAATGATCCTAGTTTTGTCTTGACACCTTCATCGTCTATGGAGTAGAATAGGTTTTCAGCCTTTATTTCTTGTACACCATCGTCTTTTGTTATATTGACAACATCAGAACAATAAAGGATACCAGATTGAGTCAATGCACGTTGTGATACATCTACGATATAATCTTCGATGTTAAAAGAAGACATAAATCATTAATAGTATTTATAAATATTTTTATTACATCAAATGCTTAATAAAAAAAATCTAAAAATCTAAAATTGCATTTTTTAAATGTTATATAATATATGAGTAAGTATGGATAATCTAGAAACGGTATTCACTGAAAACAATAGTGATAATAGATATAACATATATGGGAAAGTCGCAAATGGCCTAGTTGTATATGTTCCAGAAGAAAATTCTATTTTATTAAAATATAATCCAAACGAGAGAAATAAGGAACTTAAAACATGTATCCCATATTGTATAATGATTCATCATTATCAAAAAAATCTACTTCAAATTCCAGGCGGAAAAGTTGACAATGGGGAGACTTATGTAGATGCAGTAAACAGAGAATGGAGAGAAGAAGTTATGGGTTGCAAAGATTATAGTATTAAATCAATTGGAGGGGGGGATTTATTTAAAAAGGAAAACTTTGTTCGTATGACAAATGCTTATGGTAAACTTACAATTGCACATTTTGTTAAAATTATAAAAGATAAAACCATATATTCAAATCTTGTAGAAGAAGCAACCACTCGTTACTCTAGAAGGATTTTACCAGAGAGTACATGGAATACTATTGATAGTATGGGAGCATTTTCAATGCCTATATTTATGGAATTAAAGTACACAAGTAAAACACCAGGTCTACCAATGTGTTTAGATTCTATACATCCAAACCATAAAGACACACTTATATGTAATTTGTTGTGTAATTTAGAAGGTCTGGATAATAAACCTATAGTAGATGGTTATCCTAGAGAGGAACTTCTTAGACGTTTAGAACTTTTTAAGAGTTCTAGAAATAGATATTATTTTTAATTTTTTTTAAATAGGTGTCCATCTAACACCAGATCCTAGTGGTGGTGGTGGTACTTCTTTCTTTTCTTGAACCGGTTGTACTACATTACTTGTCTGTGGGATAACTTGTGCTACATCTTGTGGTCTTTCAAAATTCTCATTTTTATTACTTTCAATCTTACTCAATGCACTAGCCATGAAATTTTCATTTTTAGCAGGGGCATATTTTGTTTGAGATATTTTTATTGCAGAGGCTTCTATGTATTTATTAACCTTATTTCTTATAAATGAAGATACAATGACAGCTACAACTGCAGTGATTAAAGTTAGTGTTATGACGGATTTAGACGACCACATCTTTTATTAATAACAAATAAAATAAATTTATAGTTTATTTTTCTCTTGTGTTTTCAACTGGGAGTCTCTGGGGGGTAAACTTGACGTGTCCTGCCTTGGGGTTGCGGTTTACACTGTATGTGTCGAGTAGGATAGAGCCATCGGCCTTGCTTTCTACAACGTATTCTACAGAGTTGGGCTGTACGTATACGGCACCGATCTTGCTTGCAGAAGAGTATTCTGGCTTGAATCCTACATTGTTGCTTGGTGCAACAATTGCGAAAGAGTTTACAGGTCTCTTCTGGTTGAATCTGTCCATTCTCTTTAGGCGCTCATCAAACTTGGCGTTAATAGCAGATACGGTGGAACTTTCCATTATTAGTTATTATTAAATGATAAAAACATTATAAAATTTATTTTTACAAAATTGGTGATTTTATAACAGAGGAGAATTTTCTTCAAGACTGTTAGCTGTCAAATCTTTGAAAAATTTAGTTACATCTCTTCCAGTCGAATTTTTTATTGTTTTTTCAGGGACAGTTAGACTTCTTCTGAATTCACTGTCTGCAACGCTTTTTGCCTTTGATTCTATAGAAAAGTCGTCTCTCTTCTTATCTAGGGGACCAGTTTCTACAAATGGTGCGCCAAGTTCCTCTTGTGTTTCTTCCTCTTGTACTTCTTCTTGTACTACTTCTTGTGTTACTTCATCTTGTAATTCATTTTCAATAAT
>Ga0055584_100005725_pt1 | contig 12174 bp, 10 predicted proteins | sample OSDHelmetaG_FD_58716 | JGI IMG/M metagenome (GOLD analysis project Ga0055584, IMG submission 58716) | Pelagic marine sediment microbial communities from the LTER site Helgoland, North Sea, for post-phytoplankton bloom and carbon turnover... | ecosystem: Environmental > Aquatic > Marine >... | reverse complement strand
GCACGTGGTCGGGTTCGCCAGGCTGCCGAGCGGCTGCTTGCTCTGGGCCGTGAATCAGCCGTTGTACTGAGCGATGACGGCAGACAGCTCTCTATGGCGGCATCGCGTATTCGGCCCGGTATGACGCTGCTGGTTGCCGCCGGTGCGCGCCTGCCTGCTGATGGCACCGTTCTACAGGGGACATCGACAGTCGACGCCAGTCTGCTGACCGGCGAGACCATGCCGCAGCCAGTTGTGATCGGCGATTCTGTGTTGGCAGGTGCGCTCAACACAGGTGCTCCGCTCACAATCAAGGCGACCGCAACAGGTGACGGCACAGTGCTCGCCGATATCGTACGTCTGGTCGAGGCGTCCGAGCAGAAACGCTCGCGTTATGTCGCGCTGGCCGATCGTCTGGCGGCCATCTATGCGCCGGCGGTTCATGGTCTGGCCGCAGGCGCATTTCTGGGCTGGATGGTCTTGGGTGGGATAGACTGGCAACCGGCACTTCTGATCGCCATTGCCGTGTTGATTGTCACCTGCCCCTGCGCTTTGGGGCTGGCGGTTCCTGCTGTTCAGGTGGTTGCAAGCGGGCGCCTGATGCAGGCAGGTGTTCTGTTGAAATCTGCAACTGCGTTGGAACGGCTGGCGGTTGTCGACACGGTTGTGTTCGACAAGACCGGCACGCTGACAGAAGGCCGTCCCGAACTTGCCAATGATGCAGAGTTCAATGCGGAAGACCTGACGCGCGCTGCCCAGATTGCAGCAAGTAGCCGTCACCCCCTGGCGCGTGCCATCACACGTGCCGCCGGTGGTGATGTTGTGCCGTGCGCTGGTGTTCATGAAGAGCCCGGACAGGGCTTGTCACTTGGTGACGTTCGACTGGGTAGCCGTGGCTGGTGCGGTATTGCCGAGCAGAACGACGATTCCTTCCTGGAACTCTGGCTGGTTCGTGACGGGCACAAACCCGTGCGGTTCTGTTTCGAGGACCGGGTCCGTCAGGATGCCGCAGCCACGCTTGCCGGTCTGCGCGCACGGGGCATGGAAATCGAGATGTTGTCGGGTGACCGTGAAGAGCCCGCAGCCGCGGTCGCCAGAGAGCTGGGCATTACGACATGGTCGGCCCTTCAGTCGCCTGGCGACAAATGTGATCGCCTCAATGCGCTGCAGGGCGAGGGCAGGCGGGTCCTGTTTGTGGGTGATGGCCTCAATGATGCCCCGGCCCTGGCAGCGTCTGATGTTTCGCTGTCGCCCAGTTCTGCGTCGGATATCAGCCAGAATGCTGCCGACGCAGTCTTTCAGGGCCGGCTTCTTGCGCCGGTTCTTCTCACCATCGACCTTGGACGCCGGTCTCGCCGTCTGGTCCGCCAGAACTTTGCGCTGTCGCTGGTTTACAATGTGGTGACGGTACCGCTTGCCATTGCAGGGTTGGTCACGCCATTGATCGCAGCGCTAGCGATGTCGAGTTCATCTCTGATCGTGGTCGGCAATGCCTTGCGGCTGGCAGGGAAAAAACGATGAATGGGTTGATCTACCTCATCCCCATCGCGCTTGCCCTTGGCCTGCTTGCTCTGGGCGCATTCCTCTGGTCTTTGAAGTCGGGACAGTACGACGACATGGATGGCGCCGCAGAACGCATCCTTCACGATGATGAGGACGAGCAAGGCTAATCGCCTTCGGTCATTTCCTGCAGGCCGGCAAGGTTCGTGATGGTGATGGTGTGTGCATCAGGAACATCGATGACGCCGGACTTGCGCAACTTTGTGAAGGTCCTGCTGACGGTCTCGATTGTGAGACCAAGATAGTCGGCGATATCCGTGCGGGTCATCAGTAATTCGATCACACCGCCTTCTTCCCGGACGCCCTGTCTGCGTGCCAGCGCATCTAGAAACGTTGAAAGACGTTCCGCGGCGGTCTTGCGGCCCAGCAGCAACATTTGATCCTGGGCGGCAATCAGCTCGTTGGACGCTTCGTTCAGCAAGCGTTTCTCAAGTTTGGGAAACTCGTCAAGCAAGCGCTCCAGTTTGCCACGCGGAAAGCGGCAAATGACGGCACCCGAAACCGCCTCGGCGCTGTAGGCATAGTGCTCCTTGAGGGCCAGGCCCAGGAAATCGGAGCTGTAGAGAAAGCCGGTGATCTGGCGTCTTCCGTCTGGGAGCAATTTGAACAGGCGTACGGCCCCTTCAAGGATGTTGTAGACAAAGTCTGCTTCATCGCCTTCCTGAAAGATCGATTGGCCATCGGCAAGTGGAATGCGCGAAACGATCTGAGCCAGGCGATCAACCTCACGGCCTTGCAGCACGGAACAAATCGCCATGTCGCGCACATCACAGGCGGCACAAGGCATCAACGTGGTGTCGTTGCCCGGAACAGCTTCTGGAAGAACTTGAAATCGCGACATGGTTTCTCTCAATCCCGGCGCAACGGAATAAGCCGTTCGACCGATGAGGGAATGGTGGACCCCTTAAGGAAATGTCGCAAGCTCTTGACCTGAATCAAGGACTGCGGGCGCTGCCGAGCGGAAAATTGCTCATGCCTGATCTATCGGAATCCGACCCTAAGGAAGCTGGCGATCTCTCCATCGCACCTCTGGGTGAGAGCAACCTTCATCAGGCCTACGCACTTGTGCAGCTCCATGACACTGACCTGACATTGCGTGCCTGGTGTGGCCGTGTGGGCGAAGACTGGAAAGAGGGCCGATCGCACTGGGCGGTCGTAAGAGATCGTCGCGGCTATATTCATGCTGTCTTCCGGTATGGGCCCCGCACTAGCGCCGAGCTCAGTCAGCAATCAAACGTGACGGATCTCTACGCCGCAGGTTTGGCCAAGCGTCAAGCACTTGCAGCCATAAGGGCGTGGGCTCCAGGCCGTGCTTCCACGTGGCCCGGCGATCAGACCATGCCGTCTGACTGGTTGCTTGTGGCCGCCAAGACCAGCGAGCTCTGATCAGGTATCGTTCTGATAGAAATCAGCCTGTTTGCGGTACATTGCTGCATAGGAGCCATTGGCTGCGATCAGCGCCTCATGCGTACCGTCCTCGATGATGGTGCCCTGGTCCATCACCAGAATACGGTCGGCGTTGCGCAGATTTGAAAGGCGGTGGCTGATCAGGATGACGGTGCGGCCGGATTCCATTGTACCGTTGATCAACGCAGCCTCTGCCTCGGGATCGAGTGCTGCGGTCGGCTCATCGAGAATCAGTGTTTCGGCTCCAGTCCGCAGCATGGCGCGGGAAAGTGCCAGGCGTTGCCATTGACCGCCCGAAAGCTCACGGCCTTCGAGGAACTGACGCGAAAGCTTGGTATCGAGGCCATGGGGCAGGTCGTCGATGAGCGGCTTGGCGAGCCCTCTTTGGGCCGCTTCCATCAGGCGTTCGGAATCGGTGACACGCAGACCTTCTCCCATGGCGATGTTCTCACCGACGGTCAGATTGTAGTTCTGGAAAGGCTGGAACAGCGCCGCCGTGCGCGCGAACAAGGCCGCGGGCAACCATGCCTCAAGCTCAAGGCCGTCCAGTGTGATGCTGCCTGATTGCGGCCGATAAAGCCCGGTCATCAGTTTGATGAGTGTTGTCTTGCCCGACCCGTTTATGCCGACAATGCCGACCCGCACGCCTTTGGGGATGTGGAGGTTGAGGCTCTTCAGCGCCGGTCTGTTCCCGTTGAGATAGTTGAACGTGACATCCCTGAAACGATAACCATCGCCCGGCGAGGGGCCTTCCGTGGCCTTGCCACGTGGCGCGCCCTCATCAAGTCCAAGCAACGCATAAAGCCTCGACATGTAAAGCATGTCCTCATAGCCGCTGCTGAGCGTGGCCAGGAGAGAAGTCATGGCGTTCTGGCCCTGCCGTAGCAAAGCAGCAAACATCGTCATCTGGCCCAGCGTGATGCCGCCCACCACAGCCGTCCAGACGACCCAGATCTGGCCGGACATCAAGAAGCAGGTACTCACGCCAATCAGGACGATACCGATCCATGTACGCTGCATCTGCAGGCGACGGTCCTGGCCAAACAGCCAGTCGAACAGATGCTTGTAGCGTTCCAGGATGGCGTTATTGGCATCGCTGTGCAGGCGCTCGATGGCCGATGTTTCGGACACCATCAGACCTTCAAGATAGTTGCGTTGCCGCATTTCAGGTGTGCGGCCGGTGTAGAACCGGAATGCTTTGTTGGAGAAACGCACCTCGCCGAAAAACAACGGCAGCCCGGCAACCATGACCAGCAGGAGAGCCCAGGGTGAAAAGGTCCAGAGCAGTGCAGCAAACGAGACGATGGTCAGGCTGTATTGTGCTGCCTCGAAGCTGCGGTTGACCAGGCCGTAGGGTCGGGCGGCAGCAAACTGCCGTGCAAAGACAATCTGCTGTTGGGTTTCTGGATGTTCGATGGTTTCCAGATCCATGCGCAGTGTCTTGTCGAAGATCGCGCGGCTGACGGCATAGCCCAGCTCGGCATGGAGAATGCGTTTCTGAAAGACAAGCAAGCGTCTGGCAGACAGAAGCGATCCGATCACGGCAGCTTCGGCCACAACCCACAGCAACACCGTGTTGCGATCCCCAGTCAGGCCGGTGTCGACGGCGTTAAGAACGCCATCAACGATCATTTTGCCGATCCATGCTGCCAACACCGGAGCGGTGGCCACGACGACCGTGATCACGGCAATACCCAGGGTCAGACGCGGCGTGGTACGCCAGACCAATCCGAATGTTCGCGCAAGGAACCCTGCGCTCTGCCTCAGGGTTGGGGTCGCAATCTGGTCTGGGGTGTCATCCCGGAGGGTCATGGCTGCATCAAACTGACGCGAGCCTTATTGCGCGGCGACGGTCGCGGCACGTTCCCTGGCCATGCGTGCGGAAAGAACGCCGCCCTTGTGGGGGAAAGGTTCGGCCGGAATCGGGCGGTTCAGGAACGGGGCGAGTTTTTCGAAGCCTTCACCATCGGCAATGTTGATCACCAGAAGATCATCGGGCCTGTTTCTGAAATACGTCATGACTTCGCGGACGTGGCGGTCATAGACCCAGAAAAACCGCTCAGGAACAAAGTTGTAGCAGCCGAAAATCGCAGCGCGCAGAAGCTGGCGCATCTTGAGATAGTTCTCTTCTTCAGGTGTCTCTGCATCCTTGAAGGCCGGACGGTTGTGCCAGTGATTTTCACAGGATTGCAGCCATCCATCCTTGTCACGGATGGTCAGGACGAACTTGCTGCCGGGATAGGTCTGATCGAGTTGCTGATAATACGGCAACGTCGTGATGTCGGTCAGGGCGTCATAGTGTTTGAGGATCGAAAGCTCGGTCTCACCGTTGCTGAGTTCGGCATAGGTGGTCTCATCACCGGGATAATGGATGGCATCAAACCCCAGCATCTGCAGCCCTTGTGTGAGGGAGCGGGTTCCCGTGCGCGAAAGGCCGACGCCGAAAATCTTGGGTTTCTTCACGTCTGCACCATAGTTGAGGCGGTCGCTGTTGGATGCCTTCCACGCTTCGAGCTCATCATGGGTGAATTCTTCCTTTTCCTCGATACCCAGACGCGCCAGCTCTGACTCGGCCCGTTGGGGAAGTGTCTCGATGAAACGTTGCACATCTGCGGCGCTGGCATGAGCCGGTACCAGTTCACGTGTGTAACGCACAGCATGGCGTGCGACGGCGAAATCATCCACGTCATGGGTCTGCTCGGGCCATGTCTCCATGGCCATTGCAAGACGCTGGAACTGCATGTCGGTGCGGCTGCGCAACTCGCGCACCGCATACTTCATGAAAATGTGCCGGTTGAACTGGAAGTAATCGTGGAGAATTTCGAAATTGTGGAACTGCTTGTTCAGCCCCAGCGACTTCATGGCCAGGTTGCGCATGCGTGATTCAGGCCGCAGGACGTAGGCCATGTCGTCTTGCGGTGGCGTGATTGATGCCATTTTTGTCACGACATCGCTGCGTGTTACGTGCGCGCCGCAGTGGATGCGGCCTCGAAAACGGTCCGATACGTAACTGTCGACATAGGCGCAGTCGCAGGAGTCCAGGAACGGGCGCATGTCTTCAAGGATCAGGCAATCTGCATCCAGATACACGACGTAATCGCAGTCGTGCTCGATACGCAGCATCTGGGTAACGCATTCGGAAAACGGCCTGACATCATCAAGAATATGAACCGCGTCGGGACGAATGTGCTCCATCGCAAGAGCAAGAGATACGTCGCGTGTACGCTCGTCAATCTGCCGGAACACCAGGTCGATCTTGGCCATGATCTCAACTACTCAAACTTATCTGTTCGTTGAACGAGCCGGCCAACCTGGCAAAGAGCTCTGCATGGGAATCTGCGAATTCCTGCTTCCATCGCGTGTCTGGTTTGATGCATCCATCGAGGCTTTCATAGAAAGGCTTGCCACGATTGCTCAAGGACACAAAGGGTTTGCCGTTTTTGGTGGCATATTCCTTTGCGGCGACAAACTGGGTTGCACTGTTGCCGCCAAGGGGGTGGTGCCTGCACTTCTGAAAGTCCAGTATGGCGGGATCGAAAGCGATGCCGAATGTTGAACACAGATTTTCCATGACGGCTTTGGGATCACGCGACAGTGCTTCGTAGTGCACCTTTACCTTGGGACCATCAAAGGACTCGTAAAGTTCGATTCCGGCTCTGATCTGGCTGAGCCAGCGCGCAATTTCTGTTTCCGGCGCGCGCTCGGGATACTTGCGCATGCGCGAGTTCACCACAGCCCGGCCGTCTCGGATGAGAAGGACAAGGCAGGCCTGATCACCAGCATTCCTGAGTTCGCTGGTCCGCGCTCTGATCCAGTCAGTGTCCTTGGTTGTGTCGACAATGAGCGAGGCACCAACATGGTCTGCGACCTGACGATAAAGCGGTGCCTTCCTGTCCCAAACAAAGTTGGACCAGACCGGGCAGTCTTCCCCGCAGATCTTGCAGACACGCTTGTGAATTGGCTTTTTGGCGTCGTGGAGGTAGCGGATCTTGCCACCCTCGCCGACATAGAACGCATCGGGCTGACCATCCAGAATCAACCCAAGCAGGGTGGAGCCGGAATGTCCGGCGCCACACACCATCACAGCATTGAGTTGCGATTTCTTATCCACGTCCAGTTTTTCCCATCCCCGAAGACGCATCGTCGCGGTTTCGTTTGATTTTTCAAGGTATTGAACCGGTTTAGTCCTGCCTTGAACGTCATGCATTGCACGTGGATGCACTGCAAATCCTATGCCGCTGCCTCAATTGCAGTCGAAATCTGTGGGATTGCCGGGATGATCGCGTGGTTCAGCTTCCCAAACTCATCGGAACAGCATGATCGGGACCAGGCATGAGCGGATCATTTCGGTTGTTGTAGAGCCGATGATCAGGCTGCGGATACGGGAATGGCCATAGGCACCCATGACGACCAGGTCAATGTTGTCATCCCTGACCACTTCAGCAATCACGGCATCAGGCTGCCCGTTCAAGATATCGGTTTCAACCGACATACCTGCCTTTTCGCGCAGTTTTGTTGCCGCTTCGTCAAGCTGCTGTCTGACACCGCCTGTATCGGCTCCGACGCTCAGGACACGGCAGGCGAGCCCTTTGAATGCGGGGCTTGCGGCGACATGTTCGATGGCTTTCATGGCGCTGGCGCCGCCGTCATAGGCGATCAGGAAGCGCTGGATCGGTTTGAAGGCACGTGCGGCAACCAGAACCGGCTTGTGCGTGGCGCGTACCACCCGCTCCAGGTTCGAGCCCAGATGCATTGATGCGAAGTCAGCTGCCTGGCCTCGCTTGCCGATCACGATGAAGGAAGAATCATCTTCAAAGTCGTGGATGGCTTCAACGATATCGCCATTGCGAAGTTTGGTTGTGACTTCATCGACGCCATCCTCGTGGAGCCGCGCCTTGGCTTCGTCGAGAAGCAGGCGGCCGCTTTTGTGGGCAAGTTTGGCCTTCTGCTCATCCAGGCTGGCCAGCTCGACAAGCAGGGTGTCGCGCGCGTTGGCATCCAGGTTTCCACTCAGGTTGACCGGAGCGCTCGATACGTCGCGCCGGCCCAGAACATGAATCACATCGACGCTGTTGCCTGTACGCAGTGCCAGCCATGCGGCGTGGTCACACACACTCCGGGAATAAACCGAAGCGTCGATCAGTGCGGTGATGTTGGTCATGCTCTTGAACCCCTAATGGCCCATCAGACGCTCGATGGCGCCGGGTTTGTCATGGATGGCCAGCTTGTCGACGATGGTTTCACTGGCCTCGTTGAGGCCGATGATTTCAACTTCGGCACCTTCACGCCGGAACTTCAGCACCACAGTATCGAGCGATGCGACGCTGGAGATGTCCCAGATATGCGCACGTGAGACGTCAATGGTCACGCGGTCAAGCGCTTCGCGGAAATCGAAGGCGGTAAGAAAGTCGTCAGCGGATGCAAAGAACACCTGGCCTTCGACAACATAGGTCCGCGCTGCGCCATCTTCCGAAAGGCTCGATGTGATCTGGAAGACCTGTGCAATTTTCCAAGCAAACAGAATGCCTGACAGCAGGACACCGACAAGCACACCAATGGCAAGGTTGTGGGTTGCAACCACCGTGATGACGGTGGCCAGCATCACGATGGAGGAACTGCGTGGGTGGGTGCGCAGATTGCCAAGAGAAGCCCAGCTGAACGTGCCGATTGAGACCATGATCATGATCGCGACCAGTGCAGCCATGGGGACCTGCTTGACCCAATCACCCAGCACGACACACAGGATGAGCAGAAAGATCCCGGCGCAGAAGGTCGACAATCGACCACGGCCGCCTGATTTCACGTTGATCACCGACTGGCCGATCATGGCGCAGCCAGCCATGCCGCCGATGAAACCGGTCGCCATGTTGGCGACGCCCTGGCCGACACATTCCCGGTTTTTGTTGCTGGTCGTATCGGTGAGCTCATCAACGATTGACGCCGTCATCAGGGATTCCAGCAGGCCAACGACGGCAATCGCTGCAGAGTAGGGCAGTACGATCAGCAAAGTCTCGAGGTTGAACGGCACGTTGGGCAACAGGAAGATTGGAAGGTCTGAAGGCAGATCACCCATATCGCCAACGGTGCGCAGGTCAAGATCAAGGCCCAGCGTCAGGCCTGTGAGAACCAGAATGCAGATCAGCGGAGAGGGGATCGCCTTGGTGAGGTGAGGGAGCAGGTAGATGATCGCCAGGCCACCCGCGACCATGACATAGGTGAGCCACGGCACATCGATCAGTTCAGGCAATTGAGCAAGGAAGATCAAGATGGCCAGAGCATTTACAAAGCCGGTCATGACCGAACGCGAAACAAAACGCATCACCCGGGCCAGCTTTACAGCGCCGGCCAGCACCTGGATCAGGCCAGCCAGGACCGTGGCAACCAGCAGATATTCAAGACCGTAGTCGCGTACCAGCGTGACCATCAGCACGGCGGTGGCAGCTGTGGCAGCCGAGATCATGCCGGGTCGTCCACCGACAATGGCGGTAATCACGGCAATCGAAAAGGACGCGTAGAGTCCAACCTTGGGATCGACGCCGGCAATGATCGAGAAGGCAATGGCTTCTGGAATCAGCGCAAGCGCGACTACCAGACCGGCCAACACGTCACCGCGGATGTTGCCGAGCCATTCAGAGCGCATCGTGTAGAGGAAGTCGGTATTCAGGGATCTCTCCAGTCGAATGTGCGGGTTCGCACGTCCGGGTATCAGACGGGGCGTTGATGGGGTTCTACGCGGGGAACATGAAAATGCTGCGCTGCAGCAAAGACGAAATATAGCGCCGGGAAGCCCGGGGCAAGGGCTTTGTCAGAGCAACAGGGAGTAGGCCTGTTCGAACTTCAACAGGGCGATCTTCATCTCGACTCCGCCGTCGCCGGAGAATCCACCTAAACCGTCTGCACCCACCACACGATGACAGGGAATGATGACCGGGATGGGGTTGGAGCCACAGGCCTGGCCTATCGGTTGTGTGGGCACGCCGAGTTCCTGAGCAATCGAGCCATAGGTGCGTGTTTCGCCCTTGGGAATCGCAAGCAAGGCGGCATAAACCTGCTGCTGGAAATCTGAGCCCTCCGGTGCCAACGGCAGATCAAACGTCTCGCGGGTGCCATCGAAGAATTCACGAAGCTGCTTTAGACCTTCCTTGAGCACGGGCGTGCGTTCGCCCTTGTCCCTGGCGTCCCACATCAGTTGTGTGATGTTGCCGTCTTCCTCGACAAGGCCCAGTTGCCCAACGGGAGTTTTGATGGCGCCAATGTTCATGGCACCAGTCTCTCGCCGGACGCTGCCGGGTGCAAGCGGTGAGCGACTATGCGGTGGGGGTGTTGTTGTCTGCCGGCTCGGCTTCCAAGTCATCAGCCGTCTCTCCGGTCATCCAGACCGTGACCAGCTTGTGGAACAGCGCCAGAATGACCGGGCCGATGAACAGGCCCAGAAGACCCATGGTCAACGTGCCGCCAATAACGCCGATCAGGATCACGATCATCGGTGTTTCCAGGCCGCGCGCCATCAGGATGGGCTTGAGCACATTGTCGATGAACATGACCGGCAGCATGTAGACCGTGAAGATAACGGCAACCATGGTTGGTTCGACAGACCAGACGTAGATGATCGTAGGGATGACCACCAGGGGTGGAACCTGGACGATCGCGGCCATGACGAAAATCACGGAGAGGAACCCTGCAAAGGGCAGTCCTGCAACCAGGAATCCGATGGCACCCAGAGTTCCCTGGATCAGGGCAACGCCGATCACACCGCGTGAGACGTTCTGCACTGTTGCGGTGGCCATCTTTACATAGGTCAGGCCACGTTCTGCAGAAATGCGTCCAGCGATACGCTCGCAAAGTGTCTTCATGGAAAGCGAGGTCGCCAGGAAGATGGCCGCAAAGACGATCGAAACCGCAAATTGCAGAACACCAATGGTCAGCGTTGCGCCGCCATTCAGAACGGCAAGGCCAAACTTTTCGATCTGAGGTGCGAAGGTCTTTGCCGTTTCTGTCAGGTTGACACTGGCGTCATGCCACAACGCGTAAACCTTGCTGCCGACAACGGGCCAATCCTTCACAGACGCATCAGGTGGCGGCACGGCAAATGAGCCGCTCTTGAGCGTATCGGAGAGCCCGCCAAGTGAACTGGCCATCGACTCAACGGCCAGATAGGCAGGCACCAGAAGGATCAACAGGCCAAGCAGCGCGAACAGAACCGAAGCCCAGCTTCCGCGCATGCCGGTCTTTCTCTTGAAAGACTCGAAGAGGGGCGAAAGCGCAACAGCCAGGATCGCCGCCCAGACCAGGATTGTCAGGAAAGGCGAGATCAATGTGAGCGAAAGATAAGCAAGAACGCCAATGATGGCGACAATGATCAGGACATCGATCGAATAGGTGATGACCTTCTGCTTCTGTATTTGATCGTCCATAAAAGAATCCTCTGCCCTGGCTGGTCGCGCGAAACTAGATTAGCGCGACCAGGGGAACAAGTTTGACGGGAACCGGGTGACAGGTAGGCTTTTTTTGATAGTCGGCGCACAGGTCACGGCATACCAAACCTGCTGTGTAAACGCTGCGGGTTCAGGTCTGATCCCTGCCACCCAGCCAGCGATAGATGCCGCCGCCCAGAACACCACCAACCAGCGGTGCCACCCAGAAAAGCCACAACTGACCCATGGCCCAACCGCCTACAAACAGGGCGGGACCGGTGCTGCGTGCAGGGTTCACTGACGCATTGGTCACGGGAACACTGATGAGATGGATCAGAGTAAGCGCAAGTCCGATTGCGAGCGGAGCAAAACCTGCAGGGGCGCGTTTGTCCGTGACGCCCATGATGACAATCAGGAAGAACGCTGTAAGCACGACTTCGGCAACCAGACAGGCCACAAGGGTGTAACCCTCGGGCGAATGTTCGCCGTAACCGTTGGAAGCAAACCCGTTATCAAGGCTGAATCCGGCCTGGCCACTGGCAATGATGTAAAGAACTCCCGAGGCCACGATCGCACCAAACACCTGTGCTGCCCAATAGGGCACGATGTCCTTGGTATTGAAACGTCCGCCGGCCCAAAGTCCCAGGGTGATGGCTGGATTGAAATGCGCGCCAGAAATATGACCCACGGCGTAAGCCATGGTCAGGACCGTCAGGCCGAACGCAAGCGCGACGCCCGCAAATCCAATACCCAGTTCCGGAACGCCTGCTGCGAGGACCGCGCTACCGCAACCTCCGAAGACAAGCCAGAAAGT
>Ga0055584_100005724_pt1 | contig 12176 bp, 8 predicted proteins | sample OSDHelmetaG_FD_58716 | JGI IMG/M metagenome (GOLD analysis project Ga0055584, IMG submission 58716) | Pelagic marine sediment microbial communities from the LTER site Helgoland, North Sea, for post-phytoplankton bloom and carbon turnover... | ecosystem: Environmental > Aquatic > Marine >... | reverse complement strand
CCTCGAGGTCTTCGAGCTGTGCCCCGCGAACTGCGGCTTCGAGTCTTACTGCTCGTCGTCGCCCAACTCCACGGGGCTCTCGGCGATCATGCTGGCCGGCGGTAGCGCGAGCATTGGCGCCAACGACCTGTCGCTCGTGGCCACGGGTTGCCCCGGCGGCACGATCGGTATTTTCGCCTACGCTCCCGACCGCGCGTCGAACCCGGTCGGGAACGGCACGCTCTGCCTCGGATCCGTGATTCGACTGGGCGTGGTGTCCGCCAACTTCTTCGGGACGGCGACGCTGCCCTTCGACAACACGGCGCCGCCCAACCCGAGCGGTCAGGTTGCCGTGGGGGAGACCTGGAACTTCCAGTTCCTCTACCGGGACCTGGCGGGTGGCGGTGCGCTCTTCAACCTGACCGACGGCCTGGGCGTGACCTTCTGCCCCTGAGGCGGTGTCCCTCGCACGGGGTCCCCTGATCCAGGGACAAGGCCCCTGATCCACGGCCCCGCTCGACCGATCCGGTCGAGCGGGGCCGCTCCATGGACGGAGGAGGAGTGCTGGGGAGGAGAAGGGTCTATGATCTCGCCGGCCACGCCGCGCCCGGGGCGCGCTTGTGCACGGAGAGACCGATGTTCTTGCCCATCAGCGACGCGCCGAATCCGCCCGGTCGGCCCCTGGTCACCTGGGCCCTGATCGGGGTCAACGTCGCGGTCTACCTCCTGGCGGCCGTGGCGCTCGGGGGACCGGCGGACCCCTCGAGCCCGGCGGTCCAGGAGCTCCTCCGCGAATGGGGGCGGGGGGCCGCGATCCCCGGGCTGACGAACTACGACCTCTTCGTCTTCGAGTACGGCTTCAGGCCGGCGCACGCGTCGCTCCTGACCCTCTTCAGCTCGATGTTCCTCCACGGCGGGTTCTTCCATCTCGCCGGGAACATGCTGTTCCTCTGGATCTTCGGGGACAACGTGGAGCACAGGCTCGGGCGCGGGGGATACCTGCTCTCCTACCTCGGGACGGGGGCCGCGGCGACGCTGCTCTTTTCGGCCATGTCGCCGGGTTCCGACGTTCCGCTGGTCGGGGCGAGCGGCGCGATCTCAGGAGTGATGGGGTTCTACTTCCTCTTCTTCCCGCGGAACGTCGTCAACGTCTTCGTCCTCTTCTTCGTCTTCATCCAGGTCATCCGGATCCCGGCCCGGGTCGTGCTCGGGGGCTACATCGTCCTGAGCAACATCCTCCCTGCGCTCGCCCAGGGGAGCGCGGGACCCTCGGGTGTCGCCTATGGGGCCCACATCGGTGGCTTCTTCGCCGGCCTCGGGGCGGCGTTCCTCGTGGATCGGCGGGAGCGTGAGTCCCGGCCGCGGGAGTACCGCGACGCGGGGCCGGCCCGGCCGACCCCCGAGCGGCAGGCGTCCTTCCAAGCGCTCGTGTCGGCAGGCAAGATGAACGAGGCCGCCAAGGCCTTCTTCGGGCCGCATGACCATGCGCTCGACCGCGAAGCACCCCGGGAGGTCCTGATCCTCGGCCGCTGGCTCTCCGAGACCGGCGACGCGCGCGCGGCGCTCTCCGCCTTCCGGCGTGTCCTCGCAGCTCACCCGACCGGCCTGATGGCGGCCGACGCTCACCTCGGCGCTGGGTTGGTCCAGCTGAAGAACATGCAGCGGCCGACGTCCGCCTATCAGCACTTCCTCGACGTCATCGACCTCGAGCCTGGGAGCGAGGCGGCGGAGATCGCACGCCAGGGGATTCAGTTCATCGAAGGGGCCTCCAGGGACCGCTGAGATGACACGACCCGGTCTTGGGCGAGTCGCGGCGCGCCCGCGCGGCGCGCGCACCCCGGTGGAGGGGGGGCAGGCGTGAGCGGCGGGGCCGCCCATCGGCGTCGGCTCGGGGCGAGCCTGTTCGTCAGCTGGCTCCTCTTCTCGAGCGCAGCGGTGGTCATCGTCATCGCTGCCCCGGCCCCCCCAGCCACGGTGGCGGCCTCCCGAGTCGCCATCACGGCCCTCGCCTGGGCCGTGATCACCATGCTCCGGGGGGGCGGCCTCGGGTTGGGCAGCGTGGATCGGCGGACCTCCCGCCGGATCTGGGTGTCCGGGGCGCTGCTCGGCGCCCACTTCTCGCTCTGGATTCTCAGTCTCACGCTCACCTCCGTCGCTCACGGGGCCGTGCTGGTGGGGCTCCAGACCCTCTTCGCCGGGCTCTTCGGCCTGCTGCTGGGCGACCGGGTGTCCTTGCGGCTCGTCGTCGGGGTTGGCGTGGCGCTGACGGGCACCGCGATCCTCACGGGCTCCGACGCTGGCACGGCCACCCTGCTGGGCGACGGCCTCGCCATCCTCGCCGGCGCCTGCAGCGCGGCGTACCTGGTCGTCAACCGCGGCGTCGGGCACGCGCTCCCGTTGCCGACCTTGCTCGCCTGGGTGAATGCCATCGCGGCCCTCACCATCGGCGCCTGGATAGGACTGACCGGGGCGCCCCTCTGGATGCCCACGGCGGGGGGCGTGGAGGTCCTCGCGATCCTCTGGCTCGGGCTCGGGCCGGGCCTTGTCGGACATGGGTCCATGAACTGGGCGGCGCGATCCCTCCCCGTCCACGTGGTCTCCCTCACCGTGCTGCTCGAACCTGCGGGCGCTGCGGTGCTGGCCTGGGTGGCCCTCGGCCAGTCCTTCGGCTGGGCGGAGGTGATCGGCGCGGGGCTCCTGCTCATCGGAGCCGGGATCTCAGCCACGGATCAGGGAGGGGTCGAGCCGCCGGACTGAGCCAGGGCCGCGGCGATCGCCGCGACGTGTTCCATTGTGGTTCCGCAGCAGCCACCGACGATCCGCAGGCCCTGTGACCTGGCGGCGGACGAGCACCACGCGGCCATGCACTCGGCGTCCACGGGCCAAGCCCACCCCCCGTCCTCCAGCGAGGGAACCCCCGCGTTCGGCCACGCGCCGAGGGGACCGCGCCACGCGCCCCTCAGAGCACTCAGGGGTCCGTCCATGGGCGCCGGACCGAAGGAGCAATTCAGTCCGACGAGGTCGACCTCGAAGTCAGCCGCGAAGCGGGCGATGTCCTCGACGTCGCCACCCTCGGGCAACCGGCCATCCTCTGTGAGGCTGAAGGTGGAGAGGAGCGGGACGGTCCCGTCCTCGTCTCGAACGGCCTCGACGATGCGCCGTGCAGCACGGATGCCGGGGAGGGTCTCCAGGAGGAGACCGTCCACCCCTCCGTCCAGGAGCCCGCGGATCCTCCGAGGGTCCGCACCCGCCTCACCGCTCGCCTCTCCGGTGCCGCTGCCCGGACCGATGACCCCGAGGCACAGCGGCTCGGCGCCCAGGTCGCGCGCGGCGGCGCGAAGGAGCTCCGCCCCTGCCCTCGCGACGTCCTCAGCCCGGTGCGGGACACCGCGCCGTGAGAGCTCGCCGGCGCTCGAGCAGAACGTGTTGCTCCTGAGGACCTGGGCCCCGGCCGCGAGGTGCTCCCGATGGAGGGCTCGCACCATCACAGGATCGTCCAGGTTCAATCGCTCCACCCCGGATCCGGAGGCGCTCTCTCCGATCCTCGCGAGGAGGCCCGTACCAGCGGCGCCATCGAGGAGGAGGGGGCGGCCCTCCGGTAGCCAGCGCGAGTCGGTCGCCCGGCCGTGCATCAGGGACCTGTGGGGGAGTTCGATGGTGACTCCAGCGAGACCTCCACGGTGATCTGCGTGCCGCTCCCTGGCGCGGAGGTCATTTTGAAGTCCGCGCCCATGAGGCGTGCGCGCTCTTGCATGCTGACCAGGCCGAGCCCTGCAGAAGAGTCATCTCGTCCATCCTTCATCTCGAAGCCGTCCCCGTCGTCGACGACGGACAGGCGGAGCCGGGAGCCGACCTGCTCAAGTCGGACCTCGACGCTGCTCGGGTTCGCATGCTTGATTGCGTTCCGGATCGACTCCTGCGTGATCCGGAAGAATGCGAGGCCGATGTCGGAGGGCAGCTTCAAGTTGAGCTCCGGTCCCAGGAAGGCGATTCTGGCATCCGTGAGGCTGCCCTGGCGGTCACACTCCGAGCCGATAGCCTTCGAGAGCCCCAGGTCATCGAGGACCGTCGGGTGGAGCTGGCGTGAGAGCGCGTGGATGTCGGCCATGAGCCTCTCCAGGTCGTCGTGCAGCCCGGTGAGCAACGAGGGAACCTCAGTGCCCACCCCTTCTGGGAGGCGCGCGCGGATCGTCGCGGTGTTCATGGAGGTCGCGGCCAGCCTCTGGGAGAGGTCGTCGTGAATCTCACGCGCGATCCGGCTTCGCTCTGACTCCTGGGCCATCGCCAGACGCCGTTGAAGCTCCTTCAATCGAGCCTCGGCGCGCTCTTCCTCGCGGAGATCCTTGGCCACAGCCATGAGTACGGTCACCTTCCCCAAGTCTGTTGATAGTGGGGAGATCGTCCAGCTGATCCGGAGCTTGACCCCATCGCGACCAATCGCCTCGTGGATCGCCTGGGTCTCGGACCTCGTCGTGGTCGTCTTGTCCACCTGCTCGCGGAAGCGAAGGCGGGAGGCCTCATCGTCGAAGGCGTCTGTGAGCTCGCCCGCGAGCGTGTTCCCCAGCCCCAGGAGGGCCTCGGCGCGACGGTTCCAGTCGATGATCCGGAGGTCATTGGAGAAGGTAATGAGGGCTGCCGGCGCGCCCTGGAAGAGAGCCTGGAAGCGCCGCTCGCTCGTATCGAGGCGATCGAGCAAGCGGTTGTCCGCGGTCAGGTCGCGGATGACCACGAGGAGGCACTCCTTGCCGTCCAGCTCGGTCCGAGCGGCGATCAGGTCCGACTCGTGGGGGATGGCGAACTTGTCGACGACCTGGACGTTTCGAGAGAGGAGCGGCCCAGCGTCGCCCGCCGTCGTGGCCCCGTCAACTCCGGCGAGGAGCGAGACCACGTCTGGAATCCCGAGCCAGGAGGCGTCCCTCTCAAGGAGCTCGTCACGTTCGAACCCGAAGCTCCTGGTCATCGCCTCGTTGGCGAAGGAGATCTGTCCGTCGGCTTCGATGAGCACGATCCCGTCGTGGGAGGAGTCGAGCAAGCGTGCGTAGCGGGCCTCCCGCTGGGCGGCCTCGGCCGCGAGGGTCTTCGACTCCGCCACCTCGGAAGAGAGCTGCTGCGTGGCCCCCTCGGCGCGGATGAAGCGAACGAAGCTGTACACGACCAGCATCAAGAGGGCGGCGAGCAGAGCAATCTGAATCTGCGGGCGCTGGTAGAGATGGGGGAGGACGCGGGCGACTTCGACGGAGGTGGGTTCGGACCAGTTACTGTCAGGGAGCTTTGAGCGGACCTGGAAGGTGTAGGCGCCGGGAGGGAGGTTGAAGTACTGGACGGACTTTGCGGAGTAGCTGTCTACCCAGGTGACCTCTGCTGGGTCGTCGGCCTCGGCTTCGATCAACCGATAGGAGAAGGTGGCCTCGGCAGTACTGGGCATGGCGACGGCTCCGAAGCCAATGTCGACGTCGGCGGAGCCGAAGACCTTCGCCACAGCGATTTCGTCGGCTGTGTCCATGTACTCGTCATTCACGACAACGGAGTTGATCAACGTCCGAGGCGGTTCGACAGAGTAGGTCGACTGCTGGAGGCTGTACCCCATGAGCCCATCGAGCGTGGGTAGCAGGACCGTACCGCACTCGAGGTGGGCTCCGGCTGCGCCATCGCTCTCCTTCGAAGTCAGGCCCAGGGTCAGGTCCCCAACCGTGTCGAGGCCAGCCTTGAGCTCTGGAAGCGGGACACGCATGAGCCCCTGGTTGGAGTTGGCGAGGAGCACCTGCGCTCCGGTCTCCTTGTCCGTCATGAAGCCGACCCAGCCCAGGTAGTCGCAGCGCAGCCCCGACGTCACGGTGTACTGGTCCACCACCGACTTGTCCTCGCTCAAGCGGAACAACCCGTCACCGTACGTTGAGAGCCACAGGTCGCCCTCTGGGCCGATCGTCAGGTACCGCGGCTCCACGGCACTGCCTAGCTCGAGGACTCGGGTCGGCCCTGCGCCTTCGGTGGCCGTATCCAGCCGATAGAGTCCGCCGGTGACCGCGTAGAAGAGCTTCCCGTCACGGGCGGCGAGCATGGAGGGAGCGGGGTCCGGCCCTGGGAGGGAGCGCCCGCGTCCTCCGTCTGCAAGGACCTGGAAGATCGCCCCGGCCGCTGCCGCCCAGACCTCTCCGGTGTCGGACTCGACGATAGCCCGCACGCGGTCCCCGGTGCTCTTCGTCGGATAGATGGTGTCAGCCTCAAGCCGGAGGACCCCCAGGCCGGTTGCGAGCCAGCTCTGACCACCCTGCAGACTTGTACATCCCAGAATCCGGGTCGAATCCACGCCGTCGAAGGAGAGGTCCGTCCAGGTCGCGACGGCCCGGGGGTCGGTCTGCTCGTAGATGACGGGCGCGGCTTGGGCCGTCGGTTGGATGAGCGCCGAGTTGTCGCTGAGCCGGTAGATCCCGTTCGCGTAGAGAGGGGGGGTGTTCACCGCGCGGGCGAGATGAAATGCGGGTGTCCTCTCGATGTAGAGGAGACCGTCACGATCTGTCCCGATCCAGGAGCCCCGACCTCGAACCGCGAATGCGCGGGGGCGCTCTGCGGCGTCGTCTTCCAGCAGCATCAGGGGCCCCGAGGGGGCACCACGAGAGAAGACGAGCTGCGTCGAGTCTGAACAGGCCAGCATCGTCATCCGCTCATTGACACGCAGGGTCGCGTAGATGTCCGGAGCCTTGAAGTCCTTGCGGGGCGCCAGGTCATCCACCGAGACCATCCCGCCACGGTGAACCGCGAGGAGTGCGTCCGGCGGTGCGGGCAACAGCGACCGATAGACACGGTCGTCAAGCTGCTGAACGCCCTCCGTGCTCAGCTTCCACAGGCCCCATGCGCCGGCGGCATAGAGGGCCCCCCCGTTCCACTCAAGGCCGACTGTGCCTTGGCGAGGGGCGATCCCGAGGACCTCAGCGCGGCCGTCCCGGAGGACGGCGAGTTGTTGGCCTGCCGTCACGATGGTCCCATCGTCGAGCACTTCGATTCGATGGATCTCCATTCCGGGGGACGACGGGAGTGGCTCGAAGAAGTCGTCCCGATACCGGAATAGCAGGCCGCTCTTCGTGCCGATCAAGAGATCATCGTCATCGACCTCGAGCGCGGTGACCCGGTGGGCAAGCGCGGGGCCGCCGTTGCTGATCGGGACGTCGGAAAACTCGTTGCCGTCAAACACCGAGAGGCCCGCGAGGGTGCCCACCCAGAGCTGGCCGCTCTCGTCGAACTCGAGGGCCCGGATGGAATTCGACGGGAGGCCGTCCTGAGTGGCGAAGCGGAGCTCGGTGTAGTGTTCCTCCTTCGACTGCGCGGTGAGCAGGGGCGCGAGAGTGAAGGCGAGGGCGGCGAACACCCAGGGTCGAAGAGGCGCCATGCTTGATTCTTGGCTGGTCTGGGCAGGGCCCCCGTGCGGGAGCCTGGTCAGGCACATTCGGAGCGGACGACGGCTCGACTATAGGGGAAGGGCCGGCCTGAATCGCATGGGTGCTCGCCTGGATGCCAAACGGGAGCGACCCGCGCGGGCCATGGGCCCCGCGCGGGTCGCGTCGGAGGGGGCTGCGGCCAGGCCGCCTCTCGCCTACTGGTTCACCGTCGCCGTGGAGGTCGAGATGACCTGGAGCGAGGTGTCGTGGATGATCCACTGGAAGAGGAAGGCGCCCTCGATCGCAGGGGTCTGGTTGAACAGGAGCCCGCCAGCGCCGCTGCTGTTGAGCAGGGTCGGGGAGAATCGACGCCCGAAGGCCGCCGCGGAGGCCTGGAGCGCGACCGGGTAGAGCCCGCCAATGTCGTCAATGAGGGGGATCGACTCCCACGCCACGGAGCGCGCGACCCAGAGGGAGGCGAAGCCGTTCGGGACCCCGCCCTCCACGTCGATGAACGCCGGTCCGCTGTTGCCGGCACCGGGGCCGGAGAACACCGCCCGCGCCTGGGTGGGGGTGATGTTGAAGACGTCGGCCTCGCCGTTGCCGAAGCACTGCGAGTACGAGAGCCGCAGGGAGGTGTAGCCAGGTTGGTAGGCCGCGAACGCGGTTCCGATGCCGGACTGGACGAGCTGGGCGCCACCGGCGAAGCCGGGCACGCTGGCGACTTGCTCCGCGCGCTGGCCGGCGCTGTCGACGATCCACGCGATGCTGCCGCCTCCGCTCGCCCCAGTGTTGGTCTCGACCACCGTGTAGCGATCCGTCTGCGGGTCGTAGTCGGTCGAGGAAATCCCGTCGTATCCGACGGAGAAGTCCTCTCCGTCCACCTCGTCCGTGAGGATGTTGCCGCTGGTCACCTCGACGCTGTCAAAGCGCACGAGCTTCACCGAGTCCGGGGGGAAGGGGAAGACACCGAGGTCGACGGAGACCACGACGTTTCCCGCTCCGTCCACTTCGACCGGGCCAGAGAACCCGTCGAGTTGCGCCACCTGGGACAGGGCGCCGCTGATGAGGTCGAGGCGATAGAGCGCGTTCGCCCCGAAACCGGCGGGGGAGCCCGTCACGTAGGCGAGCCCGGGCACGACGTCGAACGCGAGGTCGAAGTTGAACGCGAGGGTGTTCAGGAGGCGGGATGTACCGGTGTCGAGGTCGAGCTCCGAGATCGTGCCGAAGGACGACTCGCCGATGTAGGCGAGCCCGGCAGCCTCGTCGACTCGGACGAAGCTCGCGAACACCGAGGAGGGGCGGGTGCCGTAGTCGCGGAGGATGGTCCCGTCGGCGGAGCGGTGGGAGGTGTTGGACCCGTCGAAGATGAGGATGGAGCCGTCGGTGAAGACGTGGATCGCAGGGAACGTGCCGCAGTAGGGAGACAGGTCAATGGACCCGGCGACGGAGTAGCCCTCGCTGGGGGTCACCTGGGCGAAGGTCGAGGCGGTGAGCGCCGAGCCCAGGAGGGCGGCGGCAAAACAGGTCGAAAGGGGCTTCATGAGGGTCGAGAGGTTGGCTGGCTCCGGGAAGCGGAAGCGCAAGAAAGAGGTCTGGTGAAGTTGATTCGGTCAGCGGGGCCCCGCGGGGGGAGGCGCCGTGGAAGGAGGCCCGGTGGTCGGTCGCGCCGCGGCCGAGGCGTCCACCGTGGGGGCAGGGACTCGCTCGGGGTGAACCCGGGTGAGGATCTGGTACGCGGCCTCGACGATCCCCAGCCCGGCGTCGCCGTTGAACGCGCCGTCGATCTCGACGATGCGGCCCTCTGGGCCGCAGGCTCGGAGCGTGGACAGCAGGGCGTGGTTGCGGATCACGTCGCCCATTCCCTCGAGGGTGACGATGAGTGGTGGGTCGAGCTCGAGGAGCTGCTCGGCGGTGTACTGGGGCCAGTCGACGAACCCGCGCTCGGCGGCGAGGTCGCGGACGCCGCCGAGGCGGAGGGTGTCGGCGTAGCTCGTATTGGCCGTGGCGCCGAAGAACGTGTCGCCGTAGACGGAGAGGTAGATGCCAGGCACGAGGTCGCTGTCGGCGACCACGGCGTCAAGCGCTGCCAATTCGCGGTCGTAGCTTCGGACGAATGCGGCAGCCCGGTCCCGAACGTCAAGGAGCGCGCCCAGCGCGCGGATGCTCGCCCGCGTGGTCTCGACGCCTCTCATGTCCCCGAGGTCGAAGACCTGGATCCCGTTCTCTCTGAGCCGGGCGAGGTAGGCCTCGTCGGCGTACAAGGTCACGATCACCAGGTCTGGACGCAGGGAGAGCACCGATTCGAGCGCGCCAGAGCTGGAGACCGTCGGGCGCGCTCCGAAGCGCCAGGCCACCGGGTGGCGCGAGGTGTACTCGGTGACCGCGACGAGTCGCTCGGGCTCGACGAGCCCGAGCAGGGCGTGGTCGGAGATCGTGCTCAGCGAGACGATCCGCTGGTATGGGGCCACGGGGACCGCGACCCCGCGGGCATCCACGACCTCGGTCGCTCCGGCCTCCGGCGCGTCGGCGGCGCCACTCTTTGTGGGCACCACCGTCCGCGCACCGCCAGGAAGGGTGGCGGCCCACATGGAGAGCAGGAGCGTCGTGACCAGCAGCGCGCCGTTGACGAGGTTGGTCTTCATCTAGCTCTCTCCTCCCCGTGCGAGCTTGAATCCGAGGCCACCGCCCTCGATCAGCTCCACGCCGTACACCGGCGTGATGTGGCGGTCGTGGACGATCTCGTCTGCGGGGCCGTCGGCGTGGACCGTTCCGCACTCCAGCAGGACCGCGCAGTCGGCGATGGCGCGCACCTCGGAGAGGTCATGAAGGCAGACGAGGATGGCGGCGCCCCGCTCCCGGAGTCGCCTCAGGATCGCGTGGAGCTCCAGGGCATGCCGGACGTCCTGGGCGCTGGTGGGCTCATCCAGCAGCAGGACGTCGGCGCCCGTTGCGAGCGCCCGCGCGAGGAGGACGCGCTGCTGCTCACCGCCGGAGAGTTCGGTGAAGGGGCGGCACGCCAGGTGGGCGATATCGGCGTCCTGGAGGGCAGTGTCGACGATCTTCTGGTCCTCGTGCCCGAGGCCTCGGAGTCCGCGGCGGTGGGGGAAGCGGCCCTGTGCCACGACGGAGTGGACGAGGAGCGGCGCCGAGAGCAAGGAGCGCTGGGGCACGTAGGCGACGCGCTGCGCTCGCTGTTCCGGGGTGACGGTCCGGAGGTCCTCGCCGTCGAGGGCCACCTGGCCCCTGGAGCTGACGAGGCCGACCAGGGCCTTGAGGAGCGTGCTCTTGCCGGACCCGTTGGGGCCGAGGAGCGCGGTGATCGAGCCGCGTGCGGCGTCGAGGTCAACGCCGCGCACCACGTCTGGGCCACGTCGGTAGCTGGCCCAGAGGTCCCGTACCTGAAGTCCGCCCTTCACGCGATCCTCCCCTCACGGCTGGCGCGGGCGAGGAGGATCAGGAAGAGCGGCGCGCCGACCAGCCCCGTGACCACCCCGAGGGGGATCGTCCCTGCGGTTGGGAGGACACGCGTGAGGACGTCGGCGGCCGTGAGGAAGGCGGCGCCGCCCACGAGGGAGGCGGGGATGAGGGCGCGGTGTTCGGGCCCCGTGAAGGGGCGGAGCGCGTGGGGGACGACGAGTCCGACGAAGGCCACGTTGCCACCGATGGCCACCGCGGCCGCGGTGAGCGTGGAGGCCCAGACGATGACCCAGCGGCGGGCGGCGTCGACGTCGACACCGAGGGACTGGGCCTCCTCTTCGCCGGAGAGCAAGAGGTCGAGGTGGCGGCTCCAGCCCATGGCGACGACGGAGGTCACCGCCACGAGGGGGAGCGCGAGGGCGGCGTGCCGCGGCCCCTTGGCGTCGACGCCGCCGAGGGTGAAGGCGACGACCGCCCGGCCCATCTCCCAGGTGTTCTGGGCGAGGCTCATGAGCAGGCTCCCCAGGCTCAGGAAGAGGCTGGAGAGGATGAAGCCAGTGAGCAGGACCGTGACGATGCTGGCGCCGCGGCCCGTCACGGCGAGCAGGAGCGTGAGGGAGAGCCACGCGCCGAGCAGGCAGCCGACGGGCAGGATCAGCTCGGCCGGGATCCAGTCCAGGCGTGCGGCCAACAGCGCGTTCCAGAGGACGAGCACGAGCACCCCGCCGAGGGTCGCGCCTGCGCTCGTGCCCAGGATCGAGGGGCTCGCCAGGGGATTCCTGAACAGCCCCTGGACGAGGACGCCCGCGCCGGCGAGCGCGGCTCCAGCCAGGATCGTGTTCGCGAGCCGCCAGGCCCGGAGGCGGAGCAACGTGCTCCTCAGCGCTTCGTTGGAGAGGTCTCCCTCACCGACGAAGAACGACAGCGCGACGGCGACGCCGAGCGCGAGGACCAGCACGGTCCAGGTGGCCTGCAGGCGGCTCACTGGACCTTCAGCCTGCTCCAGGGGTCCCGACTTCCGGGGATCAACGCCGGCGGGGGCGCGTCCCTGAACAGTGGAGACGAGCGGGGGAACCCCGCTGGAGAGGCTGGCGCCGCGGCGCGTGGGGGGCACGTCGGCCCCAGGGGGGAGCGGCTCCGGTGGAGCGCCCCAATGGTGGATTGGCTACTGATTGTCACGCTTCCCTCCGAAGCACGAACAGTTGCAGGCAGTGGCCGGTCTCCTGGCTGGCACGTCAGGGTTTCCTGTGGCTCCGGATGGGGGCCGCAGGGCGTCCGTGGCCGTCGCACCTTCCCGATCCTCTCGTGAGCGCGGAGCGCTCAGGATCAGTGGTTCATCACGACGGCCGAGGCGTGTCTACAGTGGCGGGGGCCGCGTCGGTCATGGACCCTGGAGGGGTCCGC
>Ga0055584_100005723_pt1 | contig 12177 bp, 10 predicted proteins | sample OSDHelmetaG_FD_58716 | JGI IMG/M metagenome (GOLD analysis project Ga0055584, IMG submission 58716) | Pelagic marine sediment microbial communities from the LTER site Helgoland, North Sea, for post-phytoplankton bloom and carbon turnover... | ecosystem: Environmental > Aquatic > Marine >... | reverse complement strand
GCGGCTTACCCGGCGCTACGGCGCCTGGTTGATGGTCGATGAAGCGCACAGCGCCGGGATCTTCGGCAAGCGCGGCGCGGGGCTCGTCGAAGAGTTGGGACTCGCGGACAGCGTCGACGTCCGCGTCGGAACGCTGGGCAAGGCGCTCGGAAGCTTCGGTGCCTACGTGGCCGGCTCGCGCGAGCTCGTCGATCTGCTGATCAATCGCGCGCGCTCGTTCATCTTCACAACGGGGCTGCCCCCGTCGGTGGTGGCTGCGGCCGGCGCCGCGATCGAGATCTGCCAACGCGAGCCCGAGCGGGCGGCCGGCTTGCGACGCCGCGTTCGAGTCATTGCGGACCGACTGCGCGCAGCCGGTCTCGCGGTGCCCGAGGCGGAGAGCCAGATCCTTCCCGTGACACTCGGCGACGCGGATCGCACCGTCGCCTGCATGCGCGATCTGCTCGAGCGCGGTGTCTACGTCGCGGCCATCCGGCCTCCGACCGTCCCGGCTGGGACGTCGCGGCTGCGTTTCTCGGTGATGGCGACCCATAGCCAGGATCAACTCGAGCGTGCAGCCGACGCGCTCATCGGGAGTCTCGGATGAGTTCGTGGATCGAGCGCGATCGCGCGGTGCTATGGCATCCCTTTACCCAGCACGAAGAGTGGTTCTCGTACGACCCGGTCGTCGTCGAACGCGCCGAGGGCTTCGATCTGATCGATACCGAGGGGCGGCGTTACATCGATGGTGTCTCGTCGCTCTGGTGCAACGTGCACGGGCACGGGCACCCGGACATTCTTGACGCGATGCGGGCACAGCTCGACCGAGTGCAGCACTCGACGATGTTGGGGCTGTCGCATCGGCCCTCGATCGAGCTCGGGGAGAGGCTGGTCGCGATCACGCCCGAGCCGTTGACGAGGGTGTTCTTCAGCGACGCGGGCTCGACCGCGGTTGAAGTCGCGCTGCGCATGGCGTTCCAGTACTGGCGTCAGGTCGGCAAGCCCGAGAAGACTCGTTTCGCAACGCTGACCGATGCCTATCACGGGGACACGATCGGATCGGTCAGTCTTGGCTTCTCCGAGCCGTTCCACGCGGGCTACGAGCCGATTACGTTCCGCGCCCTCAAATTCGATCCTCCCTGGCTGTGTGCGCCGATATCGGGAAACGGCGACTGCAGTCCGGAACGGCTGGAGGCGGCCGGTCAGGCGAGTCTTGCCGGGCTCGAGCGGCTGCTCGAAGAACACGGTCGCGAGATGGCGGCGGTGTTCATCGAGCCGATGATGCAGGGCGCTGCCGGCATGTGGCCGCAGCCGGCGTCGTTCGTGCGCGGCGTGCGCGAGTTGTGTGACGCGCACGATGTCCTGCTCGTGTGCGACGAGGTGGCGACCGGCTTCGGGCGCACGGGGACGATGTTTGCGATCGAGCAGGCGGGCATTGTGCCCGACATCCTGTGTCTCGCGAAGGGGCTCACGGCGGGGTACCTGCCGGTCGCGGCGACGCTGGCAACGGAACGTTTGTTCGATGCGTTTCACGCGCCGTACTCGGAGTACAAAGCGTTGTTCCACGGGCATACCTACGGTGGTAATCCGCTCGGATGCGCGGCGGCGATTGCGAACCTGGAGGTGTTCGAGCGCGAGGATACGTTAGGCAAGGCGCGCAAGGCCTCGGAGGCACTGGCGCGAGCGTTGGCCGAAAAGGTCGCGCCCCTGGCCCACACGAGTCCGGTGCGGCAGCTCGGCACGATGGTCGGATTCGATCTCATGCGCGATCCCGCAGCCGCGGAGTGGTACCCCTCCTCGGAGAGGCGAGCCCATCATGCCGTGCTCGCCGCCCGCGACGAAGGCGTCCTGGTGCGCCCGCTCGGCGACACGATGATTCTGATGCCGGCGCTCGCGATGCCTCCAGCGGCGGTGCAAACGGTGGTGGAAGCGACCGCGCGCGCCATCGAGCGGGTGACGTCGGAGTGAGTGCGGTGCGTCGCGGATTGTTCGTTACGGGGACGGATACCGGCGTCGGGAAGACACTGGTGTCGTGTTCGATCCTGAGCGCGCTCCGCCAGCGCGGCCGCCGGCTCGGTGTCTACAAGCCTGCCGAGACCGGGTGCCCACGCGACGAGACCGGGCACCTCTACGGTGAGGATTGCCGGCGGCTGCTGACGGCGGCCAACAGCGGTCAGAGTGAAGCGAGCGTGGCGAGTGCTCTCTACCCGATCCCGGCGGCGCCGCTGGTATCGGCCGAAGCCGAAGGCGAGTCGCTCGATCCGGCGCGGTTGGTGGCGGACTACGAGAAGCTGGCCGGCGAGTACGAGTCCGTCCTAGTCGAAGGGGCGGGGGGGCTGTTGGTTCCGATCGCGGAGGGCTTCACGTTCGCAGACCTGGCGGAGCAGCTCGGGCTTCCGGTGCTAGTGGTCGTCGGCTCGAAACTGGGTTGTCTCAACCACGCATTGCTGACGCTCTCGGAACTCGAGCGGCGAGGGCAGCCGATCGCGGGCTACGTGCTCAACTCGATCGAGGAGGAAGGGCTCGCGCCGCATGCGACTGCGACGAATCGCGAGATGCTCGGACGCTTCGGGTCCTGCAGCGATCTCGGCAACATGCCGTTCGTGGCTGCGAGTGAGCGCGATGCCTTCGAGCGTCTCGGGCAGCTCGCGGAGTCGGCGCTCGAACTCGATGAGCTGCCGCTCTGAGTTGCCGGTGGGTTGCCTCGCGCGTACGCCCGTAGCGCCGGAAACGCCTGATTTCGCAGGGGATAGGGGCTCTCATCCCCCCCCGACAGCCGGATCTCGTGTACCCTGCCAGCCGCCGCCGGAGGGGTGACCCCGGCAGGCGTTGTCCGCACAACCGTATTTCGATCGCGCCGCCGCCGTGTTGCCGCGAGCGATCGCAACCGCAAGCAACATTGGGAGCCTTCAGAGATGGGTCAACTCGAAGAAACCGCCAAGGCGCTGGTCGCGCCGGGCAAGGGAATTCTCGCAGCCGACGAATCGGGCGGGACCATCAAGAAGCGCTTCGACTCGATCAGTGTCGAGTCGACCGAGGACAACCGTCGTAACTACCGCGAGTTCTTGTTCCGCACCGAGGGTTCGGGCGATCACATCAGCGGCGTCATCCTGTTCGATGAGACGATCCGCCAGAACGCGGCCGATGGAACGCCGCTGGTCAAGGTGCTGAAGGACGCTGGCATCATCCCGGGCATCAAGGTGGACAAGGGGGCGATGGAGCTCGCCGGCGCGAAGGGCGAGAAGGTGACCGAGGGCCTCGACGGTCTGCGCGACCGCGTCGCTGAGTACGTGAAGCTCGGCGCAGGGTTCGCCAAGTGGCGCGCCGTGATCACGATCGGTGACGGCATCCCCAGCGACTACTGCCTCAATGCCAATGCCCATGCCCTGGCTCGCTATGCCGCGCTTTGTGTGGAGGGCGGCCTGGTGCCGATCGTCGAGCCGGAAGTCATCATGGACGGTGGCCATTCGGTCGAGCAGTGCTACGAGGCGACCGAGCGCGCCCTCAATGCGCTGTTCCAGGCGCTCTACGCGCAGCGCGTGCCGCTCGAGCAGATCCTGCTCAAGCCCAACATGGTCCTGTCGGGTACTGAAAACAAGAAGCAGGCGAACGTCCGAGAGGTCGCAGAAGCAACGCTTCACTGCTTCCACCGCGCCGTTCCGGCTGCCGTTCCGGGCATCGTGTTCTTGTCCGGTGGGCAGAGCGACGAGCTCGCTACCGCCCATCTCAACGAGATGAACAAGCTAGGCGGCGGTCCGTGGGAGCTCTCGTTCTCCTACGGCCGAGCCCTGCAGGCCCCGGCCCTCAAGGCCTGGGGTGGCAAGGCGGACAAGGTTGCCGCTGCGCAGGCCGCCTTCTTCAAGCGGGCAAAGTGCAACGGCGCCGCGCGCTCCGGTTCCTATACCGAAGCGATGGAAGCCTCCTGATCCCAGCCTGCTCCTTCCGGGTCGAACGAGCCGGATCGACTCAGCCGAAGCGGGCAAGACCCGCGTCAGGATCGGCCGAGGACCATTGCGCCTCGGCCGCCTCCGACGAGGACGTGCTCGGGATCCGTCAGCTGGTTCACGGCCGTGCCGCGGATCTGGCGAACGCCTTCGAGGATGTTGTTCATCCCGTGGATGTAGGCTTCGCCAAGCAGACCCCCGTGCGTGTTCAGCGGGAGCTGCCCGGTGAGCTCGATATTGCCGTCAGCGATGAAGTCGCGGGCCTCGCCGGGCCCACAGAACCCGAAGCCCTCGAGCTGCATGAAGACGACGGGGCTGAAGTTCTCGTACAGCATCGCGGCGTCCATGTCCTTTGGACTGAGCCCTGTGCTCTTCCACAATCGCTGGCCGGCGGATGCGCACTCGGCGAACTGGGAGTGGTCTTCCAGGTAGTAGTTGAACATCACGTGGCCGTTCATCAGGTGGCTGTCGACCACGCTGGCGATCCGCACCGCGGGCTGCGCGAGGTCGCGGGCACGTTCCGCACTCGTGATGACGAGCGCGACTCCGCCGTCGCTCTCCTGGCAGCAGTCGAGTAGCCGCAGGATCGGCTCGACGATCCAGCGCGAGGCCTGATGGTCTTCGAGCGTGATGGGCCGCTGGTAGAACCAGGCGTTGGGGTTGGTCGCGGCATGCTTACGCGCCACGACCGTGTAGCGGCCGAAGTCTTCGTTCGTGAGTCCGTATCGGTTCATGTAGCGCTGGAACGTCAGCGAATAGACCTTTGCCGGCGTGTCGAGCCCGAACGGCAGGTACCAGTTCCAGCCGGGAGGGGTCTGCTGTGCGTTGGGCTGGCCGAAACGGTGACCCGAGCGTTCGTTGAACGCGCGCCAGATCAGCACGTTGCGCGCGGCACCGCTGGCAACCGCCGCGACCGCCTGCAGGACCGTTGTGTTGGCACCGACCCCGCCGTGAGGCGTGCGCGACCAGTAGTTGATTTCGGGGACTCCGAGCGCGCGCATCAGCAGCAGCTCATCGCTCGTGTCGAGCGTGTACGTGATCATGCCGTCGATGTCCGAAGGCTCGAGCCCGGCGTCGACGATCGCTGCGCGCGATGCTTCGGCCGCCAGTTGCAGCTCGCTGCGCCCCGATTCCTTCGAGAACTCGGTCTGCCCTATGCCGACGATGGCTGCGCGGTCGTTGATCGAATTCAGCGATCCCGGCGATTTCGGCATCAGGAAGTGCTCGCCGCGGACGGTCGGAACTGGGGAAGCCGCACATCGCCGTAGTCGACGAAGGTGAGTTCGACCTCCAGGCCATGCTGGACCTCGTCGAGTTCGACGTCGACGAGATTCGAAACCATTCGTACGCCCTCCTCGAGGTCGAGCACCGCCACGATTCGCGCGTCGGCGGCTGCGTCGGACGGATGCCCCGAGGCGATCCAGCTATACACGCGCGCCTGTCCCGATGCTTGTTGGGTCTCCCACTCGAGCGATGAGCAGGCGGGGCACATCGGTGCCGGCGGTTGCCGCAGCTCGTGGCAATCGGCGCAGCGCTGTAGCAACAGCTCGTCGCGTGCGACGCCGTCCCAGAAGTACTGATCGTCGGCGTCGGGAGTCGGGGCGATGACTCGCATCGGACTCACAGGTTCCAGACCCGCTGGGCGTTGCCGCAGACGATCTTCTCGCGATCAGCGACGGGGATGCCGTCGAACATCTCGCCGACGATCGAGCGCGAGTTCGGCCAGCTCGATACCGGGTGCGGGTAGTCCGAGGACCACATGATGTTGTCCACGCCCAGCGTGTTCGTCGCGTTGCGGTAGGCATCCGGCTCGTCGACGAAGGTGAGTGACACGTTGCGCTTGAAGTAATCGCTCGGCAGTTCCTTGATCGCCGGATAGTCGTAGCCCTGCCGTTGCGTCAGATCGTCGACGATGTAGAGCCACCAGGTGACCCAGCCGAGCCCCGGCTCGACGAACACGACGCGCAGCTTCGGGAAGCGCTCGAATACGCCGCCCATGATGAACATCCCGAGCGGCTCCGCCGTGGAGAACGCAACCGCGCCGACGAAGATGCCCTTCTGCGGCGTCGGGTCGCGGCGGGCGAGGCCCTCCAGCTGGGTGTTCAGTCCGATGTGGAGGCAGATCGGCAGGCCCGTCTCCTGGATCGTGGCCCACAGCGGGTCGTACCGCGAGTCCCAGTAGTCCGGCAATCCAAGCTCGACTGGCGAGACCGGGAGCTGGAGCGACTTGCCACCCTGGGAGGCCACCCACCGTACTTCCGCGACGGCCGCGTCGATGTCATGGATGGGGATCTGGTAGGAAACGATCAGCTTACTCGGGTCCGCCGATGCGAACTCGGCCATCGCCGTATTGAACGCGCGCGTTGCTTCGCGGTTGCCTTCCTCGAGCATGTACAGGTAACGGAAGGCGCTGACCTCGCAGTAGAGAACCGATGCATCGACTCCGTCCGCGGCCAGGTCTTCGAGCCGTGCCTTCGAGTCGGTGTGACCGGCGCGTCCGGCGGCCGGATGGCGGCGCCCGGCGAGATTCGTCATCGGGTTGATGCCGGCTTCCGCGGGCTCGATGCCCTGCTGCTCCCGCCACTTGGCGTTCGCATCCATGCTGTACGAACCGGCCATCGCCTGCGCGAAGCGGCCAAGCGCATCGTCGTAAGCGGGATGGAGCTTGGAAGCGAGGAAGCTCTTGATGCGGTCGTGGCTCAGGTCGACGTGGTCGTCCGAAGAGATGAGGCGTTCGGTTGCTGACATCATTAGGTGCTCCCTGCGGCCGAGATTGGCATTGGGAGTCTATCAAGCACGTTGGTGTACCAGTGGAGAAAGGGTCGGGTAGGGCCGGTGTAGTCTCAGGGACCTGTCGGCAGCTCTGCCACTGCAGCTCCGGACTTGGGTAGGTAGGCCTGAATTTGGTCGATGATTTCGCGTGGGTACTCGATCAGGCCGAAGTGCGTCGCGTCGCGAATGACTTCGAGCTGGGCGTTGGGCATCTCGCGCGCCATACGAATGGAGAGGTGTTCCGGGGTGAAACGGTCGGCCTGGCCTGCGATGACGAGGGTCGGGGTCGATATCTCGGGGAGGAGATCCCAGGCGCTGTGCTTCCCGAGCTCGTCGAAGACCCGGGCATATGCATCGAAGTCGAGCTGCAGCCACTCCTCGGCGAGTTTTCCGAACGTGCGGTTGTCGAGGTCGGGCGCCATGATCCCCGTCTGCTGGCAGGCCCAGACGAGCCCGTTGATCACCAACGGTGAGCGTGCGAACGGCGGGCCGATATTCCCGAGTCCCCGGCCGATTCCCCGCATCGCGGTGAACACAGCGGGCGCAATCCACTCGGTGACCTGCGAATCGAACGCGGTGCTCAGGGGTTTTCCCTGGGTGCCGTGGATCGCGATCAGCGTCCCTGCAAGCTCGGGGTGCGTACGATGGAGCTCGAGGCTGACCTGCACGCCCATACTCCAGCCGACGAGAATCGGGTCGTTCAACTTCAGGTGCTGAAGCAGGCACGCGAGATCCAGCGCATGGTTGGGGATTGCATAGCCTCTTTCACCGGCAGGGGATCCGGAGCCGTAGAGGCCACGGTAGTCCCAACACACGATCCGGTAGTCGGGGGCGAAGTGTTCGATCAGCTCGCGCCACACGATCCCGTTGCCGCCGAGTCCGTTGCACAGAACCAGGGTGCGCCCCTGGTGTCGCCCGGTCTGGTAGTAGGCGATTTCGGTGCCATCGAAACTCTGGAACGATTCGACCGTCAGCGGAGCAGGAGGCATGGTCAGGCGCGGGCCGTTTCGAGTCGCAGCCGGCCGTCGCCGTCGCGAGAGCGTCCGATCCGGTAGACCGGACGGAAGCTCAGCTCTCGGAGTGCACGGGACGTATCGAGCGTGAAGCCGTAGCGCTGCTGCACCCCGCCGAGCGAAGAGCGGGCGCGCTGGCCACGGGCCAGATGAAGCATGCGCGAGACGCCTGCAAAGATCGGGCCGGGCAGGGCGAGCTCGCCGCGGCTGGTCCACTCGGCCAGCCGCGATAGCGGAACGGTTTCGCGCCCGGCGATGTTGAAGATCCCGGTGACGTTGGCCTGCGCCGCCAGGCTCAGGGCGCGCACCACGTCCTTGTCCGAAATCAGCGTGCACATCGGATCGAAGCCGATAGGTCGCTTGCAGCGGCCCGTCTGGTCGTCGAACGCGGGGTTCATGAAGACGAAGCCGCCGGAGGCGACCACGGTCGCGGAGCGCAGCAGGGTGACCGCGAGCCGGTCGTCGTGGAGCGCGCCGTGGAACAACATGTCGCAGTCGATCCAGGCCCGGGTCTCGGCAGGTACATCGGCCGAGAGGTCGAGGTCACTCTGCTCGGTGAAGCGGTTCGAGTTCCCTGGCACGAGTCGGTAGACGAATGCACTTCCCAGTACGACGAGCCGGCGGATCGCGCTGTCTTCGAGGCAGTGGTGCAGCAGGAGCCGGGCTTCGGCGGTGCGCTGAGCGAGGCCGGCAAGCTGCGGCGGGCCATCCTCGCGGGGGCCGTGCGGCGGCACGTGGATGACCGAATCGATCTCGAACGAGTCCAGCCGTGTCGAGTGGAACAGGTCGTACATCGAACGGTGACGCGCCAGGTCCACGCGGGCGTAGGCGACGCGCTGGTCCGGCGAGGCGAGAAAACGATCGAACGCGTTGGGCGGAGGGCCCGCTCCGACGGCGAGGATCCGATCCACGCGGTCGTCGTAATACAGCGCTTTGATCAAGCGCCGGCCGATCGGTGCGTCGGCATGTGTGACGAGGATGTTCCGTCTCACGATGTGCTGGGCTCTCCTGTTCGCCGCCTAGCGATTGCGATCGATCAGTTCCTGGACGACCTGTTGGACCTCGAGCGATAGGGCGCGCGTGGTGTCCGGGTCGACCGAGTCCGGGTCGTCGAAGCGTTCGTGCAGTGCCATCGGCTCGCCGTAGACGAGCTTGTACGAAACCGGGTACGGCAGCAGGCCCAGCGGGCCCAGCAACGGGAAGGTCGGTGTGATCGGGACAGCCGGGAGCCCGAGCAGCTTGGCCAGCCCCTTGAAGTTGTAGAGCACCGGGGCCTGGTTCTCGCTTCCGATGACGGCGATCGGCACGATCGGGGCGCGTGCCTTGAGCGCGTGCTCGATGAAGCCGACGCGGAAGGGGCGCAGTTGGTAGCGGTCGGCAATCGTCTTGCGAACGCCGGCGACTCCTTCCGGGAACACCAGCATCAGTTGCCCGTCGTCCAGCAGATCGGCGCAGTTCTCACGGGTGCCGATGATCTGACCGCCGCGCGCGTAGAGCACGTTCACCCAGGGCAGGGAGCCCGCCCAGATGTCGACGATCGACCGCGGCAGGCGCGGCGGATCGGTGTTCATCACGGTGTCGGCGACGATCATCGCTGCGTCGAAGGGCAGCAGCCCGGCGTGGTTGCTGCACATCACGGCCGGTCCGCGCGAGGGGATGTGCTCGTGCCCTTCGCTCTGCACCCGGAAGTAGTAGCGATGTAGCGCCCACAGGTAGGGGAACGCGCGTCGCGTGACTTCGGGAGAGAAGCCGTAGCGATCATAGGTGGCCTCGCCCTCGGCGAGATAGGACAGTGCGTTCACGCGCCGCATCACGTCCTTGGGGACGAAGGCCTCGAGTCCGCTGATCGGCTCGCTCGATTCGACTTCCGCGAGTGGCGGTGCGGAGCGCCAGGCCGAGGGCTCGGCGGTGAAGTCGTCGTCGATCCCTTCGAAGAAAGCGGCGGGGGGCTCGAGCGGGGTCGACAATCCGAGATCGGAAAGCCCCTGCACGAAGGGATCGGGGCCCACTGCTGCATCGAACGGGTTGGAGCCCAGCGCTGCGGGCTCGTCGTCGGCGCCTTTCTTGCGCGGCTTTCGGGGGAGCTTGCTGGGAGTACGGGTCGGCTCGCTCATCCGGCGTCTCCAAGAGCCGTGCCTTCGGACTCATCGAATCGAGGTTCCTCGGGTTCACATCCGCGCGCCTCTAGCTCCTCGGCCAGGGCGGCCATGGCGTGCGCCCCCTTGTCGTTCGGTGCGTACTCGAAGATGGTGCGTCCGCGCGACTGCGCTTCGTCGATCTTTACGTGGTAACCGACGACGGTTTGCGCAAGTTCCTTCGGGAACTGGCGTTGGAGCTGCCCGAGGATCTCAGCGGCCAGCTTCGTGCGGCGGTGGAAGGTCGGAATCACCATTGTGACGCGCAGGCCCGGATTGTCGTAGCGCGTGCGCACCAGCTCGACGGTTCGCAGCATCTCGGCACTGCCCTCGAGGGCCAGGTAGGTGAGGGGGACGGGGATCACGACCTCGTCGCAGGCGCGCAGGATGCTGAGCGTGATCGAGCCGAAGGATGGCGGCGCGTCGAACAAGACGAAGTCGTACTGGGCGAGTTGGGTCGAATCGTCGAGTACTTCGAGCAGGCGGCCGGTCGGTTCGCTGCGCTCGGCACCGGCCCATGCGGGGTAGAGCGCGAGCGACTTGTTCGAGACGACGATGTCGAGGTTGCGGATCCGCGTGCCGATCGTCGGGAGATCGCCGGGCACGGCGGTGCGCGCCGTGGCGGGGGCCGCGCTTCCCAGCACGCTGTCGACCAGCAGCTCGATCGAAGTGCGGCGTTGCGCCCGAACATCGATGCCCAGGCACTTGCCGAGATGGCCCTGGGGATCCATGTCGATCCCCAGAACGCGTCGCCCGCGCCGCAGGCACAAATGCGCGGCAAGGTTCGCAACGAGAGTGGTCTTGCCACTCCCGCCCTTTTCGTTGATGAATGCGATCCGGCGCGGCATGTCCAGCCTTTCGAAGGCGTGGGGGCTCGCGTGACCGATGAAGTCTAGATCCTCACTGTCCTACGTCCGCAGAACTCCGCATCGCGCACGGCTTGGCGGATGGTGCCTCGAAAGCGTGGCACACACCGCGTTGCCGCAGCGATGAGAAATTACGTAGACCCCCGTTTGGATTGCTACTTCTCGCACCGACAACTGTCAATGGATCAGCTCTGGAAGTTGCCGAGAAAGCAAGTGTTATTGCCAGCGCATTGCGTTCCATTCGATGGGTATAGGCATCGGGTCGGTCTCGAAATGAAACTTTCTGGTGTCACCCCGCGCCAGCCCGGATCGGTTCCCGGCCTGGTAGCGGCACGAATTCGTCATCCAGTTCTGTGGTGTTGCACCCTCGCTGCGCGCGCTAAGGGCTCGCTCTCCTGCGGTAATGAGGGGCAGGCAGCACATAAGAACGGCGTTTGTTGCGCTGGCCCCCGATTGTCAATGCGATGGCGGGGGCACGAGCGCTGATGCGCTCTGGCCCGTGTGCCAGATCGGAGCGGGTCCTCTGGGGACCTTCGATCCGGCGCAAGCTGCCGGCTCACTCGTCGGGCGTCACCGCGCGGGCCTTTGCCTCGCGCTCCGCCAGCCGCTTGGCGCGCCGCTCGCGGCGTTCTTCGTACACCTCCGTGGCGACCTTGTAATCGTCGAGCGCCTTCTGGAAGTGGTTCGGGTTGTAGAGCGTTTCGATCACCTTGAACAACCCGTCGCCGTCGTAGGTCAGCTCTGCGAATACCTTCGCCTGATGCCGGATGCCATCGCCGACGTCGTTGAAGCGCGCCCAGAAGAAGGCCCATACGCTCTCGTGGGCGGCGTCGACGATGTACTCGTCCGCGGGAAAGCGGCAGAGCTGCACCCACGGCGCGTCGTCGTCGACCTGGTGGAGCCGCTTTTCGACCTCGTGGACGATCGCCTCGCGCTTGCCCATATGGCCGAGCGCGCAGTCGATCCAGGTCGCATCCTTCGTAAGGGTGGCGCCCCAGTGGTTCCAGTCCTTGGTCTTGCCCGAGAGGGCGAGCTGCTTGCGATAGTGGTCGAAGGCTTCCTCGATCTCCTCGCGCGGGAAGCGGCCACGCGGCTCCGCTTCGGCACGTCGAGCCGCGTACTTCGCCATGGAAGGCGGGGCCGCGGGTGCGCCGGTGGCGACTTCGCTGAAGGACGCGGCCGCTTCGGCGCGCGCGGCGTGGGTCACGTCGCTGCGCTCGGCTTCGCACTTCCCGTGTTCGACGACCCAGTCCTCGACCATCTTCACGTACGCGTGCGGGTTGTACAGATCCTCTTCGTAGTTGAAGAGTCCGTCGCCGTCGTACCGGAGCATCGTCAGGCAGTTTTCCTGGAAGACCCGTCCGTTGCCCGGATCTTCCATCCGGTTCCAGATCTGTGACCAAACCCAGCCGCGATCTTCGTCGACGATGTAGGCCTTGACCGGGTACTGGTTCACCCAGACCCACGG
>Ga0055584_100005722_pt1 | contig 12179 bp, 17 predicted proteins | sample OSDHelmetaG_FD_58716 | JGI IMG/M metagenome (GOLD analysis project Ga0055584, IMG submission 58716) | Pelagic marine sediment microbial communities from the LTER site Helgoland, North Sea, for post-phytoplankton bloom and carbon turnover... | ecosystem: Environmental > Aquatic > Marine >... | reverse complement strand
TCGTGGACATCTTCTCGCTCGGTACCGCCCGCAACCACGCAGGCTACGCAGCCAACGTGTGGGACATCAACGACCAGTCGGGCTACCTGCACGGCGGCGTCGACGTCGGTGCCGTTGAGGTGTTCGGCTCGCTTGTCTCGCACTTCGACGAGTCGGACCCGAACCTGATCACCGTACCGATCTACGCCGAGTACCGCTCGCTCCGAGTTGACCTCTCGAGCGGCGCGTCCGTCACGGCTACGGGCAACCGCCCGCGTGTCACCAAGATGCGCCGGTCGGACTACAAGGACATCGTCGGGGAGATCTCGGTCGCGAACCCGATGGGTCTCGTCGCCGAGGAGTACTTCCAGGCGAGCGGCGGACGGCCCGCCTACTTCCTCGGTGTGAAGGAGGTCTCGGAGCAGTACCCGTGGGGTACCGAGGACGCGGTGTCGAGTGCCCTGTCCTTCACGTCGAAGCGCGACGTCTACCACATCTACATCTACAACGACGCGAACTTCGTCCAGCTGCTGGTCCAGGCCCGCGGCGAGGAGATCGGCGGCGAGAACTTCGTCATCCTGAAGCGCCCGCAACGCTTCTACGTTCCGATCAAGACGTTCGAGACAGCTCCCGACCAGCCGATCGTGGCAGGTAGCGCGCTGACGGAAGCCGGTGGCAGCGACCTCATCCTCGACCGCGACGTCGCGGACGACGAGCTCCTGATCCCCGCCGACATCACGTCGGGCAAGTACTGCATCCAGTTCGGTAAGTCCGGGGACAACCTCGGCGGAGACATCGTCCTGCAGGACGGCACGCTGGCGTACAAGATTACGGCGAAGAACGTCGGACTCTCCCCGTTCCGCGTCACCACTTCGGTGACCAACGCGACGATGACCAACGGGCCGACCCACGACGAGTACATCATCTACCGCATCGGCGACTCGCTTCTGGAGACGGACGGCTCGTTCAAGGCTGAGGAGGGCGCAGACGCGATCTACGACTTCTACGCCCCGGTCCAGTCGCGCCGCATGCTCCGCCACCTGGCGGATGAGTACGAGGGCAACCACTCCGGTGTGTGGACTCTGCTCGACGGCGTCTACCTCCTGGCGAAGTTCGCAGGCATCGTCGCTACGCGGCCTCCGCACCTCCCGGCGAGCTCGCTGACCTACCCGAACACCCGCGGCCTCCGCGGCGTGACGGACTTCCTCGACGACGACCAGCTCGACCAAGTAGCCGGCGCTGGTATCACCATCGCCGAGCAGAAGGGCGAGTCGGGCGGAGGCCCGGTGTACGTCCGCGACGACGTCAGCGCCTACACGGTGCCTGACGACGCCAACGAGGTGTCCATCCGGCGTACCGCCGGCGTGGCAGAGGACAAGCTCACCATCGAGATCGATCGGCTCATCAAGCCGCGCCTCGGGCCGCACCTGGTCACTGGCAAGTTCGTCGATCGCGCTGCGATGGACCTCGGCCTGCTGCTCGACACCAAGAAGGGCGAGGGCGACGACCGCGAGTTCAAGGTCATCGACCTCATCTCGGTGGTCCCGCTCACGAAGGAGCTCAAGGCTGCACTCGGCCTCAACCGTGGCGGCATCCTGATCATCCTGGCCTACAAGCACCTCGAGCAGGCTACGATCGCGTACGCACGGCACATCGTCTCGCCGGCTGACTGATGCCAGCGCCTCGACCTTCATTCCTGTCGAAGATTCGGCCGGACTGGTGGGCCGACGCTCGCTGGCCTGTGAAGGCGGGTTACGGGCTCGGAATGGCTGCTCCGGTGGCTGTCCTGGCCCGTGCCGTTCAGAGGCAGAAGGAGAAGGTACCCCAGGTACACGCTCCGGACGTCTCGTTCGGCGGGGTTCACGAGGGCATCTCGAACTTCAAGGACACGCGCAACATCGGCTCAAACGCTCGACGAATCATGGGAGCCGTTCATTGACGGTCTTCTAGCTCGCTGCCATCATGCAGGCAGCCTTTCACCGGTGACGACAACATGGCACGCTTCAACGACTGGGACTTCCTGAACAAGCAGGTGCAGGGTGGACTGACCGAAGGTCAGTTCATCAACCACGGCGGTTGCCTGCTGTGCGCTGGACCTCCGTTCCTGGCCGCCACCGGCGCGGGTACCGAAGATCAGATCACGACGGGCGACGTCGTGTATCCGATCGGACTCATCTCGAACTGGTCCATCGGCCAGAACTTGCAGGTCGTTCCGGTCCCCGAGGCCGGCTCGTACCGGCGGTACACTGTCGTCGGCCCCGCCGACGGCAACTTCTCGCTGGGGCGTACGCTCTACCACGGGCCGAACGTGCTCCGCGCGATGTACGCCTACTACCGGGCTGACCTCGAGCGTGAGTTCGGCGGACACCCGATCGAGCCGCTCATCGACGCGGACGCGGCGAACATCCAGCGGAACCCGAAGAACGTCATCTACGACCCGCCGGGGTACGAGAACGGCTGGTTCAACCTCTGCTCGGATCTGTTCTCGCAGCCGGTCGGCATCCTGCTCTACATCCAGGACATCAACCGCGAGTCGTACGCGGCGGTCTACCTCGAGCAGCTGCAGATCGTGAACCACGGCATGGCCTCCGGCCCGGGAGCCCTGGTGCTCTCCGAGCAGGTCGGCGCCATCTTCAGCCGAGCTCGCCCCGTGCGCCTGGCCAACCCGATCCCGCTGATGAGCCGCTTCCAAGACGCCGGCGTCATCACCACGGCCGGAACCATGACCGGGGGCGAGCAACGCATCCCGGCCATGACGCAGTCCAACCGATAGTCTCGTACGGGCTCCTCTGGAGTGAGGGGAGCCCAGGGATGACGACTACGCCGCGTGAACACCCCCGGAACGGGGTCAGTAGAGCGGCGTAGCTCGTTTTGGTACGTTGACGCTCCGCCTGCGGCGGGAGAGACTGTGCGGGAACCTGCAGTACTCACGAGTAACGGATGTCTAAGCGCTACCAACCATCTCCCTTCGACCGCATCGCAGAGAAGTCGTCGGGCATGCTCGACAGTGCCCAGGAGGCCGTGGACTCCGCGGTGTCGACAGCTCGCTCCGAGGCGGCCTCCGCCAGCTCCCCTCGACAGGAGCGCAGGCAGCGTCGACGGGAAGAGCGCGAGTACCGCCGAGAGGCGCGCAACGACCCTTCCCACGGGCGGGTGGTTGATCAGAACGGCAACCCCTACGAGCTCACTGACCTGCGCGCTCGACAGAACCACCTCGAGGCGCAGATGCGTGGCGTCCGCCGGCGAGACGGTACCGGCATCGCGGACATTCTGCAGTCGGGGGCCGAGTCGTTGGGCCTTGGTGACCTGGCTTCTCGAGCCATTGCCGCCCCGGCCCGGGGGGTGAGCGCAATACGCTCCGCGGAGGTATCCCCGTCCGATACGATGAGAAGCCTCCGCGACGAGTCAGCTGAGCTCTCTCGCCTGACTCGGAGAGTCCGCCACCAGCAGGGCGTGAGCTTCGGGGACATCGTACAGAGAGCTGCCCCGTCCTACGGGATGGGGGCTATGGGAGATCTGGTCGCCGCCGGCGGCCGCCTCCGCAACCACATCGAAACCTCCACCCCCGCGGACGCTTTCCACAACATCCGCGAGCGCTTCCTCTCGAAGTCATCCGCACCCACGAGCGAGCCCAAGATGTCATCCGTATTCGACCGAATCGCAACCAAGACTTCCGGGGAGAACCCCTTCGCCAAGAAAGACGACGACGAGAAGTCGGAGAAGAAGGACAAGGGCGAGAAGTCCGAGAAGAAGGACAAGAAGAAGGGTGGCAAGAAGAAGGGCGGAGTGCCCTGGTTCGCCCGATTCAAGAAGAAGGACGACGAGGACTCCGAGGAGAAGTCCAAGTCGAAGGACAAGGGGGACGAGGACGACGAAGGCTCCGACAAGGAGTCCATGGACAACGGCCTTGCCTTCGGCGCCGGCGCAGGTGCTGGAGCTCTGGCAGCACCGTCCCTCGAAGACGCGCTGCGGCGCATCCTGACTCCCGAGCTCTCGGCGCAAGCGCAGGAGCGGCTGCAGTCCATGGGGCGTTCCGCTTCGATGAACGGAGCTGCGGCCGGTGGAGCTGCGGCGCGCGGCGGTGAACTCGCTGCTGCCGCTGCGAACCGCGCTGGGAGTGCTGTGGGAGGCGGGATCGATGCTGCCGGCGGGCTCCTCCAGCGTCTGCAAGCTGGGCGAGGCGCGGGCGCAGGAGCGGCCCGCCTCGGGCAGCGAGCTGGCCTCGGCGCCATCCTCGGCCTCGGTTCTCTGGCGGCCTTCGGTGACGGGTGAAGGTTGAGATCAACATCACCCCCGAGCAGCACGCGTTCCTACTGGACCGGGCTAAGGGGCTGACGACCCACCGAAAGCAGGTGGAGGAGAAGCCGGCCGACGTGACAGCCAATGACGTCGTCCGCCTGCTCATCCAGCGCTACATGGACGAGGTCTCCTGATGGAGTCTTCCTTCCGCGACAAGAAGAAGAGCCTCGGGGTCGCGAGCGCGTTTCGCGGAGCTCCGAAGGCCGGGGCGAAGGGCAAGCCCGGAGTTCCGTACGTCGCCCCGATGGGCGAGGTGCAGGCACTGCAGCAGGTGCTCGCAGTGCTCGCCGGCGACTACAAGTCCGTCCTCCCCCAACTGCAGGTCCCTCTGGGGAAGGCCGTGTCGCAGATGCAGAGGCGTGGCCGGCTGATGCCCGCGATCTACGCGGAGCTCGACGCGCTCGACATCGCGAACCCGGCGAGGGCTCAACAGATCCGAGACGGCATTCTCGGGGGCCGCTGGGCACTCCTCCTGCCCGTTTAGCCTGTCTCGCCGAGCGACGTGCCTGCTCCCGGCCGGGAAACAGCTTGACCGACGACCTGGGCGTCTGCGAGGATCGACGTCCTCACAGCGGCTCTCAGAGCCTCTCGTTCACCTCACTCCACATCTCCAGATGAACGACTTTCTCGCCCAGCTCCGTGCTCGCCTCGACGAGCTCATCGAGTTCCTCTCTTCGAACGCCAAGGCCGCGGCTCACGTCGTGGTCGACCAGGCGTTCGAGATGCTCCTCGAGTACTTCGAGGGCCTCGCCAACAAGTACCTGCCCCTCGTGGTTGAGGCTGAAGCCTCCCCGGCGTAATGCGGGCCCTCCAGGCAAGGACTGAGGCGAAGGGCACACAAGCACTCCGCACAGACACCACCTGATGGGGGAAATGAGGCATAGCAGCACAAGGTTTACAGCGCGGATCGGCCAACACCGGCTCCGCTTCTTCCTCACCGCGGAGGAAGACCTCGACGGTGCTCTCGTAGGGTTCACCCTAGAAGGGCACCTCGCCGAGGACCCCACTTTCAGCAACATGCTCTCGATCACCGCCCGAGTAGCGTCCCTCGCTCTGCAGCAGGGAACGCCGCCGGCAGAGGTCGTCGACGCGATGCTTGGTGCGGCAATACGCCCGCGAGGTCGCGTCGTCGGGAGCGGACGAGTCGCCACGTGCCGCTCAGTCTACGACTGGGCAGCCAAGGAGCTCGCCATCCACTACCTGGGACGCGAAGAGCTCGCCGACCACCCACCCGTTGAAGAGGCGCATGAAGAAGGCACCAGCTGAGGACAAGTTCACCCTGACCGAGGACAGAGACTGCGTGGTACGCGCGCAGGGGTACGGAGCACCCGTCCGCTCCAGCATCATCATGAAGGTCCGCCCCGAGGACGAGGACGGGCCCTGGCTGCTGAAGGCCAGCGTCAGCTTCTCTGAGCATGTCGGCAACGTCGCCGTGGTCAACTCGCGAGACGAAGAGGTCGAGGCGATCCTCCAGCGACTCGACGGGATCGAGATCCACATCTCCGGCGCCGAGAACATCGCCGCCGCCGGCGCAGCCTTCCGATTCCTCTCCGACGAGATCGCTCGCCGGGTGAAGGACGACAAGAAGGGGGTCACGGAGTACACGGGGCTCGCCAAGGTCATCGAGCGCCTGTAATTCCGTGGGGTTCCGGGGCATCAGAGTAGTGACGGGAGACTCTCTCCCGACCAACCCCAACCCCTGAACGGACATGACCCAGCCTCGCCACGTGAGCCAGGCCCAGGAGCTCCTCTCCCAGGTCCTCCTCTCTCCGCAGCCCGCCGCCTCGGCGATGGGAATGCTGCGCGCTGCACCTCCCGCCGAGTACGCGAACGACGAGGAGATCCTCGACGTCATGGCTGCGTGGGTCGAGGGCAGCTACTGGTCGGCCTTCTCGCTCGGCCTCGGCACGTACGCGCACGCCTGCATCGAGTTCAACGGACTCATGTCGGTGTACGTGAACGCGTGCAGACGCGCGCACGCTGAGGGCAAGGAGTGGAAGCACGCCAACAAGCACTCGAAGAAGGGGCTCCCCCTTCGCGACGTCGATGTGATCTACCTCGCCGAGAAGTTCGACTGCATCTTCGGTGAGACGTTCAAAGCCAACCCCGAGCTCTGGGAGCTCTTCAAGCAAGAGATGGAGAAGAACAAGTGACCAACTACTACTCGGCGGGGCGCGTGCTCAGCCGTATCCCCAAGTGCCGAGCATCCGAGGCGCTACTCCTGCTCGACCCGCCTCTATCGGGCCCGCCGAGCGTGTCCGAGATGCTGCAAGACGGGCGCATCTCTGTAGTGCGTCCGCAGGGCGGAAGTCAGTTCCTGTCCGTTGAGATCAATGCCGCACTCCCTCCCGGCTTCGAGCGCCCGGTAGCCGAGCTCGTCACCGGAGTTCTCCGCCGACTGCACCGCTTCCAGGTAGAGGTCGACCCCTCCGACAAGTACGAGCTTTCCAGCCTCTTCGAAGGGTTCGAAGTGGAGATCGACGCGGTCTCTCACGACACGTATCTGAGCTGGCCTGAGCACGTACCAGCCTGCGTCTACCCTCTACTCCAGCACGTAGCGGAGAGGCTCGACCTGGAGATCCCACGTAGGGGCATTCCCTGGGTACTGAAAGGAGAGATGGCGTTCACGGCCTCCGGGTACGTGACGCCTCCCGATGTGCAGTACGGCGGAAGCGTCTTCCTCGTCTCCGCTGAGGGGTTCGAAATCTACGACACCGTCGACATTCTCTCGTCGAGAAACGAGGGAATGCTCCCGCGTGCGACGCAGGACGCCATCGCGCGCATCTTCCTAGAGGAGTACGGAGAGTCCCTCCAGAACCTCCCCGGAGCTGAGGAGAGGGCCCTCAAGAACTTCGTCCAGTCGATCGTAGCACGTGCGGCGAAGGGGCAGCTCGAGGCGGACACGTTCCCGAACCATCTCGCTGCTCAGCTTCACGCGACGCGAGTCGCTGTCGTGGAGGAGGAGATCCGGCGGCTGGAAGGTCTTCCGGGGAAGGTCTCGTGAGCAGGCTCTACACGCGAGATGACATGTCCTCGCTGCTCGACAAGACGCAGGTGCATGCCGGCCTCTCCTTCGGGGAGAACGGCGAGCAGTGGGCCGTCACGGGGCTGCACTCCGAGTACTTCATCGCCTGCATGCCGACGAAGACCGGAAACCGCGACGACATCGTACAGAACCTGAAGGACATGGCGCGGGGGCAGAAGGCCAACGGCCAAGAGTACCTCAATCGCGGGCAGCAGCGGAAGCTGGCGAAGTCGATCTCCGACCTCTCCACACCTACGCACGCGTTCCGCCTGTTCGTCCGCGTCTTCGAGAAAGGCAAGGGCGTGAAGGAGCTCGACCTCTGTGTCGGGAGCCCCGAGGAGGTCTACCGCGCCCTCGTCCTCGACGTGCTCAGCATCTTTGGCCCGCTGCAGGACGAGGAGGTGCGAAACGGAGAGGACTGGGGCTTCATCGAACACATCACCGATTGGATCCTGCCATGACCACCGTTCGCTGCGCCACGTGCTTCGACATGCGCTGGATGCCCTGCCCAGAGAGCATCTACCCGTACCGGACGTTCCCCGCCGGCGACCAGATGATCCTCGCCGTACCCTGCCGCGGATGCATGCGGGGCGACCTGAAGGAAGACTGGGCGGAGGCTCGCCACGAGGCGTGCATCTCCATGCACCAGCTCGCCGACTTGGCGAACAGCACCGAGCGTCTGTTCAACGGCAGCGTTGAGGAGATGAATCGGAACTACCCGCTGCTCTGGGCAGCAGCCCGTACGGTTTCGATCCGGATCGCCACGAGAGCAGGCACCTTCTTTCACATGACCCCGGGAGTCCTTGGCCTTCGCTCGTCCACGGAGACGAACCAGGAGGTCGCCGACAACGCCTACCTGTGGATGAAGTACGCCCACCTCATGGCCAAGGGGTCGAGCACCTTCTTCTCCGCACGCACACTCCCAGAGTGTGCGAACCCGTACGAGTTCTACCGGCCCGAGGAGATCCGCGCGGTGTATGGCGAGGTCACCAAGTTCAACCGAGTCACCCTGCATGCCCCCGCCTACATTGCCGGCGACCCTCACGGGGAAGGGGCCTACGAGGTGGAGTTCTGCAACGTGAAGAAGATCGTGCAGCTTCCCGCCGTGGAGCCCATCTGCGCGGTGACGTCTGTGGGCATGTCCGAAGAGACGCGCTCGCTCCGAGCGGAGTTCGACACCAGCGAGTTCGACGACGACTCGGTGAAGGTGCACATGTCCGCCCTTGCCGTCGTCATTTCCTCACAACACATGGAGCCATGAGCGACCGAATGGATGAAGCGTACGACATCGTCTCGCGAGAGTTCGCGAAGCGCATCACGCTGAAGAGCGTGAAGGTGAATGACCGCCTGTCCGAGGAGACCACCTGCTTCTCGGCGACGGTCTACGTCGACGGCAAGCGTGTGGCCATCGCGAAGAACGCCGGCCGAGGAGGCCCGAACCGCTATGACCCTCCGCAGGGAGGAGCGTGGAAGAAGGGAGCCTTCAAGGTCTGGACAGAGTTCGAAGCCGCGGCGACGGCACGTGCCGACGAGCTCGATCCGGAGGGCTACAACCGGGAGGCCGTCGACTGGGCGATCAGCTACGCCCTCGAGCTCCACGACATACGTAAGAAGACAAGCAAGAACGTCATGTTCCAGTACCTCGGCATGGGGCCTGCCTTCTTCCAGGTGAAGAACCAAGGCCTCGCGGAGCTGTGGCGGGAGAACCCCGAGCAGGCTCGGAACGGGTTCGCTGCGATGGCGCAGGCTCGCGGATGGTTCTCGGACCGGAAGCTCCGCTGCGTCGGCTTCCTGAACGACGAAGCCGCCGGCGTGGAACCCCCGGGCAACAGCAAGGGCACGTGGTATGACGTGGGCCCGGAAGGGGAGCTCATTCCTGTTCCAGGCAAGCCGGATCTCGGCACGCACCCCCAAGAAGCTCTGCTGTGAGCTACTTCGACGGCCTGCATCCTCGGGAGCGGAGATGGCTGCCTCGCATCCCGCCCTGGGCTCGCTGGCGCCGCGTGGGGGCTCACCTGCGCATCGAGTTCGAATGCCACAAGGCGACGTACTACAGGAACGGGGAACCGTTCTGGCGTAGGTACGTCCAGCTAGTCTACACCTACCCGGGGGTGTGGAGGCTGCAGCTGTGGAATCAGTACAAGTGGGTGGACTACTGTGAGGAGGAGGACGTCACCCTCATCTGGGCGTGGCGATGGCTTGCCCGCAGGAAGATGGCCCAGTTGATCCGCGAGCTCCCCGAGAGCGAGCGGTACTAGCCCCTTCGGGGGCGTGCAGAGGGTGCGTCCCGGGGTTGGTGCGCCCCTCTGCTTTAGCCCAAATCTGAGGGGTTTTCCGCCATGAGAGAGTTGAGCCCGGGGATTGGTCTCGCGCCGTTTCGGCGCGTGTCTCCGGGAGCAGCATTCCAGTGGAGAAACCATGTTCGACAAGGACGAGTTCAAGAGGCGACGCCTCGCCGCGGGGCACAGTCAGGCGTCGTTCGCGAGGGCGCTAGGTGTCAGCACCCGTACCGTAGCGCGTTGGGAGAGGGGGAGTACCGCTCCGCCTCGCAGGAGGCAGGAGGAGATCCAGATGCTCTTCGAGAGGGAGGGCAGCGACGCTCAAACGAGCAACGCTCAAACGGGTATCACCCCAGAACAGGACAGCCTGCTCGCGGGCACTCTGCTTGCTTCGATGATGCTCGCGGAAGGGATGGCGGCGGTCCGCCGCATCAATTCCCTCGCCACGCAGGAAGACCTGCGGGCCGTCGTTCGCGAGGAGCTTCGACGGCACAAAGTGAGCTGATCAGCACCACCCCCGGCTCCGGCCGGGGGTGGTCGCAGGCCCGCAATTTTAGGGGGTTTCCGGCCATAAGACTTGTGAGCCCAGGGGTTGGTCTCGCGCCGTTCGGTGCGTTCCCCTGGGACAACAGAAGCCGAAAGGCAGGAGAGATAGGAATATGGCAGTAGCCAAAGAGCAGAGCAACGCGAGCGTGGTCCGCGTCGAGATGACCATGAAAGGCCGGAACTTCCGGCGAGACGAGACGAGCGGAGAGCTCGTCGTCTCCGACGGCATGGACTTCGAAGGCAGCTTCGATGTCCAAAGCGTCAACGGCCGGACCGCGGTCGTGGACAACGTCGACGCCCTCTTCGGGGCGTTCCGCCGCAACGTGGCGGAGATGATCCAGTCGGCCGCCGCGGCCGTCTCGGTCGCGAACGACGACGTCGCCGCGGATGTCTACGAGGCACGCCTCGAGGACTGCCAGGACACGGTCCGCGAGGGCCTGAGCAACGAGGACCGCGAGGTCTTTGACGCGTGGTTCTCGGCCGACCGCGACCAGTTGTGGCCGCTGAGCACGGACTTCGCAGAGGAGTTCGGTCTCACGATGAAGGAGCTGCGCCAGCGCGTCGCGCGCTGGGAGGCAGCCATCGACGCTGAAGCAGCCGCCTCCACCGAGTCCGACGCCGCCTCGGCGTAGGTCTCACCCCCAGGCATCCCCGGCGACCGCAGTGGTCGCCGGGGCCCTGTCGCCCAACCACTTAGGAGAAGATATGTTGAAGAAGCTGGCCGAGAAGGCCGTTGAGAAGATGACCGAGCTCGTAGACCGAGCCGCCCGTGCGCGGCTCACCGACCAGGCGACACGCCTGGCCGAGCAGCTCTGGGGGGAGCAGACCCCCGAAGGGTACCGGTTCGATCTCGTGATCGAGCCCGGGGGCGCATCGCCCGTGTCGCGTAACCACGCCCAGGACTTCCGAATCGCGCTGTGGCACGACGGAGGGTTCTTGATGTGCGGGAATGTGCTGCCCGACATCGGCGGCGACCGGCTCCTCCAGGAAGAGCGGTCGAAGGGGCTCCACCACGCGGGGGAGCCGTCGGACCTAGTCCACATGGAAGGCTGGGTGAAGCTCCTCGGCGAGCTCGTCGAGGCGCAGGACGACATTGGGCGTCCGTACTGGGTGCCCCGAGACGGGTACCGAATCCGGGCCATTCGGAGCTCGGACGTGTTCTGCGGCGCCCGTCGCCGCTTTGACGCCGGACTCACCGAGCTCAACGAGAGCATGGAGCACCACGGAGTGCGCGCGTCGACGATGGCTGACATCCTCGGGTCGAACACGAAGAAGGTCGACATCCGCGCCCTCGTCGCGGCGGCGCAGATCCTCCAGGACGCCGGCGACTCGGCGCCCGGCATGGTGAAGGTGATGAGCACGGCATCACTGTTCAATGAGCTCGACCTCGACGACCCGCTCCAGGAGGCGTCGATGGACCTCCGCGACGCGTACTCGTCGCGCCGCCCGAATGCCGCACCCGCAGCGAAGCGGAACTAGCGCCAACGGGAGACCTCGCTCGCCGGCTTCGGCCGGCGGGTGAGGGAGCTCTCGGCTTAGCCCTCCGCAAAAGGGGTAAAAAACTCCCGCCTTCTACCACTAGACTTGTGAGCGGAGGGTAGCCGCATCGACCAGCACTCCTGGTCGCGAGCTTCCTACATCCCCCAGGGACAGAGTTCTCCGCTTCTCGGTGACCGCCAGGTCGCTCGGGAAGATGGAGGACGCGACTACCCTCTGCTCCCCGGCTTCCTTCTCCTGCCGGGAGTGCTAAGCTAATGCAGACCACATTGGCCGCACTGACCCTCCGCACCAATCGCTTCACGGCTCACGGAGCACGTGCACCCCCCCACTCCGTAACCGCGCTGTACGTGGTAGCGGGCGTCTTCGGACGCGACGGGCCGTGGGGCGTTTGGTGCGGAGGGTCGAGAGTAGGGGAACCGGTTGGGCTTCGGCCCAGCGTCAGGTTTCTCTGCTCTTTAGCCTCCCCCCAATTTTAGGGGCTTTCCCGCCATAAGACTTGTGAACCCGAGGCTTGGTCTCGCGCTGAAATCAGCGCGTGGCCTCGGGACACA
>Ga0055584_100005721_pt1 | contig 12179 bp, 7 predicted proteins | sample OSDHelmetaG_FD_58716 | JGI IMG/M metagenome (GOLD analysis project Ga0055584, IMG submission 58716) | Pelagic marine sediment microbial communities from the LTER site Helgoland, North Sea, for post-phytoplankton bloom and carbon turnover... | ecosystem: Environmental > Aquatic > Marine >... | reverse complement strand
GACGATGTTCTGGACGACGACGACGCAGCCGACGACGACGACGCGGCCGACGACGACGACTCCGTCGACTACCGCCCGCTGCCGATCATCGCGGCCCCCGGCTGCGTCGCCACCTGCTCAGCGACCGGCGGCGGCTCCCCGTGGGCGCTGCTCCTGCTCGCCGGCCTCTACCGGCGGCGGTCCTCGTCCAGGCTGAGCATCAAGCGCTCGTAACCCTCGTACCGCACGTAGGGGATGTCGCCGTCCTCGACGGCCGCGATCACCGCGCAGCCCTCTTCGTCGAGGTGCAAGCAGTCCGCGAACTCACACCCCTGCGCGAACGGCGTCAGCTCCGGGAAGTGCACGTCCACGTCGCGCTTCTCGAGGTCGATGAGCCCGATGGCCCGCACGCCGGGGGTGTCCACCACCCAGCCGCCGAACGGCAGCTCCAGCAGCCGCGCCACCGAGGTCGTGTGCCGGCCCCGGACCCGCCCGTGGGCGTAGCTCATGTCCCCGGCCACCGGCGCGTCCTCGAGCTCCATGGCCAGGCAGAGACTCGACTTCCCGACGCCGCTGTGGCCCGCGAAGACCGTGATCCGGTCGGCGATGGCTTCGCGCAGATCGTCCAGCCCGTCGCCCGTCTCGGCCGACGTCGCGATGACGGTGCAGACCTCCTCGTAGGGCTTCACCAGCTCCCACAATTCACTGTCCGGCCCGGCCTGATCGGTCTTCGTGATCACGATCATGGGCTCGATGCCCAGCACCGAAGCCAGCACCAGGTAGCGGTCCAGCGCGCCGGTCCGCAGCGGCGGCTCCAGCAGCGCCGCCGTGATGGCCATGCAGTCGACGTTGGCCGCGATCACGTGGCCCTTCTTGTCTTCTTCGCCCCGCTTGCGCCGAACCTCGTTGCCCCGCGGCGAGCGGCAGCCGATCACGCGCTCGCTGGGCGTCGCCCCGTCGACCGTCCAGACCAGGTCCCCCACCGCGATCCCGAACAGCTTGTGCACCTTCGGCGCGATCAGCGCGAACGACCGCGTCCCGTCCTCCAGCAGCAGCTCGGCGTGGGTGCTGTGGTGCGCGAGCACGAGGCCGTCGGGCTCGCTCTCCTCGAACTTGCTCAAGAGCTTGGCGCGGTCGCGCACCGCGCGGACTTCGGCCTCGCGGCGGTGTCGATCTGCGATCGCCGCGCGCTGCTGCCCTCGCCGGACTCCCGATGCCTTGCGGCCCGCGCCTGATCGTTTCGCCATAGGGGTTGAGGGTAACAGCGTGGGTCCCCCCCGGAGCCCCGGATCGCCCTCCGCTCCCAGCCCGGCCGGGCCGGTCGCCGAACTGGCTGGAATTGTTAGGCTTGCCGCGCCGTGAAGGACCTGTTCGCCCAGATTCTGCTGACCACCGACGCGATCATCGTCGTCTACTACGGCACGTACATCGCCTCGAACATGTTCCTGCTGGTCATTTCCCTGTTCGAGGTGCGCCGGATCCTCCGCCGCCGGGGCTACGAGGCAGAGAACGTCTCCACCGTCTTCACGCCCAAGTTCAGCCTACTGGTGCCGGCCTACAACGAAGAGGTGACGATCGTCGAGTCCCTCATGTCGCTGCTGCGGCTGGACTACCCCGACGTGGAGATCATCGTCGTCAACGACGGCAGCAAAGACCGCACCGTGGAGGTCGCCCGCGAAGCCTTCGACTTCCGCGAAGCCCCCGTGGACGTGGACGCCCACCTGCCGACGGCCAAGGTCCGCGCCATGTACGTCGCGCCGGTCCCCGAGTGGTCGAAGATCACGCGGCTGGTGCTCATCGACAAGGAGAACGGCGGCAAGGCCGACGCCCTGAACGCCGCCATCAACGTCGCTGAGGGCACCTTCGTCTCGTCCATGGACGCCGACTCCCTGATGCTCCCGCAGACCCTGAACCGGGTCATCCAGCCGCTGCTCGACGACCCCCACAACCTGGTCGCCTGCGGCATCCAGGTGGCGGCGTCCAACGGCTCGATCATCAAGGATGGGCAGCTGCTGTCCGCCCGCCTGCCCAACAACTGGCTGGGGCGCATCCAGGTCGTCGAGTACATGCGCTCGTTCACGCAGTCCCGCACGGCGCTGGGCCGCTTGAACATGCTGCTCATCCTGTCGGGTGTCTTCGCCATCTTCCGGCGCGACCTGATCATGGCCATCGGCGGCTTCCTGACGAAGTACCAGCGCACCCGCGCCGGCCAGGAGTACTGCGGCGTCGGCGCCCACACCGTCTGCGAGGACATGGAGATCGTCATCCGGCTGCACCGGTACCTGCTGGACCGGGGACGGCGCGGGAAGATGATCCTGCTGCCCGAGCCCCTGGCCTGGACCGAGGTCCCCGAGGACATGACGAGCCTCGGCAAGCAGCGCTCCCGCTGGCAGCGCGGGCTCTACGAGTGCCTGCTCCTGCACCGCGACATGTTCTTCAAGAAGCGGTTCGGCGTGGTGGGCTGGCTGGCGATGCCCTACCAACTGCTCTACGAAGCCTTGACCCCCATGGTCGAGCTCGCGGGAATCCTGCTGGTGCCGCTGGCCGCGGTGTTTGGGCTGCTGTCGTGGCGGGTGTGCGGGCTGCTGCTGCTGACGGCGTTCCTCGCCAACGTGGTCGTGTCCTGCGGCTCCGTCGTCATCGCCATGTGGGGCGAGTTCAGCAAGTCCGAGTCCCGTGGCCCCGAGCGCTTGTTCGAGTACGAGGGCAAACACATCATGGCGACGCTGTTGGTCGCGGCGGTCGCCGAGAACATCCTGTACCGGCAGATCCTTCTGTACTGGCGCCTCAAGGGCACCTGGGACTTCCTCCGCGGCCGCCAGGGCTGGGACAAGTTCGCCCGCAAGGGCTTCGCCGCCACCGCCGCGAAGTAGCCGCCGGCGGGGGTCGTCGGCAGACTGGAACCATGGCCGCTCTGCCCCACACCGTGCTCGTCGTCGCCCGCGACCCGACCGCCGTCCTGGACTCCCTGGGCAGCATCGCCCGGGAGCAACCGGTCGAGACCATCACCGCCCTGGGCGAGGCCCTGGTCCGCGTGCAGGGCGCGCGCTGCTCATTGGTCGTCGTCGACGGCGAAGGGTTCTCGGGCGTGGAGGCTGTCTGCGAGCAAATGGCGCGGCTCGATGTGCCCGTGATCGCCATCGTCTCCGACCTCGCCGAGGCCGGACGCCTCACCCGCGCGCAGGCCTCGGCGGTGTTGCCCCGGGGCCGCCGCATCGTGGGCCTCCAGCCCGTCGCTCGACGCCTGTCCGCGCGAACCGACGCCGTCGACGCCAAGGAGCAGCGCCTGCGGGACCTGGAGCGGGCGTCCCAGATGCTCCGTGGCCAGGTGCGGACGATGCTCGACTTCCAGAGCCGCCAGGAGCACGAGGTTCGGACCCCGCTGGGCATCATCCGCAACTTCGCACACAACCTGCGCGACGGGCTCGACGGGCCCCTGAACGAGGAGCAGGCGGTGTCCGTGGACGCCATCGTGCGCTCCGCCGAACAGCTCGTGGCCGTGGTGGCGACGCAGACGAACTCGGCCCCGAACCTGCCGGCCATCACCGACGATCTGATCCAGGGCGCCGTGCCCGAGCGCCGGTGGCGGCGACGCACCGAAGAAGACTTCGGCGAGCTGTGCCGCGGCGTGACGGCGATGTTCGACGACGACGCCCGCCGCTTCGCCTTGCGATTGACGTTCACCGTCGAAGAGGGCCTGCCGAAGCTGTGGGTGGACCGCGCCCGGATCACCCAGGTGCTGACCAACCTCATCGGCAACTCGATGAAGTTCACGCCGCGGGGGGGCGCCGTGACCGTCTCGGTGCGGGCCGAGGCGCCGGCCGCCCTGGGCGCTGCGCTGCGCCGTCTGGTCAGCGAGCTGCGTCTCACGGTCGCCAACACCGGCCCGTCGATCCCCGAGGACGAGCTCGAAGCCATCTTCGAAAAGAACATCCGGGGCCGGGACGCCGAGTCGTCGGGCACCCCCGGGTCGGGCATCGGCTTGTCCGTGGCGCGGGAGATGGTCGTAGCCCACGGCGGCCGCATCTGGGCCGAAAACCCCGACGTGGGCGGCGTCGCGTTTCAGGTCATGCTGCCCGTGGACCTGCGCACTCGCCGGGTGGGGCGAAACATCGCCGTCGTACCCGACGACGAGGCCCTGTTGGAGCTGGTAGGGGGCCTGGACGCGCTCCGGCCCGGAGGTCTGACCGTCACCGAAGGGACCGCAGAAGCAGCCCTGACGGGCCTTCTGGGGGGCGAGGTCGCACTCATCCTGGCGGGATCGAGTAAGATCGAATCGTTGCGTGCTCTCTTACGTGCGCGCGCGGAGGACGCCGGGGAGGTCCTGGAGGCCTCGAGCGAAACCTGACGGGGGGTTTGGTTCGAGCCGGGACAACACCGGCCAGACGGGGAGAGCAGCTGCAGTCATCCGCGCCGAAGCGGGTCCTGGTGGTCGACGACACCCCGGACCTGCTTGTCAGCACCAGGAAGCGTCTGGTCTCCGAGGGCTTCGAAGTCGCGACTGCCGCCGATGGGCGCGCCGCGCTCGACATGCTGGAGGCCTGGCGCCCCGACGCCGTCGTGCTCGACGTGATGATGCCGGAGCTCAATGGCTTCCAGGTCTGCCGCCGCATCAAGCAGCACCCCGACTTCACGCTCGTCCCCGTCATCATGCTGACGGCGAAGACGTCGGCTGCGGATCGCTTCTGGGGCGAGAACGCCGGCGCCGACGCCTACCTGACCAAGCCGGTGGACTCCATCGAGCTGGTGGAGACGCTGCGATCGCTCCTGGAGGATGGGTGAGCACCCTCGAGGTCCCGCTGATGCTCACGCTGGGGTTCCTCAGCTTGATCGCGGTGCTCCTCGTCGGGACGGCCACCTTCCGCCTCAACCGGCTCAACCGGCGCCACCGCAAGGCCTCGGGCGAAGCCGACCGCGTCCGCGCCCTGGTGGAGCGGCACGCCGCCGACGACTTCGCCCGGGTCGACCGCCTGCTGTTCGACCTGCGGGACGTGCGCGACAACGGCGTGCTCGACGACGCCTTGCGGCGGCTGGACGACGAAGGCCGCATCACGAACCGGCCCGAGGTCCAGACCCGGCTGCGCAAGGTCTACGACGTCCTGGGCCTGGTCGATCTGCACCTGTCCCGGGTGCGCGAGGCGAAGGACTGGCGCCGACGCACCGACTCCGCGCTGCTGCTGGCGCGGCTGGGCGATCTGCGCGCCATCCCCGTCCTCGCCGAGTGCCTCCGGGACCCCTACGAGGACGAGCGGACCGTGAAGCAGGCGGCGGCGCGGGCGCTCGGCGCGTTTCGGGTCGAAGGCACCGCGGAGGCCTTGCTGGAGGAGCTGCGGGTCGTCAACGAGTGGTCGTCCCCGCGCATCGCGGAGGTGCTCGTCGACCTGCGGGACCAGGCCGTGCAACCGACGGTGGCGGCCCTGAACGACGAGGCCGAAAACCTCCGGTCGTGGGCCGCCCAGGTCCTGTCTCGCATCGGGGACCCGACGGCCACGCCGGCGCTCATCGACCGCATGAACGACCGCTCCGCCCAGGTGCGCCTGGCCGCGACGGAAGCGCTGGGGCGGCTGGCCGACCGCCGCGCCGTCGGGGCGTTGTCGACGGCCGTGCTGCGGGACCCGGTCTCCCAGGTCCGCGCCGAAGCCGCCCGGGCGTTGGGCAAGATCGGCGACGCCGCGGCGTCGGCGACGCTGGTGACGGCGCTGTCGGACTCGGACTACTGGACGCGGCTGCGGGCGGTGGAAGCCCTGGAGCAGCTGCGCCCCGACGACCCGGCGCTGCTCCTGGAGGCGGCGCGCGACAACCGGGTCGAGGTGTCGAAGGCGGCCGGTTCGGCCCTCGACCGCATCGGCTTCGTGCAGCACTGGATCGACGAGCTGGGCAAGGCCCCGGGCGCGCGGCTGGAGACGGCGCGGGCCTACCTGACGGTCGCGGCGAAGGCCGGCGCGGTCGACACCCTGGTCCGCCAGATGGGGGCCCACGGCGACTTCCGCACCCGGGCCCGGCTCGCCGAACTGCTCGGCGGGCTCGCCATCGAAGACGCCATCGAACCCCTGGCCCAGGCCTGCGAGGACGAGCAGTGGCCGGTGCGGGTGCAGGCCCTGGGGGCCTACGGGAGGCTCGGCCCCGACAACCTGCAACCCATCCTCCGAGCCCTCGAAGACCGCGAAGAGATGGTGCGCCACGCTGCCGCCCAGGCGCTGCTGGCCCTGGGGCCCCGCCGGGAGCTGGCCGACCAGCTCGAGAAGATCATCGAGCCCCTGGCGAGCAGCCCCAACGCGGAGATCCGCAAGTCCGTACTCGACCTGCTCAGCAACGAGGGCGGTCCCCTCGCCCGCCGGGTCGCCAACCAACTGCTGGACGATCCCGAGCCCACGATCCGCGCGAAGGCCGCGGGCCAGTTGGCGAAGGAGTCGGGGCCCGGCGCAGTCAGGGCGCTCGGCGAGCGGCTCCACGACCCGTCCGTGGTGGTCCGCACCGAAGCGGCGCGGGCGCTGGGCGAGCTGGGCACGCCCGAGGCCATCGAGGCGCTGATCGAAGGCACGCTGGACGCCGACGACCCCACCCGCGACATGATCTGCGAGGCCCTGGCGCGCCAGGGCTTCGAGGCCCTGCTCGACACGATCGACGCCTTCATGGGCGCCACCGACGTCCGGGCCCGACTGGCCGTGGTCTGGACGCTCGGCAAGACCAAGGACCCGCGGGCCATCTCGCTGCTGGTGGCGAGCCTCGGCGACGACCGGCCGCGGGTTCGGGCCAGCGCCGCCGGCGCCCTGGGCCGGTACACCGACGCGAAGGCCTCGGCGGCGCTCATCGGCGCGCTGGAGGACCGCTCGGAGTTCGTGCGGGCGGCGGCTTGCAACGCCCTCGGCCGCTCGGACTGGGACATGGCGGGCCAGCCCCTGTTGGGCCAGCTGCAGGACCCCGACTTCTTCGTGCGGCGCCGGGCCCTGGTGGCCCTGGGCACCCTGCAACGGTCCGAAGTCCTGGGCGCCCTGCTCCCGTTCCTGGACGACGAAGGCGACGAGGGCGGCGCGGCCCACGCGGCCATCGGCCTGGCCCTGCTCGACCAGACGGCCGCGGCCCGAGCGTTGGGCCAGTGGCTCGCGCGGCCCGGCCGCAACGCCCGGCTGCTCGATTGCCTCGGCGGTGAGCGCCCCGAGACCCAGGAGCGGGTCCGGGCGTTCCTTGGGTTGCACCCCCAGGACGCGACCGAAGCCGAGATGCAGGAGTGGGGCGAGCGGTTGCGGCGCACGCTCACCGGCAGCCGCGACGCCGAAGAGCGGCTGCGGGCCGCCGAGCTGCTGGCGGCCTGGCCCCAGGCGCGCTCCCCCGCCTGGCTCGAAGCCGCCATCCGCACCGACCCCGACCCCCGCATCCGCAAGCGCGCGGTGGAACTGCTCGCGTCCGACGACCTGGCGACCTCCCAGGTGATCACCCGCGCCCTTCAGGACCCCGACGCCGAAGTCCGCCAGGCAGCCCTGTCCCAGGCCGGGCGGTTCCCCGAGATCGGCCCCGCGGTCCTCGCCACCGCCGTCGACGGCGAGGCCCAGGCGCACACCCAGAACCTGGTCATCGACGCGCTGGCCGAGCAGTTCGCGAACTCCCCGGCGGAGCTCGTCGACCTGTTGATGGGCCAGGAGCGTCGCGCCGCCCGGCTCGCCGCCGTGCAGGCGCTGGGCCGCATCGCCGACCCCTCGGCGGTCTCCGTGCTGCGGCTGATGATGAGCGACGACGAACCCCAGATCCGGGCGATCTGCGCCACGGCCCTGGGCAACGTGGGCGAAGGCGGGCTCGCGGAGCTGGACGGCGCGCTGGAGGACCCCGACGAGGAGGTCCGGGTCGCGGCGCTGGTGGCGCTTTGGCGACTCGATCGGGAGTCCATCCACAAGGCCCTGGAGATCCTGCGGGCCGACCCGTCGGTGGCCGTTCGCATGGAGCTGGCGCGGCGGCTGGGCGAAGACAACACCGAGCGCTCCCAGAACGGGCTGCTGGCCCTCAGCAACGACCCCCACCCCGGCGTTCGCCGCGAAGCCCTCTGCTCCCTGCTCATGCCGGGCACCCCCGAGTGCATCGGGACGTTCCTGCACCGCATCGAGAGCCTCGACGCCGTCGAGAAGACGATGCTGCGCCAGGAGCTCTTGTCCCGGGGCCAGGACGAAGAGGTGGCCGATTGGCTCCGCACCAGCCGGGACCCCAAGACCCGAGCCGCCGCGGCCCGGCTGCTCCACTACACCGGAGTGGACACCCAGCGTGGGCCGCTGCTGGACGCCTTGGCGGACCGGGACGCGACGGTTCGGTTGGAGGCGGTTCGCACCCTGTCGAGCCTGGACGACGACCTGATCCGCCAGCAGCTCACCCAGGCCGCCCACGACCCCGACCCCCGGGTGCGGGCGGTGGCGCGCAAGGTCGCGGGGCTGCGCGTCCTGTGATCCGCGGCCTCGTGCTCTGCGCGATGCTGGTCTTCGTTGTCCCGGCCGTTGGGCAGACCCCCGGGCCGACGGCCGCCGACCTCGACGCCGTCGCCGTCCCCACCACCCCGCCCGAGGCCCTCGAGCTCGCCCGGCAGCTGGCCGCCATCGAGGAATACGCCGACGCCTCGGCGGTGCTCGACCGCGCCCTGCGGACCTGGATCGGCCACCACGACCTGCTCGTGATGCTGGGCCTCGTGAAGCTCTGGTCCGCGGACTACGGCCAGTCCATCCGCGCGTTCCAGCTGGCGCTGGACGGAGCCCCCGACAGCGCCGACGCCCAGGACGGCTTGTTCCTGGCGTGGGCCAACAGCGGCGAGTACGAGGCCGCCGAGGGCGTCGTAGCGGGGCTGGAGGAGCGACGTCCCGCCGCCGACATCGCGTCGATGCGCGTGCGCCTGCTGGAGATCCAAGGGGCGCGCTGGAAGGCCCACCGCGAGGCCCGCCGGGTGGAGGCGGAGCATGGCGAGACCCCAACCACAAAGCGGGTGTTGTCTGGCCTTCGGGGCGTCTCGCTGCGGCCCCACACCTACCTGGAGACCCGCTCCAACGGCCCCTTGATCGGGTGGGGAGCCGAAGCGCGCTTGCAGCCTCACCGGCTGTTCCGGTTCTGGGCCTACTACGACGGCAGCACCTGGCTCCGCGACGTGGAGCAGCAGTTCGGCGGAGGCCTGCTGGCGAAGCACCCCAAAGGCTTCACGTTCATGGTCGGCGCGGGAGGCGCCGTGCCCGGGATCCGGGTGCCGCGGCTCAACCTGCAGGTGGGCTTCGGCTTCCGCACGCCCCGGGAGCTGGAACCCGAAGTCGGCTACGCGGCGCGGCTGTACGGCGCCAACACCTGGATCCACCTGGTGCGCGCGGGCATCACGCTGCCGCTCAAGCCCAAGACGAAGCTGTCGGTCTTCGGGTTCCTGGTGGCCGTCGACTTCGCAGGCACCGGGCCCGCGCAGCTGGGGCCGGGCGTCTACCTGGGCTTCGACCACGTCGTCACGAAGAGGCTGAGCATGAACGCCTCGTACTCCAACGGCACCGAGCTGTTCCTGAACCCCATCAGCGGTTTCGTGCAGCGGTTCTTCACCCAGCGCGCGTCGGTGTCCGGGACCGTCGATCTCACCGACCGCGTCGGCATCACGCTGCAGTACTCGCTGGAGTTCTGGGCCACGAACAAGCCGTTCCACCGCGCGTTCCTGCAGCCCGAGTTCCGATTCTGAGCATGGACTGCGTCGCCCCCGCGTAGACCCTCCCAGGAGACCTCATGCGCATTCGCACCGGCACCGTTCTGCTCGTCGTCTTGAGCCTCGCCCACGCGTGGCAGGTCCAGCACGGCCTGCAAGGCATGCCCGAGTACCTGGCGACGCACTTCGCCGGCGGGGGCCAGCCCAACGGGTGGATGTCGCACCAGGTGTTCCGGTGGTTCGCCTTCGGGCTGTGGGCGACGATGGTGCTGAGCTTCTGGGGCATCGCCGCGGCCCTGCCGAGCTTCGGCCCCCGCTGGATCAACATCCCCCACCGGGAGCACTGGCTCGCGCCCGGGCGCGCGGCCGAGTCGATCGCGACCCTCCGCAACTACATGGAGTTCTTCGGCGTCGTCACGCTGCTCGGCATCATCGGCATGAACGAGATGCTGTTCGCCTCGAACCGCATGGCGGAGCCGCGGCTGAACGAGCCTGTGTTCTTCGCCGGGCTGGTGGCCTACCTCGTGGGCACGGCGGTGTGGATCTGGGCGCTGTGGCGGAAGTTCCCGAAGCCGACGGGGCGCTGACGTCCCCTACGGCCCGACGTACCGCGCCCGGGGCCGGAGCAACCGGGGGTCCTGCCGCTGCTCCAGCACGTGGGCGATCCAACCGGCCATGCGGCCGACGGCGAAGATCGCAGCCGCACCGCCGGGGCGGAGCTCGGCGGCGGCCGCCACCGCGTTGAGGCCGAAGTCGAGGTTCGCGGGCGGATGGCCGGCGTCGGCGAGGACCGCCGTGGCGACTTCGAGGGTCGCCAGGCGCGGGGAGTCGGGGGCGAAAGCGCGAGCCGCCGCCAGGAGCGGAGGAAACCGGGGGTCGCCGTCGGGGTAGAGCCGCTGCCCCAGGCCCGGCAGGTCGACGCCCAGTCTTGCCCGGCGCCCGATCTCCGCGGCCGCGTCGCTTGGAGCCGCGATGGCTCCGAGCAGGTCCTCGACCCGGTCCGACGCGCCGCCGTGCCGCGGCCCCGACCACGTCGCGAGGGCGGCCTGGACGCACGCGTAGAGCTCCGCCCCCGTCGACGCGGCGACCCGGGCGGCGAACGTGCTGGCGTTGAGTTCGTGGTCGGCGCAGAGCACCAACGCGAGATCGAGCAAGGGCGCAGCGGACGCCTCGGCCCCGAGCCCCGTCGCCAGCCGCGCGGCCAGGGAGCCGCCGTCGGGGGGCCCGCCCAACACCGAGACGGCGGCGCCGAGCAGGCAGCGGCCTCGGCGCAGCTCTCCGGCGGGGGTGGTCGCGTGCCGGGCGGGGTCGGCCACCGCCAGCCGGGGCAGCGCGCACAGGAGTGCCTCGCCGGGCGGGGCACCCGGTGACTCGACCACCGTCGCGGCCGGCCAGGCCCCAGCCTCCGCGCCCCACAGGAGCTCGGCCACCGACTCGAACGTCGCCCCGCCCACGGCCAGCTCGACCGCGTCGCGGCCCCGGTAGGCGAAGTGCCCGTCGCCGATCGCCGTGATCGCGGTGTCCACCACCGGCTCGCCCCAGTCCAACGCGCCCGCCGCCACCGGGCCGTGGCCGCTGCGGGCGTCGGCGCGGACCTTCAGGCCGAGGACCTCGGCTCGCCGATACAACCGACGGCGATGAGACCCGGGATCTGCCTGGCTCCGCAGCATTCCGCGGCTCGCGTAGGTGTAGAGCGTCGCCTTGCGTACCCCGAGCAGCGCCGCGGCCTCGGCGGCGGAGATCAACGCGGCGGAATCCTCATCTCGATTGTCGAATCGAGATTGATCGATGTGTTTCATCGCACCAGGGTAGTCCCCGCGGGCACCGACGTCCGCTGGAGGAACCGCCATGAACGCCCCCCCTGGAAGCCCGGCCTGCAAGGCGTCGTCGCCGCCCGCACCCGCCTCAGCCGCGTCGACGGCGAACGCGGGGAGTTGCTGATTGCGGGCCTCCCCGTCGCCGAGCTCGCCCGCGGCTCCTTTGAAGCCGCCGCCGCCGCCCTCGCCGGGGGCACCGAAGCCCAGTGGCGCCGCCGCCTCGGCGACGCTCGGGTCGCCGCTGCGGACGCCCTCCCCGGACTCGCCGGCCTCGATCAGCCCGACGCCATGGCCGCCCTGCAGGCCGGGCTCGCGCAGCTGCCCATCGACGACGGCGCCGACGCCCTGGGCGCCGTCGCCGTGCTCACGGCCACCTGGATCCGAAGCCAGCGGGGCCTCCCTCCCCTGCCCCCCGACCCCACCGCGCCCCACGCCCGGGACCTCCACCGCCTCGCGACGGGCGAGGCCGACCCCGCCGCCGGCGATGCCCTCGGCCGCTACCTCATCACGGTCGGCGACCACGGCCTCAACGCCAGCACCTTCGCCGCTCGCGTCGTCGCGAGCACCGGCAGCGACCTGCGCTCGACGCTCCTGGCCGGACTCGGCGCCTTGAAGGGTCCGCTGCACGGCGGCGCCCCGGGCCCCGTGCTCGACATGCTCGACGCCGTGGGCTCCCCCGACCGGGCCGCCGCCTGGGTCCGCGGCGAGCTGGACGCCGGCCGCCGCATCATGGGGATGGG
>Ga0055584_100005720_pt1 | contig 12180 bp, 9 predicted proteins | sample OSDHelmetaG_FD_58716 | JGI IMG/M metagenome (GOLD analysis project Ga0055584, IMG submission 58716) | Pelagic marine sediment microbial communities from the LTER site Helgoland, North Sea, for post-phytoplankton bloom and carbon turnover... | ecosystem: Environmental > Aquatic > Marine >... | reverse complement strand
CACTTCGCAATAGAGCATGCTTTGCAGGTTGGTGTTCCAGATGCGCACCGTCGTCATGGGTGAGACCGGCCGCACCATGTTTTCCCAAATCGCGAAGGCGCCGACGCCCGAGGTGAGATTGCCGCAGAGCGAGCGGAAATCGACCACCGGCTCGTCGAGCTCGACCTGACCGAACGTGTAGCTGAGGTGGGCACCGTCAGCGCGCGGCTCGTCCTCCGGCGGCGGGCCGACGATGCAGACCTTGCTGGTCAACGGGTCCGCTCCTCCCAAGCCATCGATCTGGCGGCGGTCGGGAGAGCCGAAGATCGAGAGAATGGTGCGTTCCCGCGCCGCTGGATCGACGGGCAAATCGGATTCCTTGAGATAGACGCCCTTGCTGGTGCCGCCTCTCAAGATGGTGCAACGGATCGGTTCCGACATGCGGATATCTCCTTCATGGTCAGCACCATTATATATGGGCCGAATGGCCGTTCTGTATCCCGTTGCTCGAATTCGCGATCTCGGACTACTCTCTATTCAAGTGAGACCTTGGGAGAAAGACCGCATGGTCGAGGTTCTGTCATCGCTGGGACCGCAGTTTCAGATGTGGGTGGTGTTCGCCATCATCGTGGCGGCGCTGATCGGATATGCGTCGGCGAAAGTACCGATGGAGGTAACGTCGATCGGCGTGATCTGCGCGCTGATGCTATTCTTCCAACTAGCACCCGTGGACGGCGATTACGGGCGGCTCAGTCCCGCGCGTATTTTGCAGGGATTCGCCAATCCGGCCTTGATCACGGTCCTGGCGCTCTTGGTGATGGGAGAGGGGATCGCGCGAACCGGTATATTGGATCGGGCGGCCCGGTTTGTGTTGCGGCTGGGAGGTGGACGGCCTTGGCTTGCGATTCTGATCGCGCTGGCGGCGGTGCTGATCGTCAGTGGTTTCATGAACAACATTCCCGTCGTCGTTATCTTTATTCCGATCCTGCGGGCGCTCGCCAGTCGTTTCGGCATGCATATCGGCAAGGTCATGATCCCGCTGAGCTATGCCGCCGTCCTGGGTGGGATGACGACCCTGGTCGGCTCCAGCACCAACCTGCTCGTCAACGGGGCGTTGCTGGAGCGGGGGATGCCGACATTCGGGTTTTTCGATTTCACGGTCACGGGGTGTGTCCTGGCGGCGGTCGGCTTGGTGTATCTCCTGTTTATCGCGCCACGGCTTTTGCCGGAACGCGCCGGGTTTACCGACGAATTGATCGACCGCAGCGGCACCCAGTTCATCGCGCAACTGACGATTTCCTCGGATTCCGAGCTGATCGGCGAGCAAGCGCCGGCCGGTATGTTCGTGGGTTTGCCGGATATGACGGTGCGACTGGTGCAACGGGGGGAGGATGCGATCCTGCCGCCGTTCGAGAATTTGGCGCTGCGGGCAGGCGATGTGATCGTCGTGGCTGCGACCCGCAAGACGCTGACCGACGCCTTGGCGCGCGATCCGGGATTGTTGTTTCCCCTTTTGCAGGAGGGCGGCGAAGCAGACGCGCCGCTCGACGACGAGGACCCCGACCCCGATGACAGCGAGCCGTGGCGCGACGGCGAACAGGTCTTGGCCGAGGCCATGGTGACGCCGTCGTCGCGGCTGATCGGTCACACGTTGACCCGCATTAAGTTCCGCTACCGGACCGGCTGTATCGTGTTGGGCATTCAACGCCGCGCGCGGATGTTTCGCACGCGCCTCACCGACATAAGGCTTGAAGCCGGAGACGTCCTGCTGCTTCAAGGCCGCCCGGAGGCTGTCGCGCGGTTGCGGGGCAATGGCGATGTGTTGTTGATCGAATGGTCGCAAGAAGATTTGCCCGCGCTCGACCACGCGCGCCGCGCGAGCGGTGTTTTCGTCGGCATGTTGGCGCTGGCGGCATTTGAAATCCTGCCCATTGTCGCCGCGACCTTAACGGGGGCGGTGTTGATGGTGGGGTTGGGAGTACTCAACATCCGTCATGCGGTGCGCGCCGTCGATCCGAATGTGGTCACCACGATCGGTGTCGCCTTGGCGCTCGGCGTCGCGTTGACGGAGACGGGCGGCGCCGCCTTTGTCGCAAGTGTTTTTGTCGAGGTCATGCGAGGTTCAAGTCCGCAAGCGGTATTGTCGGCGTTTTTCATTCTGCTGGCAGTACTTTCCAACATCATCAGCACTAAAACCACGGCGGTCCTGTTCACGCCCATTGCGGTCGATATCGCGTTACAAATGGGTGTCGCGCCACAAGTCTTTGCGGTCGCCGTCATCTTCGCCGCTAACTGTTCGTTCGCCTCGCCGATTGGCTATCAGACCAATTTACTGGTGATGGGGCCGGGGCATTACCGTTTCGGAGATTTTGCCAAGGTCGGCGCGCCGCTGATTGTCGTGCTCTGGGCGGCCTTCAGCCTTTTCGCACCGTGGTATTACGGGCTTTAGAGCCTTTCCATATAATCCGGAAAAGCTCTAAGCGAAAACCTCGGGATGTAATTTCCGCCAACGCACTTTTCCGCTCTCCACGTAATCCTCGATCACGTCGGCGACCATGGTTGGCGTGACGCGGTCGAAGATCGCGGTTCGGGGCGCGAAGATCGCTTCGAAGTCGTAACTCCGCTGGCGTTTGTCGTCGGGGAACAGGCGCGTCGCCAGATTACCGGGGCACATAAACCGCGCGTCGGGCCACATGTTATCAGCCAACCCCAGGGCGCAGCCGACGGAGCCGCAACTTGGCGCGTCCGAGATGATGCTGAAATCCCATTTGAATTCTTCCGGCGTCACCCAGATACCGCCGTCGATAAGCCGCAATGCCTTGGCGAGACGTAGCAGCCCTTCGTCGCCCCTGGCGAAGGATAGATCGACGACATCCGGTGTTGGCGCATTGCGCTTCATGGCTCGCCTCCCCCGTGGTTCGGACACTCATTATAGCAAGAAATTGTCTGGTTGGGGGGATTCATCCTTCGACAGGCTCAGGATGACGTGGTTTGTGTGGTACGACATTTTTCGTACGCGTCATCCTGAGCCTGTCGAAGGATGGACCCGCCGCAGGGCGATGTGAGCGAACACAGAACCATCACGTCGGATCGAGGAAATCCTCGGCGTCTCTCGGCAGGTTCGGGTAGGCGGCGGGGCCGAGTTCGGTGACGTAGCCGAGCGTGCCCAAATCCTCCATCCGCATTGGGTAGAGCATGCCGTCGAGATGGTCGTATTCGTGCTGCAACAGGCGGGCGTGAAAGCGGTGGGCGTTAAACGCGATCGGTTCGCCGTCAAGGCCGACCGCCTCGAAGCGGATTTCGGTGTGGCGCGGCACTTGGCCGTAGAGACCGGGGAGGGAGAGGCAGCGTTCCCAATAGAGCTTCTTCTCGTTGCTCAGCGGCGTGATCTTCGGATTGATCACCACGCTCCAGGGAATCTCCGACATCTTGGCGCCTTTCGGCATGACCTCCTTGCGGACCCGGTAGGCGAACATGCGGACCGGCTCGTAGACCTGTGGTGCGGCGATGCCGTTGCCGCCGATATCCTCGCAGGTATCGATCAAGTCCTGGGCCAGGCGGGCGATCTCCGGCGCGGTCGGGTCCGCGATCGGTTTCGACACTTTTTTGAGCACGTCATGGCCCATGCGGGCGATTTTACGAATGGCCATCTCTTTGGGTCTCCTGAGCGCTTTCGTCGCGGGACAATCCTGTTCTATGACCTATGTCTCATTGCATGACGGACGAGGATTCGACGACGGATATGGAGACGTTGCGCTTTCGATTGCGCGAGCGCGCCCGCGCCTTCGCGGCAAGCGAGATCGCGCCGCTCGACGATCTGCACACCCACGAGCGGCCGCCGGCAGAGCTGTGGCGTGCCTTCGGCGTTTGCGGGATCACGAGTATCGGATTGCCGAAAGAATGTGGCGGCGATGGGGGCGATTTACGCGCCTTGGCCTTGGTCGGCGAAGCGCTTGCCGCGGAAGGCGGATATCTCGGTCTTGCGGGGGCGTGGATGGCGCGCCAGCTTTGCGCCCGTCTGCACATCTTTGGCCACGGCAGCGATGCTCAGAAGACCGCGTATTTACCTAAATTGGCGGCGGGTCTTTCGACGCCGTGTTTCGCCGTCTCCGAACCCGGTGCGGGCGCACATCCAAAGCATCTGAAGACGGAAGCGGTTCGTGACGGCGACGAGTACGTCATCAATGGCGAGAAAGCATATCTCACCAACGGGCCGATTTCGGATTTAATCCTGCTGCTGGCTATCACCGGTGTAGACGATGGACGCAAGCAATATTCGATCTTCCTGGTGCCCCGCGATACGCCCGGCATTGAGGAGACCGAAGGAGTGAAGATCGATTTCCTCCAACCCTCGTGCCATTGCGGGATGGTGTTCCGCGATGTCCGGATCCCGGCGGAGGCGATGCTGGGGCCCGAGGGCGATGCCTTCGCGACATTCTCGTTGCCGATGCGACGGGTCGAGGACGCGATCAGCGCCGCCAATAAAGCCGGCGCCTTCCGCTTTCAGATTAATCGCCTGGGCCGGGAAGTTGCCGGTACGGATTTGGATAAAGAGGCGTTGGCCGAGCTTGGCAGATTGTCCGCGGCCCGCGACGGTCTTTCCGCGCTCTCATACCGGGCGGTGGAATTGCTCGACCTGGACCCGGAGGGCAATGCCGAGGAAGTCGAGGCGATCACGGCGGCCGGGCGTGACTGGATCAAGGACTTGCAGCAGCGCGTCGAGGCGTTTATCGAACGGGCCGGAATGACACCGTCGACGAGGCTCGCTGCCGTCACGCGGGACATTGTGAAGACTACGGGAATTGCGGGCGGCGCCCACGCCATACGTGCGGAACGCCGGGCCCGCGAACTGATGAACACAGAAACGGAAAAGAACACATGAACGATTCCGCCGTCCTTGCCGCCGTTGGCGAGAAACTATCGTCGGTCGATGCCATCACCGAAGGGCTCTCGACGGTTGGTTATATTGCGTCGCGCCGCATCGCGACGGCGATTTTTGTCGCGCAGAACCTCAATAAGCCGATCTTGGTCGAAGGCTCCGCCGGTGTCGGCAAGACGGAGCTGGCTCTCTCCACCGCCAATTGGCTCGGCCTGCCGTTGATCCGGATGCAGTGTTACGAAGGCCTCGACGAAGCCAAGGCTCTGTATGAATGGAAATACGGTAAGCAACTGCTCTATACGCAAATCCTGAAGGATAAGGTCGGTGACGTCCTGGAAGGAACCGAAGGGATGGACCAGGCGATGGAGCGTCTGCGCGGTTTCGGCGATCTGTTCTTCTCCGAAGAGTTTTTGGAACCGCGTCCGCTCCTAAAAGCCTTGCGCGAGGAAAACGGCGCCGTGCTGTTGATCGATGAGATCGATAAGTCGGACGAGGAATTCGAAGCCTTCTTGCTTGAAATTCTGTCAGCCTTTCAGGTCTCGATCCCGGAAATTGGGACGATCGTGGCGAAGACGCCACCGCTGGTCTTCCTCACGTCGAACAACATGCGGGAGATGGGCGACGCTCTGAAGCGCCGTTGCCTGCATCTCTATATTCCGCTGCCGGACGAGAAGCTGGAGCGCCGCATTGTGTCGTCGCGCATCCCCGGCATCGAGGAGAATTTGACGAAACAGTTGGTCAAATTCGTCCAAATGCTGCGCGAGGAAGACCTCAAGAAAGTGCCGTCAATTTCCGAGACAATCGACTGGGCGCGAGTGGTGCTGTTGATGCACGCGGATTCCTTGGACAGCGAATTGGTGCGCGATACGCTGAACGTGTTGCTCAAGTTCGAGCAAGACATAGCGTCGGTCGAGCGGCGCATCCCGACCTTGGTCCGCAAATCGGCGGAGTGACGGGCGATGGAAGCAAAACCGTTTCCCGAAAATGCGTCAGCGTTATCCGGGATCCAGTTCGATCCGGTACAACGGAATTTTGACTGGGTCTCGGCTCTTCGGCCGGGAAACGACACGCGGAAATTGAGTTGATGCAGGAAACGCTTGAGGATTTCTTCCGCGCGCTGCGGGCGGCCGATATTCCGGTCTCGCCGGCTGAGGCCATCGACGCACATCTGGCGGTCGATAGCGTCGGATATTCCGACCGGACTTTGTTGAAGGACACATTGTGTGTCGCGCTGGCGAAGTCGGCGGACGAAACCCATCGTTTCGACAGCTGCTTCGACATGTTCTTCGCGCGGGACGAATTCAAAAGCGCCGATCCGGATTCCGGCGACTCGGATTCCGGCGATTCAGAATCCGAGGCGGGGGACGGACCCGCACCTTTGCCCGAGGGGCTGCCGCAAGAATTGCAGAATTCCGAATTGCTGCAAATGCTGGCGGACGGCGACCGTGAAGCGCTGGCGCAACGGATGGAACAAGCGGCGCGCGAGTCCGGTGCGATGAACATCCGCTACGTGACGCAACGGGGATTGCTGGTGCGCCGTATTCTAGACCGAATGGGGTTGCGCGAGTTGGAAGCCGCAATCCGCGCGCTCAATCAGAACGAGGAAAACCCCGGTGCCGGCGATGCGGCGCAGGAGCTCGCGCAGGCGCGGCAGGATTTGTTCCAAGAGGCGCGGCAGTATTTGGACCGTCTCTACGAGCTTTACGCCCGGCCCTACGGCCAACAGCTGCGGGAAGAATTTCTGGCCGAGACCGCCTTGTCCGCTGTCGAACAACGCGATTTTGATCGCATGCACAAGCTGGTCCGCAAAATGGCGAAGAAGCTGGCGACCCGTTACAACCGGCGGCGCAAGCAAACCCGGCGCGGCGTGCTGGATGTGCGGCGGACCTTGCGGAAGAATATGGCCAATGACGGCATTCCCTTCAATACGGTCTGGAAGCAGACGAAGATCGACCGCCCGCGCATTGTTGTTATTTGTGACGTCTCCCGCTCGGTCGCGGCGGCGGCGCGGTTTCTGCTGCTGTTTCTCTATTCTCTGAACGAGGTCATTGCGACGCTGCGGGCCTATGCATTCTCCGACCACATGTCGGAGATCAGCGATATCCTCGAAGAAAAAGCAGTTGAAGTTGCGATTCCTGAAATCCTCGACAAGATCGGCTTCCGTCCCACCGATTACGGCCAATCCTTCGCCGATTTCGAGGAAGATTTCGGTGACGTCATCGACCGCAAGACAACGGTCATCATTCTGGGGGACGGGCGCTCGAACCATAATGACCCGCGCGTCGATCTGATGCGCTGGATACACGACCGCGCGAAAGCGGTGATCTGGCTGAACCCGGAGCCGAAGACGTTTTGGGGCACCGGCGATTCGGAGATGCTGCGCTACCAGCCGTTCTGCCACGTCGCGACGGTATGTAGAACGGTGCAGGACCTCGAGAATATCATCGATAATGTAATGAAGAGTTACATCCGGGCATAAGGTCGAGCTTATCTATTCTCCCTGTATTGGCGCGTCCGGCATCTGGAATGGATGCAATTGCTCATAGGCTCGGGCGGCGCGCAGCACCAACGCATCTTGGAACAAGGGACCGACCAATTGCAGGCCGGCGGGCAGGCCGTCCGCGGTAAACCCGCATGGTACGGCGGCGGCGGGTTGCTGCGTCAGGTTGAAGGGATAGGTGAACGGCGTCCACTGGTGCCAGCGGGTAAAGCCGTGGCCTTCAGGAAATTCAATGCCGGCTGCGAATGCGGGCAGCGGTTGGCCCGGTGTGAGAAGCAGGTCGTAGTTTTGGAAGAACGCCTGCATGCGCTCTCCGATGCCGACGCGCTGCGAGGCGGCAACGATATAGTCGGCCGCCGCGACCCGGCGCCCTTGGTCCATGATTTCGCGCAGTCCGCGATCCAATAGAAATTGCTTTTCCACGGGAACCGCTTTCGCCGCTGCGGCGGCGGATGCGAACCAATGGGTCTGGAAGACGGATTCCGCGTCCGCCAAGTCAGGATCGACTTGTTCTACCACGGCGCCGAGTTCCTCGAATGCCTTGGCGGCGGCGTCGAGACGCTCCGCGATGTCCGGGTGGACGAAATCCACATGGCCTAAGGTCGGGCTATAGGCGATCTTTAAGCCTTTTACCCCATCCTCGATACAGTCCAAATGATCGCGGCTATCGGGCGGCAGAGCCGTCCAATCGCGGATGTCGGGTCCCGACATGACGTTCAGCATGACGGCCGCATCGCGGACGGTGCGCGTAATCGGGCCGGTGTGGGACAAGGTGCCGAAGGGGCTCGCGGGCCAAGCGGGGACCCGTCCGTAGGTCGGCTTGATGGCAAAGACGCCGGTGAAGCTGGCGGGGATTCGGACCGAGCCGCCGGCATCCGTGCCGGTATGCAGCACGCCCATACCCAGCGCCGCCGCCGCCACGGCCCCGCCGCTACTGCCGCCGGTTGTCCGCGAGGTGTTCCATGGGTTGCGGGTCACGCCGCTCAACGCGCTATCGGTGATGCCCTTCCATCCGAATTCGGGCGTTGTCGTCTTGCCGAGGAAGACCGCGCCCGCCTCGCGCAGCCGTGCGACGGGCGGTGCATCGGTATCCCAGGGACCATCGGGATCGGTTGTCTTGCTGCCCCGCAGCGTCGGCCAGCCTTTCGCCAGCATGGTGTCCTTCAAGGTCGTGGGGACGCCATCGATGGGGCTGAGTGGCTCGCCGCTTTGCCAGCGCGCCTCGGCCGATTTCGCCGATGCCACGGCCGCATCCCGATCGATGACGACGAAGGCGTTCACCGCGTCATTGCAAGCGTCGATCCGCGCCAATGCGGCTTCGGTGGCTTCTACGGGGGAGAGTTGTTTCGCGCGAAACGCGGCATTCAGTTGATCGACGGAGAGCGAATGGAGGTCGGTATCGGACATGGCGGCAATCCCGGAACAGTATGGTGGCTAATATGCGCTTTTCTTCGCCGCGATGAAAGAGAGCCGAGAGGCATCTTGATCGCAATGGCCAGCCCGCGTAGCGTTGCCTACAACCATGTAGTACAAAGGTATAAATGCCCGGTTACCATATAAAATGTTCGATCTTTGGCAAGCTCCGTTTCGCATTCGTTGCAGCGCTGAGTCTCGTCGCTGTTCTGTCTGGCGTGGAGCGGAGTAACGCCGGACCGCGTGACGATATGCTGTATTGGGCAACTGACGCAAAGTTGGAGAACATCAGCCCCTATTTCGATTTTCGACCGGAAGTCCAAATATTTTCTCATTTGATTTGGGACAGATTGTTTTATCGAGAACCGAATTCGCCGGTCTTTAAGCCGCATTTGGCGACGAAACTGAAATGGACCGGTATTACGACCGTGGAAATCGAGCTTCGTGAAGACGTCGTTTTTCATAGCGGCGAACAATTTTCGGCGGATGATATCATTGAGATGGTGCGCCGGCTGAAGGATGCCGATCTTGGGGCGCCTCGGCATCGGGCTATTGAATGGGTCGGGAAAATCGAAAAGCTGTCGAGCCATCGGATAAGGGTCGATCTTACGCGGCCAATGCCCCATTTGATGGAGATTCTTTCGGGGCCTTTCATCATCATACCGCGCGCTGCGTGGCGTGCCGCTCCGATGGATGGCGAAGGAAAACCGGATTATTCGCGCATTCCACCAATCGGGAGTGGACCTTATCGCGTAAGTCGTCTCGTACCGGGATCGAGTATCGAGCTGGAACGGTTCCGTCGATACCATCGCGGCCCGAAAGGCCGCCCGGCCATTGGGCGAATCCTGTTTTCCACCGTCTTGGACCCCCATGAACGCCGGGAGCAATTATTGGACGGACGGATAGATTGGTTGGGAAATCTGTCGAAAGAGGCATTCGAGAGAATGGACCGCGAAGGCGTGCCCCTTCAATTGACACGATCTCCGAGTATGCGGGTCGCATTTCTTTTGATGGACCGGGCCGGTCGCAACGATGAGAAGTCGCCGTTTCGGGATATTCGAATTCGCCGTGCGATCGCTCACGCAATCAATCGTCCGGAGATTGCCCGCAATGTATTCGGCGCGACATCGAAAGTGATGAATTCGCTTTGCTATCCCAAGCAAATCGGCTGCGAGCAAGACGTGACCCAATATAAATACGACCCAGACAAGGCTCGGAAGCTGGTGCGAGCGGCCGGTTATGGACCGGCCGGCGGCAATCGGTTGGCGGATCGTCTCAATACCTGGTCGGAACGGCTACCGGGGAAACCGCCAGAGGAGAAGAAGAAACGGTTGCGGTCGATCATCGCGGATATCGTGAGCTACCGAAATCACCCCGCAAGCGAAGCCATGACGCTTTATTTGAAAGCGGTCGGCATCGACTCGACGGTGGATGCATATAGTAGTTTTGAGAAGGCCCAGCTCAGATTGCAGCGGAACGGTTTTGATTTGGCGCATATGACATGGGCGTCACACGGTGCTCTCGACGTTGGCGAAATTCTCAATCCGTTGTTTCGCGATGGACCGTTTGATTATTGCCGCGACAGCGAGGTCAATCGTTGGCTGGATGTGGCTGCGAACACCAACAATGCGAAGGCACGCGTCCGGGCGTATTCGAATGCCCTGAAACGGCTTCAGGAAATGGCTTGTGTCGTCCCATTGTTCAACTACACGACCTTCTACGCGTATTCCCGACGCCTGGATTTCCAGCCCACATTGGACGACATCCCGCGCTTTTATCGAGCCAAATGGAAATAGTGTGCCGTCGGAACGACCCCATGCCTTGCAATGGGGTTCGCTATGGTTTGAAATCGAGCGGATAATAAAATTCTGGAGATACGGTGAAGGGCTTGCCGGACAGTGAGGGGTGGCAAGCCAAACGGTCGTATCTTGATGGTTTCCAATCAGGGAGAAGATGGATGCGAAGATTTTTCATGAAAACGGCTGCTGTTGCGACAGCCGCCCTGCTGTTGAGCGGGGGCTCCGCGCTGGCGGGGAAAGACAACGACACGTTGACCTGGTCGACCGACCGGGAAGCGGACGTCGCGTTGCCGTACTACAACAACATCCGCGAAATGGTCATCATGGCGCGGATGACGTGGGACACGCTGTTGTTCCGCAATATCGAGACCTATGAATATGAGCCGCTGCTGGCGACGAATTGGAAGTGGATCGATGACAAGACGATCGACCTGGAACTTCGCAAGGGTGTGAAATTCCACGACGGCAGCGATTTCGACGCCGATGACGTGGTGGCGACGTTCAATCACGTCGTTAGGGAAGACAGCGGCATCATGACCCGCCGCAACGTCAGCTGGATGAAAAGCACCGAGAAGCTGAACCAGTTCAAAGTTCGGATCCATCTCTCGAAGACCTTCCCGGCGGCGCTGGAATTCCTGGCGATGGCGCTTCCCGTTTTTCCAAGCGACATTTGGAAGACAGCTCGAAAAGACGCTACCGGCAAGCCGGATTTCGGCACGATCGACGAAATCGGCACCGGTCCTTACAAGATCACAAAGGTCGTCCCCGGTGAGGCCATCACGATGGTCAGGAACGACAATTATTGGGCCGGTAGCCCGAAGGGCACGCCCAGCATCGGTACGGTTATCTTTAAAACCGTTCCCGACGCCGAGGCGCAAATTGCTCAATTGTTGACCGGTGAAATCGACTGGATTTGGGATGTGCCGAAAGATAAGGCACAAGATCTCAAAGGCAGTGGCCAAGTCCAGGTCGTGAATGCCAAGACGTTCCGGATCAGCTACATCACCATGGATCGCGCTGGCCGTGCCGGTAAGGACGTCAAAAAGAACCCGTTCTACGATCTACGGGTGCGCAAGGCCGTCGCCCATGCGATCGACCGTAACGCCATTGCCAAGCAATTGGTGGGTGAAGCGTCGGAAGCGGTGCATTCCGCCTGCTATCCGTCGCAGTTCGGTTGCACCCAAGACGTGCCGAAATACGACTATGATCCGGCGAAATCGAAAAAGCTTCTGGCTGAAGCTGGATTTCCGGATGGCTTCACGACCGACATCTACGCGTATCGTCAGCGTGAATTCACCGAAGCGGTCATGGGTTTCCTATCCAAGGTCGGCATCAAGACGAACCTGAAATACATGCAGTACAAGGCGCTGCGTGGTTTGGTCTGGGAAGGCAAGGCGCCGTTCCATCAAATGACCTGGGGTTCGTATTCGATGGCGGACGCGTCGGCGATCACCAGTCACTTCTTCAAGCAAGGTCGTGACGACTATTGTATCGACGACGAGATCAAGGGCTGGCTCGAGACCGCCGACACCAGCGTCGATACCGCTGTCCGCAAGGAGAACTACAAGAAGGCTCTGGCCAAGGTTCAAGCTGAACTTTGCTGGTTGCCG
>Ga0055584_100005719_pt1 | contig 12181 bp, 10 predicted proteins | sample OSDHelmetaG_FD_58716 | JGI IMG/M metagenome (GOLD analysis project Ga0055584, IMG submission 58716) | Pelagic marine sediment microbial communities from the LTER site Helgoland, North Sea, for post-phytoplankton bloom and carbon turnover... | ecosystem: Environmental > Aquatic > Marine >... | reverse complement strand
GGGAATGAAGTCAATGATTCATTTTAGGGTAATGGAAAAGCCTAATGCATTTAGGGGAACATCTTTGAGTTATATGGTATTTGAGGAAGCTGGAGAGTTCTTAAAATTAAAGCGTTCTTTTCAGTCTTCGGAAGATTGTTTTAAAGAGGGAGATTTATTCTTTGGTACGCCAATCATTGGTGGTACATCGAATGCTATGGAGGTAGAGAGTGATGATTATATGGATATGTATTATAATGCTGAAAACTTTAATCTAAAGCCTGTATTCATTAAGGCTTCTAAAGTATTTGGTAGTTTCTTTGATATGAAAACGGGTAAGTCTGATGTTAAGGGAGCTGATGCCTACATTAAGAAAGAGGCTGAAAAGAGAAAGGCTACTGGAGATTTACAATCATATTATTCTTATTTACAAGAGAACCCTTTAGAGGTAGAACACGCATTCTTCAAGTCAGGTAAAACACCATTTGATTTAGAGAAGATTAATAAGCAGATTGCCAATATTAATACCAATCCTAATTTTCAAAGAGTTCAAAGAGGTAATTTAGTATGGCCTAAGACGAAAGAGGGTAAAGAGATATTTGGAGGTATGCCTGAATTTGTAATGGACAATGGCGATGTATCTGATAATATTAATGAAGAGTTATTTCCATTTGAGATAGTTGAACAACCTCTTGTGGGAATGAAGAATGCTCACTTGTCTGCGGTAGATCCTTACCATATAGATGATGATTTGGAAGAAATGAAAAAGAAGTTATCTGAACAAAATGATAGGTCGCTTGGTTCTATGTGTGTGTATAGAAGATTTGTTGGACAGAATACTATAGGAGAATTGCCAGTAGCGTTTTATACAGATAGACCATACTCCAAAGACAAGTTCTATGAGAACTGCTTAAAGTTGGCTATATACTATGATACACAAATACTTGTTGAATATAATGATGATGGTTTCTTACAGTATTTCTTACATCACAAAATGTCGAGATACTTAAAAGAAAGACCACGTGCTGCTGATAGTCCTTGGACTCAAGCAACAAATAGGTATGGATTGCACATGAAGTCTTATCAGAAGAAATTATTGACTGAACTTGTTGATGAGTATGTTAAAAAACATTGGGAAGATATATATTTTCTTAAACTATTGAACGAGTTATCCGTATATGGTGTAAAGAATACTGATAGGGTTATGGCATTTGGTATGGCATTAATTCACGATATGGATGCGACTAAAAGGATTTATGATAAAGCAGAAGATGAGAATATTGAAAGAATGTCTGGACTGCCTGAATTTACAAGAGATGATACGGGAATGATTAACCCAATAATTGTGACAGATAAAAATAATTTTGACAATAAAAATAATAACCCTACTTTTGATTACAAATTAGATATTGATTAATTTATGGATTTTCCTCAACAGAATATCCCCGATAAAGACAAAACTGAAGAGTGGCACATCGATTGTATTCGAGCAATCATGACTCATCATAGGGGCTATACCAGTTTTATTGATTCAAGAAAAAAAGACCACGAAAATTATTTAATAGTAAACGGAGAGCTTGACGCTAAGCAGTATAAGTATGTTACCGATATGTATGGTATGACTTCGCCTGCAAGGTTTGTAAACTTTCCAATGATATTGCCTAAGTTAGATTTGTTAGCTGGAGAGTTAATAAGTCAGCCTTTACAATATACTGTTAATGTAATAAATAGAAATGCGATACGTAAGAAGAATGAGGAAAAGATAACATTAGCTGCAGAGGTTGTTCTGAGACCAATACGTAGAGAGATTGAACAAGCATTAGGTATGCCAATACCTGATGAGAATGTGGGGCAAGAGGTTCCAGAAGATATAGAAAGGTATAAAAAGCTTAAGTTTAGAAATGCTGTTGAAGAAATGGTACACGTTGGTTTATCATTTTGTATTCAGCGTTGGGATATGAAGCAAACCTTTAAGCGAGGTTTCTATGACCTGGCAATTACAGGAAAAGAGTTTTATAGAATTTACATTAAGTCAGGTGATCCGTATGCTGAACGTCTTGACCCAAGAATAATGATATATGATTTAGACTTGGATAAGGAAAGCATTCAAGATTCTAAATATGCTGGTACTGAAAATTGGTACACTGTTAATGAGATAATGGATAGGCATGGCGTTGAACTTTCTAAGAAACAAGTTGATTATCTTGAGAAACTTCAAAATCAAGCTTATGGTGGAGAAGCAGGAAATTCTGCTTTCTATTTAGATTCTTATTCTTATGATGGAAGCAAAAATCTTAAGATAAGAGTATTAGACTTCCAGTGGAGAAGTATTCGTATGTTAAAACATAAGGAGTCTCCAAATGAGTTTGACCCAACAACACCTTATTTAAAAAAGGTAAAAGATACCTACAAGGCTAAGAAAGGTGAAAAAATTATCAGTAAGCCTATTACTGAAATTAGACAAGGTATATTGATTGGACACGATATGTTACTTAATTGGGGTGTAAAACCAAATCAAATACGTTATGAAGAAAACTACGCGAATACATCAATGGATTTCTTTGGTGCTATTAAGGGTAATCTTAACGGAAACACCTTGTCTGTAGTTGATTCATTAAAGAATGTTCAAATACTTTACAATATAACAATGTACCAAATTGAATTGGCTATGGCTCGTTCAGGTGGTAAATCAATAGTTTACGATGTAGCTCAGAAACCTAAAAACATATCGCTTAAAGATGTCTTCTATCACGCAAAGAACAGTGGACTTATCTTAATTAACAATAAAGCAGAGGGAATGCAGACTAATGGTTTTAATCAATTTCAACAAGTTGATTTCACGCTTAGTCAATCTGTAGCGCAAATGATTAACCTTAAAGCTATGTTGGAAGAAACTGCTGATAGGTTAACAGGTATTAGTGCTTCAAGAGCTGGTGTTCAAAAGAGTGGAGATTTAGTTGGTGTTACAGAGCGTAATGTAATGCAATCAACTCTTATTACTGCTCCATTATTTGATATTCATTATAGATTAGTTGGTGATGTTCTACAAGGACTTGCTGGTTTAATGAAAACTGCTTGGGGTAAAGAGGGGCGTATGGCCAATGTGTTTGGCGATATGGGAATGGAAACATTCAAAATCGACAAGTCTATTGCTTTAGAAGAGTATGGTATATTCGTAGAGAATAGTGGTAAAGAGGTTCAGCGTAAGCAAGATATGATGGGATTACTTGAGAGATTTTCATCTTCAGGAAACATTGATCCATTGGCTATTATCAAGGCTGTTAATGCAGAGGGTTCAAGTGAGGTTGAATCTATTTTAACTGAAGGTCTTGAAGCTATGCAGAAACAACAAGATGAGTTTAGAGATAGAGAAATATCTGCTCAAGAAACTGCTAATGAAATTGAAGGTGAGAAAATGCAGATACCAATTCAGATACAACAAATGAAGTCTGATACTGACATACAACTCAAGCAAATGGAAATAGAATTTGAGAGTGGTGCTCAAGCTAATGAATTGGAACACAAAGAGAATATGCAACTTGAAGAAAGAAATGCCAAGTTAGATGAGACGATGTTAACCGAATCAGGAAAGGAAGTTGAATAATTATAGAAAAAATTATATATTTGTATAAACTAAAGAAAAAGAAATGGCTGAAGAAAATGAAAATGCAGAGGTAGTTGTTGAAGAAACAACTCCTGCAACAGAAGAAGTTAAAACAGAAGCAAAGGAAGAAGTTCCAGCTGTAGAGGAAAAGAAAAGTGAAGATGGTGGTGGTGATGGTGAAGAAGAATCGGTATTTGATGCTAATGCGTTTGCAGATGTTCCACTAACTGTAGAGAATCCTGAAAAGGTAGCAGAAGGTGGAGAAGAAAAAACTGGTGATGAAGAAGCAAAAGTTGAAGATGGAGATACAGATGAAGCTAAGAGTGAAGAAGAAAAAGAAGTTGAAACATTAGATTGGAAGGGATATGATGATGATGAAGAAGAGATTACTCCAGAAGCAACACCTGAAGCAACCAAAGAGGTAGTAACAGAGGAAGCAAAGAGTAACGAAGAGCCTCAGCCCGCATCAACGGATGCGTTCAAGCAAGTTGTTAAAGAGCTTGGAATAAATGAGACCTTTGAAAATATAGAGCAATTCAAGGAACATTTAGAATTGCTTGAGAATGAAAATAATAAGTTAAGAGCAAGTAGTGGTAGTACTGCAACAAATGAGGCGATACAGAAACTACAAGATTTGCAAGGAAAGGATAACGAGGAACTCGTTAAACTTAGTTTAGAGAAAGATGGGTTTGAGGGCGATGAATTGCAAGATGCTGTCGATAAATATATTGACAACGGATTGCTCGAAATAGAAGCAAAGAAAATTCGTAACACTATTAACAATGCTATAGTGAACGAACAAAATAAAGTAACACAATCTACCGTTGAGGCTGATGCAAAGCAACAGCAAGAACATGCAGAAAGTGTTAGATTACTTGAGGACCACCTTAACAAGACTGAAACAATGTTTGGTTTTGCTATGGCTAAAGACAAAGAAAGTTTAAGCAAGGTTCAAAAGGGTCACTTAAAGTATATTACAAGTGGAAAGTTCATGAGTGATGTATATGAGAGTGAAGCAAGTGTTAGTGAAGTTGCGTGGTTTGTTAAAAATAGAGACACAATCATCAATGCTATATCTAACAAAAGTTTACAACAGGGAAAAGAGGCAATCCTTAATGATATAGGTGCGCCAGAAGTTAATAAACCCACAAGGTTTAAAGATCCGAAGTCAAATGAATTTGACCCAAAGGCTTTTACCTATGGTAATGAAAAAAAATAATTAATAATTAACTTTAAAAACCTTAGAAAACATGAAGTTTCATTCAGGAACATACGGGAAAGAAACCCAAGAGTCAAATGCGTTAGTAACGAATTTGCTAAAATACCCGGAAATTGCTAAAACTTTAATTAGACAATATCCACAATATTCGCTTAACTATTTTATCGATGGTACAAGTAGATTTGCGAAAGAAGAATTAATTGGTGAAAACGCTTTTAGATGGCCAATCTTAGGAAGATTGAACAGACCTTCTACTTGTACAGGTGTTATTACTGGAAATGGTGTTGGTAACTCTACATTTACTGTTGAGTTCCAAGAGAACTACCTTAACCCTAATGATGTTGTTAGATTTTCTGATGAATCTCAAGCAATCATTATGGGAGAGCCTGTACCAAGTGCTGGTGGGTATTTATTCTCTTTCATCTTACAAACTAATGACCCATTAGCAACTATTGCAGCTTCTGCTGTAGCTGCTGGTTTAACAGTTAACACTGTTGGTTCTGCATTCCCTGAAGGGTCTGATAGAGGGTATGAAAACCACGTTTATCCAGATTGGTATATCAATCATATTGGTATCAACAGAAAATCTAAATCTATTACAGGTTCAGCATTAACTGATGTTACTTGGATTGAGAACAATGGACAAAGAGTTTGGTTCTTTACCGATGAAAAATTAATGAGAGAAGAATTTATGTATCAAAAAGAGCTTGACTCTTGGTACTCTACTTCTACTATGGATGCTAATGGTGTTTCTACTGTTATTGGAACAGATGGTAAGCCTATAGTGAAAGGAGACGGTATTCTTCGTCAAATTGATGCTGCTAACGTTGATACGTACAGTGGTCAATTAACTGAGAAGATGTTAACTGACTTCTTAGCTCAATTACAATTAAATACAGGAAATACTAACGCTCATTGGATGGTGTTTACTGGAACTGCAGGAAAGGTTGCTTTTCACGAAGCGATGAAAGACTTAGTTTACCCAAGTGGTAACTTAGTTTATGATGCTGCTGTTGGTCAAGAAGTTGAGATAGGTGTAAACTTTACATCTTACAATGCTTTAGGTTCTCGTTTAACTTTGGTACACAATCAATTATTTGATGATCCAAACTTACATGGAAACAACATTGACCCAGTTAGTGGATTTCCTAAAGAATCATTTAGAATGGTATTCTTAGATATGGGAACAACTGATGGTGTTTCTAATATCGAAAGAAAAGTAAAAGGTGCTGCAGGTATCGATAGAGGTATGATTATCAAGTACATCTCTGGTATGGTAAATCCTTTTAACCAAGCTCAAATGGAAGCTGCAAATGCAAGAGACGCGTTTACTTGTGAAGTACTATGTGAAAGTGGTATTATCGTAAGAAACCCATTGTCTTGTGGACAGTTAGTATTTGCATAATTAAACTATTAATAACTACTTAGACTTATAGAACATGGAAATGGAAAAAGAAAAGGTGAATAAAACTCGCCTTAAAGAATTAATGGCAGATGCTCCAACGAGTGGAAACTGCGAAATTAGATTAAAAGACCCTAAAAGAACAGGTACTATTACAGTTCGTGGATATACTGGTAAGGATGGACAGCATAGACCTTTCGTTGACCAACATGGCAACCATAGGATTATACGGTTCAAACGTACTGTGTTTTTGGATATGAAAAAAGAAGATGATAGGCTTACCTACAATCAGGTAAGGCTTCATCCTCTTTATGTTGATGGTCCAAGACCAGTATTAGTTATCGTAAACTACGAAGATGAAGCAGAAGCGTTTGTTGCTCAAAAGGATTTAGAATCTAAAGCTATGGAGATTATCCAAAAACTTGAAGGTGCTGATTTGAGAAACTTTGCGCGTGTGTTGTTAATAACGGTTAAGCCAGGTAGTTCTGATAAAGTTATAAAGCGTAGTATTTACGATTTAGCTGAAGAAGACCCCGGTTTAATTCTTAATGAGTGGAATGATGATTTAAGAGAAATTAAACTAATTATACACAAAGGAATAGAGCAAGGTATGTTTGAGGTTAAACATGGTAGATATACTTATCAAGGGCAACTAATGGGTACCACTTTTGAATTTGCAGTAGATTGGCTTAAAGACAATGATGATTTAATTCCTTCAATGCGTAAAACATTAAAGTAAAATGAATATAATCGAAATGCAAGATATGTGTGATTTGCTTTTAGATAAAGCTAATTCTCCTTGGTTTACTTCAAGTGAGAAAGATGACTTTATAAATAGAGCACATCACGAGTTTGCAGAAAAGCGATATAGATTATTTGAAAAAGATGAACGTACAAGAAAAGAATTATTACCGTTAGTAAGAACAAGTTCTGGTGCAAATACGAATATAGTGAATTACAGTGCTATTCCGGATTTTATGTTTACCCTTAGTTTAAGTGGTATATTTAATAAGACTTGCGGTGTAGGAACAAGTTTAAAGAAGATTAGTCCTCAGCAACTTGATGATATTATTGAAATGGAAAGTGATCCGTTTAATAAAAGTGCTGACGATAATCCTAACTATATTGAAGAAAATGATGGTACCAATGATATTGCTACTATCTTATCTGATACAACACCTATATCATATAGTTTAAAATACCTTATGATTCCTACTACTGTATTCAGGGATGTTAATAACCCTGCTAATAATGTTGACTCAATTATGCCTATATTTACGCATGATGAAATTGTTAACATTGCAGTACGTATGATGATGGCTAACACTGAACAACAGTTGAATTATCAACTTATAAATAACGAAATTAGTAACGAAAATTAAAACCGATGGCAAAAGTAACTTATACAAAAGCTCAATTAATGTCATTTACCGTAAAGGAAATGAAAACATTGAGTTTGTTTTCCAAGATTGACCCGAAAGGATTAAGCAAAGAAGGAATCGTTAATGCGTTGATGAGTGCTCAAAAGGCTGAACAGAAAGCTAAAAAGAAAGCTAAACCAGCAATTAAAAAAGAGACTCCTCCGAAAGCGGAAAAACCTACTGTTGAAACTGAGGCGAAAGTTAAAGAAGTAAAAGAAGAACCTGTTAATGCTAAAGCAGAGGCACCTAAGTCTGAAAAGCCTGTGTTTCATAGAAGAAGAAAGTCTTATAATAGAATGACTTACAGATAAAAATAATTATTAAACTTAATACATAGAAAACATGATTTCAGGAAGAAACCATTTCTCACTGTTAAACCCGAGCACTAATACGCCGGCTTCAACAGGAACTCCAGCACAAATTAATGTGACGGATCAATTTAACCCTTTTCGTTCAGAATTAAAGGCTGTTATTAATATAGCTCCTGCAGTTGGTACTGCTGGATTTATAGCATACACTTTCGCAGCTGGATGGGCTGTAGGTGATGAAGTAAGAATTACTATTACTTCTAACATTACAACTCGTCAACTTTGGAGAAAATCTTATACTCACATTGTTGAAGCAGGTGCTGCAACTGATAATGACGTTGCTGCTGCAATGGCTGCATTAATTGCTGCTGATGTGTCTGTAGATTCTCCTTATGCTTCTGCTGTTGCAGTTGGTGCTGTTCTTACAGTAACTCAAGCTGATGATGATCAATTTGGTTTAGTATCTTATGAGTATTCTGATTCTGCTACAGGTACTATTACTCCAGCTATAACTTTAACAGTTATTTCTGAAGGACAGCCATCTGATTTAGAGGATAAAGGAATTACTGCTGACCAAATTGCTGCTTACGGTGCTGTACCAGCAGGTGGTTTTGCTACGTTGAAAATTACTTTTCACCATGAAGTAGCGATACCATTTATTGATTCTCAAGGGGCAACTGTTAGAGAGATTTATTGGTACGGAACTACTGCTCAAGCTGCAACGCTTGCTGGTTTAATACCATAGTCAACAGTTTAACAAACTTTTAAAGGTGGTGGTCAAAAGCCACCGCCTTTTTTTAATTCTACATTATGCCTACATTAGACGAATACGCTTATAATATTAGAAACATTGCTCGTGGAGGGCAAGGAGATGCTGACGATGATAGATTAAACATCAAGCAAATTAAGTTTTGGATTAACGGTTATCGTGCTGCTGGTATTTTTGCTATTACAGAATTTGGTAAAGATATAGACCCTCAATTAGTTCAAGATTTGGGAGTTCTTCCTTTAGTTGAAGTTGATAAAGCAGATAGTGAGTGTCCTAAAGTAGAATGGGGTTGTACTGTTATGAAAGTTGTAATACCTAAGTTGGTTGATTTTCCAAATTTAAGAGCGTTATCTTATGTTGGTAAGATTGATAAACAATCACCATTTATAGTTAATTATCCTGATACTGTTGCTTTTAAAAAAGCTACAAGGTTTGGACATTTATCTAATAGAGTTTATCTCATTGGACAAAATCTTTATTTTATCTTAGTAGGTGATGATACTGAAATAGAGTATGTAAATATACGTGGTGTATTTGAACAACCTGAACAGATTGAGGTTTTTGCAACTGAAGGGTGTGAGCCAGTTTGTTATGATGCTTCTACAGACCAATATCCAATGCCTCAAAGGTTATATGAATTTGTGTTACAGAAGATACTTGTTAATGAATTGCAATGGACTCAACAAGCAGTTAATGACGAACTTAATAATGCAAGAGAAGACAATGCGAAGCTTCGATAATCATGGTAGGGCTACGCTGTTTGGAGTTTATTCTGAATGCCAGAGTGAAATGCAAGAAGCCTATGAGAAGATACCAAACAAGCAGAATAATATGAAAGCAATTAGCTATCGTTTATTTTCGCAAGTTGTACGTATGTATTTTACCATAGCATTTAAAATATTGATTACAGGGGTTCCATTTCCTCTTTTAAACAAATTTGGAATATTAAACGTAGTTAAAGCAAAGTGTATTAGATACAATCCTTTTAGGATTTCTTTTTATACAGATGAATCAGGGAATAGAATAAGAGAAAAAGTTAAGATTAAATTAAAAAATGGTTATTGGTATTTTGTGTTTTGGGATGCTCCTAAGCGCTTTAGACAATACCGATTTAATATTGACAGAAAATATAAGCGAGCATATATGAAGTTAGTTGAGGATGGTTACGATTACCTTGATTATTCTTTAGATAAGTATGGAAGGAATGCTTCGACAGAATATATACAACATATAAAATAGCTATGGGTAATACTAAAAACAAAATTTCAATAAACCGAATAGTTGGTAATGTAATTGGTAATCTTGGCTTAAAGGTTACAAACAACCTTATGGATGATTTTTCTCGTTGGGCGTGTGAGGGAGAAAACAAAATAGGTTCTACCTCATCTTTTCGTCACCACGAATGTGAATTAACTATAAGGAACCGTAAGGCTTCTCTTCCTCCAAATTTTGCTTATTTAGAAGCTATACAGCATGGGAATAAAATTATGAACCTTACTGAAAGGTCTTTCCGTTTATTTAATAAAGGGTACAATTCAAACTTACTTCCTCCATCAAACTTTATTGGTGGACAAAAGGTAACGAATGTTCCTGGTCAAGTTTTGATTATTCAAATAGATTTAAGTGGTGCTTTTGTTGCGGGAGATTTAATTGTAGTTACTGTTACTGCAAATAATTGTGGTTCGGTTAATTCTAATACATTTAACTATATAGTTCAAGCAGGCGATACATTAACAATGATTGCTGCTAATATTGCCAATCAAATTAATGCTATTGGGAATATTGGTTATTCAGCTATAGGTGGTAATGATTTAATTCAGATAATTGCAGATAGTCCTGAAATTGGTTTTACAGTATCTCTTTTTACTGATAGTATTAATGGACACTTAGCTCAATCTATTCTTCAGAAGCAGATTTTGACTAAGACTAATACGGTGGATCTAAACAAAACAAATGTTAATCCTGTACTTCAATCTAAAAATCTTGCACATTCTAATGTTGCAGAATTAAATACTGGACTTCAATCTAATGGTGGGAATGGTGTTGATGGTTTTAATACGCTTAATTCAAGTGGTTATTTCTACGGAGATGAGTTTGCTTCGGTATTCTCTATAGATAATGGTTGTATTAATTTCAATGCCTTAGACGGTGTTAAAATAGGTATTTCATATATGGGTATTGATTTAGATGAAGATGGTTGGCCTTTAATATCTGAAACTCACGAAGATGCTGTTACTGCATACATTATGTATATGCATAAAAGTGTTGAATTTTATAATGGTAAATTGCAACAATATATTCACAATGAATTAAAGATGAGGTGGTTTGATTTGTGTGGACAAGCAAGAGGTGATGATGAATTGCCAAATGCAGAAGAATTAAAATATTTAGCAAATATGTGGATGCAATTAAGGCCTTTACCAAGTCTTGAAAACTTTTAATTATGGCACAAGGAAGGTCTGGAGTAAATATTTTTAATGATGGAATGTCGCAAGATGTTGATATTTTAAATCAACAAGCTACATCTTATCGTGACTCTATGAATGGTAGATTGCTATTCAATAAAGATGGTTCTTATTCTTGGGAAACTGAGAATGGAACAAAGACTTCTTTTTTACTTGCTGCTAATGATGGTTTAGATAGTCGTGAATATAAAGTTATAGGGAATACAGGAAATAATAATATTCGAGTTATTTTTTCCACTACAGAAGATGGTGTTAAAAATTCTGAAATAGGTATCTTTTCTATTGATGAAGCTGGTATAGGTTCTTATAAAACATTGTTCAATGATATTAATGACCCAAATGGTGATTTATTTAATTTTTTAACTACCAATCAAATTGAAGCAAGGTTTGTTTACGAAAATCCTAAGCTAATTAGAGCTTATTGGGTAGATGGAATTAAGCCTGATAGTAATAGACCAAGAGTAATTACCTTTAGTTTTGACGGCACTATTGCAACTCCAGTTGATAATCAATCAGACGTTAGCGCTTATGTAAGTAATAATCAATCTGTATTCTCTATGAATAGTCAGACTGATTTTGATATGGGTTTGATTAAGTATGTAGGAAACATTGGAGGTGGACTTGTTTCAGGCGCTTATCAATATACATATTCATTAGGTACAACAGAAGGATATTGGACTCCATGGTACCCACCAACTCGTAGAGTTCTTTGTATTCCTGACCAAGTTAGTTCTACTAATTGGAATGAATATGAAATGGGTAGTTCTGGAATTGCTACTAATAAAGGAAATTTAATTGAAATCAAAGGAGTTGATCAGCGTTATGATAGGATTCGTGTGGCTTATGTTTTAGCTTATACTTCTGCTTCTATTGTTGAATCAAGAATATTTGCTCAATCAGCTATTAATAGTAATGTTATGCAATTTCAACACGTTGGAAATGTAGGTGAGCCATTATTGACTTCTGAAATTGCTGATTTGTTTAGTGGTTTACTTGGTGCTAAGACTTTAAACA
>Ga0055584_100005717_pt1 | contig 12182 bp, 9 predicted proteins | sample OSDHelmetaG_FD_58716 | JGI IMG/M metagenome (GOLD analysis project Ga0055584, IMG submission 58716) | Pelagic marine sediment microbial communities from the LTER site Helgoland, North Sea, for post-phytoplankton bloom and carbon turnover... | ecosystem: Environmental > Aquatic > Marine >... | reverse complement strand
CAGGCTTTACACATTTGGGTTTGTCGAAACCGTTGCGTTTGTTGAATCCGTCAAACAGGCTCTGCCACCACATACCAATGCCAGGTGCCGGGGCCTTTTTGTTCGTGGTCTTCCAGTGCCAGCACCTCAAACCCCTGAAACAGGCCGACCAGTTCGGCAGCATTGCAATAGAAGTGCGGGTGATCCTTGTCGCCGCCGGCACCCTCTTTGATATAGGTGTTTGGCGCGATCTGCTTGCCCTCGCCATGGCGAGCATTGCGTTTCGACAGCATGGTGCCTTGGTAGACCCCGCCCGGCTTCAATACTCGGCGAATTTCGCTGAGGGTTTGGCGCACCACATCGGCGTCGCCGTGATAGATCACGTTAAGCGCCACCACATAGTCAAAGCTGGCGTCCGGGAATGGCAGGTCCGTCATCGTGCCGCGTTCGAAGATAAGGGCCAGCCCCTCTTCCTCCGCCGCGCGTTTGGTGTGTTCTAGGCCGGCCAGGCTGGCATCAAAGGCCGTGGTTACGTACCCTAGCCTTGCAAGCGCCAGACTGTGACGGCCAATCCCGCAACCCAAATCCAGCGCAGTTTCAGCGCCGCCCTGGCGCCGCGCCTGCGCCCAGCGCAGCACTATCGGGTCGGGGTTGAGCCATTCCTCACGGCCTTCCCCACTTTTCCAACGCTGATCCCAGGATTCGTGAGCCGTCGCAGTATTGTCCATAACAAGAGCCTTATCTGTCGTTCATGTCCGTATACTAAGAGGCTCCGCTGCGGCCTGCCAGCGCTTGATCAATCAAGCCGATGCTCTCTTGGATGCCATAGAGCGCAATGAAAGACCCCATACGCGGCCCCTGGCTTTGGCCCAGCAAGGTTTCGTACAGCGCCCGGAACCAATCGCGCAGGTTCTCAAATCCGTGAGATTTGCCAATCTCAAACACCTGCGTCTGCAGGGTCTGGGCATCAGCATCAGCCGGCGCGCTGTCCAGGGCCGCGCGAAGATCAGTCAGCGCCGCGCGTTCTTGATCGTTCGGTGCGCGGTAGGCTTTGGTCGGCTTCACAAAGTCCTGATAATACTGAATGGCATAGCCAACCAATCGGTCCAGCAAAGGCGCGGTCGCTGGCGTTGCGTCCGGGCGATAGCGCGAGATAAAGCCCCACAACACAGACTTGTCCTCGGCATTGGCAACGCTGGCGAGGTTCAGCAGAATGCCGAACGACAGGTCAACCTCCGGCGCGGGCACGTTGCCGCCATGGATGTGCCAGGCAGGGTTTTCTAACTGCTGCACCGGCTCTTGGCTCGGAAATTTCTCGATCCAGGTGCGGTATTCGTCGACGGCTTTCGGGATCACATCGAAGAACAGTTTTTTGGCGGCCCGCGGCTTCTGGAACATGAACTGGCTCAGGCTCTCTGGCGGCGCGTATTTCAGCCAATCCTCCACCGCCAGACCGTTGCCACGGGATTTGGAGATTTTTTCTCCATTGTCGTCCAAGAATAATTCATAGGTGAAGCCCTCCGGCGGGCGGCCACCCAGGACGCGGCAGATCTTTGACGACAGATTGACGGAGTCAATCAGGTCCTTGCCGCTCATCTCATAATCGACATTCATCGCGTACCAGCGCATAGCCCAGTCGGCTTTCCATTGCAGCTTGCAATGACCGCCAGTCACTGGTGTTTCAACCAGCAAGCTGGTCTCTGGATCGCGGTATGAGATTGTGCCGGCATTGACGTCTTGGGCAACAATCGGCTCCTGCAACACAATGCCGGTTCGCGGGCAGATTGGCAGGAACGGGCTGTAGGTCGCGCGCCGTTCTGCGCCCAGCGTTGGCAGGATTACATTGATGACGGCATCATAATTCCGCAGCACCTGCAGCAACGCCTCGTCAAACCGGCCGGATTTGTAAAAATCCGTGGCGCTCTGAAACGTGTAGCTGAAGCCAAAGCTATCCAGGAACGCCTGCAGCCGGGCGTTGTTGTGATGGCCAAAGCTCTCATGCGTGCCGAATGGGTCAGGTACCCGGGTCAGTGGCTTGCCCAGATGTTCGGCCAGCATGTCTTTGTTCGGCACGTTGTCCGGCACTTTGCGCAGGCCGTCCATATCGTCGGAGAACGCGAACAATTCGGTTGGAATGTCGGAGATTTCCATAAAGGCGCGCCGCACCATGCTGGTCCGCGCGACCTCGCCAAAGGTTCCGATATGGGGCAGGCCGGATGGGCCATAGCCGGTCTCGAACAGGGCGTAGCCTTTAGCCGGACCCGAATCGCCGAAGCGTTTGACCACCTTGCGCGCTTCCTCGAAAGGCCAGGCGCGGGCTGTCATAGCGACGGAACGGAGGTCCGACATGGATCAATCCTCTAGAGTATTTGCCAATGGAAAGCCCGGAAAATAGGCAGCCAACGGTATTGGGTCAATCAAGCAAGCCGGGATGCCGGATCATGCGTCTATTTACCGTTGCAGCACAGAATTGAGACAGAACCTTTAGCCGTGTACCAAGGCGAGTGGTGATCTTATGGTAACGGCCGATAAGTTGGCTACATAACGCAGGTTGGTCCTCCGCGTGGGCAGCTCTGCAGAAAGAGCGTAGATGAGCGTGGTCGACCAGTTGCAACCGTATGCGCGGAAGGCCTATGTGCGGGCCAAGCTGCCGCTGTTGCGTATGCTGGGGTCGCGGCATCAGCCCACCGACAAGCACGTCACATTCCTTTCTGGCTTTGCACGCTCAGGCACCAACATGGTGATGGAGGTATTCGAGTGGAGCCCCAAAACCGAGGTGTTCCGCGAGGGCGACCCGCGGCTTAACAACAATTTCCGCTTGCTCGATGATAGCGTCGTATCTGGGCACGTGTTGGGGTCGCCGTCACAATTTGTGCTGGTGAAGGCTTTACAGGAAGGCCACCGCCTAGCCGGTCTGATGGATCTGTTTCCCGGCAGCGGCGCGATGTGGATGTATCGTCATTACGACGACTGCGTGAACTCGATCCTGGTGCGTTGGCCAGGTGAGCGGAACGGCATCGACGCAATTGCTCGCGACGGGCCGGATGCTTCTGCCTGGCGTGGCGTTAATACCTCTGATGAGACGCTCGCGCGTTTGCGGGCGCAATACCGCCCAGAATGGAATGACGCCACGTGCAACGCCTGGTTCTGGTATCTGCGCCATCAGTTCTTTTTCGATCAACAATTCCATTCCAATCCGATGGTCAAACTGGTCCGGTATGAGTCGTTGGTGACTGATCCGCTGCGGATCATTCACCCAATGGCAGAGCTGGTCGGCGTGCCGTTAACCCGTTTGATGGCCTCAGTTCCGCATGCTCGCTCTGTCGGTAAACGCATGGCGCCGGACATTGCGCCGGAGGTGCGGGAGACTTGCGACGCGCTGTTGGCACGGCTCGACGCGGTTTGGGACGCGCAGGGCATTTGAGCCTCCAGAAGCGTTGCGCCCTGGCAGCTTGCACTCTGATGCCCAGCCATTCACTGTCTAGCCTATGAACGCTTCAGACGACACCCAAAATTCCAGCGTACCAAGCCGCCTGACGGAGATTCCGGTGCTGGTTTGCGGCGTCCGCAGCTTCGCCTGGCAGGCTGCTGGCAAAACGGCAGAGATGGTGTCGCATTCGCAAGCCCAAAGCCGGGCTGCATCAGTGCCGCCATTGGTTTGCCATCGCAATGCTGTTGCCCAGCGCCTGCGGGTCAGCGAGCTACAGTGCTATGACGTGCTGGAACTCTATGCCTTTGCCCGGCCTGCGCGCCCGTGTTTGCCGACGGCGGCAGGATTGGCGGATGCTCTGGGTCTGCCGCGACCCCGGTCTTTAATGGATGGGACGACGACGCTTGGTGATGTGGCGGCCGCCCTTTTGCAGGAGATTGGCGCGGATACGGATAAGACCCTGGCACCACTCGCCTGGCAAATGGCCCGCGGTGGCTGGCTGTGGGGGCCGTTGGTGCTGGCACGTACCGGCTTGCCGGATGGCAACCCATCCGGTCAGGCCCGCCACGCGATGCAAGCTTGGGATCGGCGATCACCATGGGAGGAGCGGGCACCGGACGGCGCACCCGGTACCGATGGCATCAACCCGGCTGATTCGCGACGCCGGCTGATCGAGCTTCTGGGCGCAGAAGCAGAGCAACGTCCCAGCCAGGCGGATTATGCCGACGCTGTTACCGCTGCCTTTCAACCCCGTGACCATGAGGATCAGCCGAACATCGTGTTGGCTGAGGCCGGAACAGGCATTGGCAAAACGCTCGGCTATTTGGCGCCGGCCAGCCTTTGGGCGGAGGTGAATGGCGCGCCGGTTTGGGTATCCACCTACACCCGCAACCTGCAACAGCAGATCGACCGAGAGCTCGACCGCCTGTTCCCGCTGCCCGCCGACAAGCGCGAGCGGGTGGTGGTGCGCAAGGGGCGAGAAAATTATCTCTGCCTGCTGAATTTTGAGGAAGCGACAGGCACCCTGTTCGCGCAAGGACCAGATGCCATTGGGCTGGGTCTAATGGCACGTTGGATCGGGGCGACGCGGGATGGTGATATGGTCGGCGGCGACCTACCAGCCTGGCTGATCGATCTGGCTGGGCCGCAGCTGACCATTGGCCTATCGGACAGACGCGGTGAGTGCATCTATGCTGCCTGCACCCATTACCGGAAATGCTTCATTGAGGCGAGCGTGCGGGCCGCGCGTCGGGCGGATATTGTCATCGCCAACCATGCGCTGGTGATGTCTCAGGCCGCGCTGGGCGGCCAGGAAGATGGCTTTCTGCCAACGCGCTATGTCTTTGACGAAGGACATCACGTCTTCTATGCGGCGGACAGCGCGTTTGCGGCGGAATTGACCGGGCGTGAGTCGGCGGAACTGCGCCGTTGGTTGTTGGGCTCCGAGGGCGGCAGCAGCCGCGCGCGCGGATTGCGCCGGCGGATCGAGGACCTGTTGCCAGGCGAGCAGCAGGCAGCGGCATTGCTGGATGGCGTGTTACACGCGGCACGCTCTCTGCCAGGCGACGGTTGGCTGCAGCGGGTCACCGAAGACAAGCCGCAAGGCCCTGCTGAGACTTTCCTGGCGAAAGTCCGCCAACAGGTGCGCGCCCGTTCGCCCAGCACGTCTGGCCCTTTCAGCCTGGAATGCGGTGCCCGACCGCCGGTGGAAGGCATGTTGGAGGCAGCCAAGGATCTGGCGCACGGGTTAGAGAAAATCCGCGAACCTCTGGCAAAGCTGCGACAGATATTGCTGCAACGTCTGGATGATGAGGCCGACGACCTCGACACCTCAACCCGTCAGCGCATTGAGAGCATCGCCCGCACCCTGACCCGCCGCGGTGAGCATCAGGTGGCTTCGTGGGCCGACATGCTCACCTCATTGCAAGAAGAGCCGCTGGAGCAATATGTGGATTGGCTGGCGCTGGACCGCCAGGGCGGCCACGAGCGTGACGTGGGCATGCACCGGCATTGGCTCGACCCGGCCATTCCGTTTGCCAAAGCCGTGGCCGAGCCGGCGCACGGGCTGGTGGTGACGTCGGCGACGCTGCGCGATGCCAGCGGTAATGCGGAGACCGATTGGCTCGCAGCGGAAACCCGTCTGGGCACACCGCATCTGGCGGCCTCACCCATCCGCGCCGCCATGGCCTCCCCGTTTAACTATGCGGATAACACACGGATATTGCTGGTCAATGACGTGCGCCGGACCGATGCGGATCAGGTCAGCGCGGCCTATCGCGTGCTGTTCCAGGCCTCACAGGGCGGCGCATTGGGCTTGTTCACCGCCATTCACCGACTGCGTGCGGTTTATCAGCGGTTGGCTGGGCCGCTAGAGGCAGGTGGGGTCGCGCTTCATGCTCAACATGTCGATAAGCTGGATACGGCCAGCCTCGTCGATATCTTCCGTGCCGACGAGAATTCCTGCCTGCTGGGGACGGATGCCATCCGCGATGGTGTAGACGTTCCAGGCCGCTCGCTGCGGTTGATCGTGTTTGATCGGCTGCCCTGGCCGCGCCCCGACATCCTGCACAAAGCCCGGCGCAAAGCATTTGGCGGCTCGCGCTATGACGATCTAATCGCCCGCATGCGGCTGCGGCAGGCGTTTGGTCGGCTGGTGCGACGCGGCGATGACGCAGGCATCTTCGTGCTGTTGGATTCGGCACTACCATCGCGTCTGGCCACGGCGTTTCCGGACGATGTGATGATCAGCCGGGTTGGGTTGAGTGAAGCCGTCCAGGTCGTGGAGACCTTTATGGCCGCAAAAGGCCTCACATCTGCGTCATCGGGTTGACGTTTGGCGTGCGTGACCCTTTATGCCATCGAACCGCAGACATTCTTCACCTGTCCTAGAAGGCGCCGCCACCGCATGTCAGAGACTTCCGTTATCACGCACCACACCGCCCTGATCTACGTCATGGTGCTCATTTCGGCATCCGATGGAGAGATGACCGACGCGGAACTGTCCGAGATCGGCAATATTGTCACGCATCTGCCCATCTTCGAAGATTTCGATGTGGAGCGTCTGGCCAGCGTCGCCGAATCCTGCACCGATCTGCTGCAAGACGAGGCCGGCTTGGACACGACATTGAGCCTGGTGAATGACGGCCTGCCGGAGAAGCTGCGCGAGACCGCCTATGCGTTGGCTTGCGATGTTGCTGTTGCCGACGGTGAGATCAAGCAGGAGGAATTGCGCCTGCTGGAGATCATCCGCCATCGGATTTACGTTGACCGCCTGACGGCCGCAGCGATCGAACGCGGCGCTCGCGCACGGCACGCTGTGCTCTAAAAGCGGCGCCTCGGGATAAGAGACTGCCACCGGCCTTGGAATCGGCTACGGTCCTGCTATACTTCCTGTCCTTTCTCCTAAGGGCCGCGTTGACCTAATTCTAGTAGGTACCTGCGAGGCAAGCTCAACATGTTGGTATTGGTTCGGCGATGAAAGTGACGATCGAGCGCGCGGCTCTGCTTAAGGCCCTGGCTCATGCCCAAAGTGTGGTGGAACGCCGCAATACGATCCCGATTCTGGCCAACATTCGCCTGACGGCGGAAGGCTCGCACCTGTCGCTAACCGCTACCGATCTGGACCTTTCCATTGTGGAGGTGACAGAGGCGGCAGTTAGCGCGGCGGGGTCGACCACCGCGCCGGCGCATATGCTCTACGACATCGCCCGCAAGCTGCCGGAAGGCGCGCAGGTGGAGTTGGATTCGACGGCCAAGGAAGGGCAATTGACGCTGCGGGCTGGCCGCTCGACATTCGGGCTGGCATCTTTGCCGGTGGAAGAATTCCCCGTCGTGGGGCAGACGGAAGGTGGCAACACCTTCACCGTGGCGGCCCGCGATCTGCGCAGCCTGATCGACCGGGCGCGGTTTGCGATCTCAACCGAAGAAACCCGCTATTATCTCAACGGCATCTACTTGCATGCCACCGAGAACGAAGGCGTTCCGGTGCTGCGCGCCGTTGCGACCGACGGCCATCGCCTGGCCCGCGTGGAAATCCCCTTGCCGGACGGCGCCGATGGGATGCCGAGTGTGATCGTGCCGCGTAAGACCATCAGCGAGGTGCGCAAGCTGCTGGATGATGCATCCGATGATGTCGCCATCACCGTCAGTGCCTCAAAAATTCACTTCACGCTGGGTCCGGTCGAACTGACATCGAAGCTGATCGATGGAACTTTTCCAGATTATCAACGGGTGATCCCGCAAGGCAATGACAAGAAATTAGCGGTTGATTGCCAGGCCTTCCGTGAGGCGGTGGACCGCGTCGCCACGATCTCTACCGAGAAATCCCGCGCCGTGAAGCTGTCAATCGACGGCAACACTATAACCCTCTCCGCCTCCAGCGCTGACTCCGGTACAGCGAATGAGGAATTAGAGGTGGTGTACGGGGCCGATAATATGGAGATCGGTTTCAACGCCCGTTATCTGCTGGATATCGCCCAGCAAATCGAGGGCGATACGGCAGAGCTTTCTTTGGCCGATGCCGCAGCACCCACGATTATCCGCGATCAAGCAGACGCCAGCGCATTGTACGTGCTGATGCCGATGCGGGTTTAAGGACTTAACGAGGCCAAACGATATGCCGCAAAGCGGCGCCGCCTTAGCCGACGCCCGCCTTAAGCCCAATCCGGCGAGGCTAGCGATACTGCGAATGGCACTCACCCACTTCCGCAATTACGACTCGCTAAGCCTGGAGCTTGACGGGCGTCCGGTGGTGCTGACCGGCGCGAATGGTGCTGGCAAAACCAATCTGCTGGAAGCCGTGTCGCTGCTAACGCCCGGGCGCGGATTGCGCAATGCGCGCCTGGAGGACCTGGTGCCGCACAGTGCCAGCGACGGTGCCTGGGGTATCGCCGCTGCGGTGGAGACGCCTAGCGGTTCCGTCGATCTCGGCACCGGTGTGGTGGCTGGCGACAAGCGACGACAGGTTCGCGTCGATGGCAAGCAAGCGCGGGGACAGACGGCACTAGCCCCCTATTGCTCTGCCGTTTGGCTAACGCCGCAAATGGATCGCCTCTTTCTGGATGGGACGGAGGAGCGCCGGCGGTTCCTAGACCGGCTGGTGTTCGGCACCGATCCCGCACACGCAGGCCGCCTGACCGCCTATCAGAACACGCGCCGGCAACGGCAACGTCTGTTGTCCGAAGGGCGCGCCGACCCCACATGGTTAGATGCGTTGGAACGCACCTTGGCCCAACGCGCAGTCGCCATCGCCGCGGCCCGCTTGGACCTAGCGCGCCGGCTGGACATCGCAGCGGCGGTTGACGACGACGGGCCTTTTCCAACCCCGCGGGTCGCCGTCCTGGGCGATGCGGAACAATGGCTAGGCGAGCAGCCAGCCTTGGCCGTGGAAGACCGACTGGCCGACGAATGGCGCGCCAACCGCGGCGGCGATGCTGCCTCCGGCCAAACTTCGTTGGGCGTACACCGCAGCGATATGGCCGTGTGGTTTGCTGGTCGTGACATGCCAGCGGCGCAATGCTCCACCGGCGAACAAAAAGCGCTGTTGATCGGCCTGATTCTGGCCTCCGCTCGGCTGACAGCAGCAGAGCGAGGTGCACAGCCGTTGGTGCTGCTGGACGAGATTGCCGCCCACCTCGACCCGGACCGGCGGGTTGCACTGTATCAGCGTCTGCTGGATAGCGGCGCCCAGGTCTGGCTGACCGGGACAGAGCCGAATTTGTTCGAGCCTTTGGGCGAATCTGCGCAATATTTCCATGTGGCCAACGGCCATCTCACCGCCACTACAGGAGCCGCGCTGTCATGAGCGACGAGCCAAACCCGACAAACGGCGACAACGACGATTATGGCGCCGATTCCATCCAGGTGCTGCGCGGGCTAGAGGCCGTGCGCAAGCGGCCAGGCATGTATATTGGCGACACCGACGATGGCTCCGGCCTGCACCACATGGTCTATGAGGTGGTCGACAACGCCATTGACGAGTCTCTGGCCGGCTATTGCGACCGGGTTGAGGTGGTGTTGAACGCTAATGGCTCCGTCACGGTGTCGGACAACGGTCGTGGCATTCCGACAGATATCCATGAGGAAGAGGGTATTTCCGCTGCCGAGGTCATCATGACCCAGCTGCACGCGGGCGGGAAGTTCAACCAGAACTCCTACAAGGTTTCGGGCGGCCTGCATGGGGTCGGCGTGTCGGTGGTGAACGCGCTGTCGTCTGTGTTGGACCTGAAGGTCTGGCGCGATGACAAGGAGCATTTTCTGCGCTTCCATCATGGCGAGGCCCAGGCGCCCCTGGCGATCATCGGTCCGGCAAATGGCAAGCGCGGTACGGAGGTCACTTTCCTGCCATCGACCGAGACCTTCACCAAGACCGTGTTTGAGTTTGCCACGTTAGAGCATCGCTTGCGCGAACTCGCCTTCCTCAATTCTGGCGTGCGCCTGATCCTGCGCGATGCCCGGCAGTTGGACGGCCAAGAGGTCGACATGCTGTATGAGGGCGGCCTCAAAGCCTATGTCGAGTATATCGACCGCAACCGCTCTGCTGTTCATCCGGGCCCGATTTATGTAACCGCGGAGAAGGACGGCGTCACTGTTGAGGCCGCGTTGCAATGGAATGACAGCTATCACGAAACCATGCTGTGCTTCACCAATAACATCCCACAACGTGACGGCGGCACCCATTTGGCCGGCTTCCGCGGCGCGCTGACCCGGCAGGTCAACAGCTATGCTGAAGCGTCAGGCATCCTGAAGAAAGAAAAGGTCTCGTTGACCGGCGATGATGCGCGCGAGGGCTTAACCTGTGTCCTCAGCGTCAAGGTGCCAGACCCGAAATTCTCCAGCCAGACTAAGGATAAGCTGGTCTCATCCGAGGTTCGACCCGTCGTCGAAAGCATCATGAACGACACCTTGAACCAGTGGTTTGAGGAGCACCCGAGCGAAGCCAAAACCATCGTCACCAAGGTGGCAGAGGCGGCCGCGGCTCGCGAAGCTGCACGCCGGGCGCGGGACCTGACACGCCGCAAAGGTGCGCTCGATATCACATCATTGCCCGGAAAACTTGCAGATTGCCAGGAGCGCGACCCCGCACTCTCCGAACTGTATCTGGTCGAGGGCGATAGCGCCGGCGGCAGTGCGAAACAGGGCCGTGACCGTGGCTTCCAGGCGATCTTACCCTTGCGGGGCAAGATCCTGAATGTGGAACGGGCACGGTTCGACAAGATGCTGGCATCTGCCGAGATCGGCACCTTGATCGCGGCGCTGGGCACCAGTATTGGCCGAGACGACTTCAACATCGACAAGCTGCGCTACCACAAGATCGTCATCATGACTGACGCGGACGTCGACGGCAGCCACATCCGTGCGCTACTGCTGACGTTCTTCTACCGCCAGATGCCGGAACTGATCGAGCGCGGTTACATCTACATCGCCCAGCCACCTTTATTCCAGGTCAAGCGCGGCCAACGCAGTCTGCGCTATCTGAAGAATGAGGCCGAGCTGGAGCAATTCTTCATCGACTCGGGCCTGGACGAGGCCGTGCTAACGCTCGCCGACGGTAATCAGCGCGGCGGCAACGACTTGGCGGAATTGGTTGGCGACTCAACCCGTGTGCGTGCCCGCGTGGCCTCGCTAGGCCGCGAAGTCGGGTCCGAACGGCTGGTGGAGCAGGCGGCGATTGCAGGCGTGCTGAATGCTGGCATTCTGGAGGACGACACGCAGGCGCTGGAAGCAGCGCAGTATCTCGCTCGCCGCATGGATTCGCTGGAGGACGAGCGCGATCGTGGTTGGAACGGCATGGTCAGCCCGGAGGGTGGGCTCGACTTCACCCACACCAAGGGCGGCTATGACCGGCGCTATCACTTCTCCGCCCGCCTGCTGGCCAGCCAGGAAGCGCAACGGTTGGATGACCGGTCTGCCATCCTGCAATCAGTCTACGAACGCCCGGCAATCCTCTCGTTGAAAGGCGTGGAGCAGCGCGTGATTGGCCCGACGGACCTGTTGGAGGCGATCACCACCGCGGGCCGCAAGGGCATCAGCTTCCAGCGCTACAAGGGCCTGGGCGAGATGAACCCGGAACAGCTGTGGGAAACCACCCTGGACCCGAACGTGCGCTCGATGCTGCAAGTGCGTATCGGCCATGCGGAGGAAGCCGGAGAGATATTCTCCACCCTGATGGGCGACCAGGTCGAACCCCGCCGTGCCTTCATCCAGGAAAACGCCCTGAAAGTCGCCAATTTGGACGTCTAGCCGGATGGACGGCTCCAGCCGCATCACCAGAGGCTACGCCCCGGCGCCATTGGCCGGGTGGCGGAGCTGCACGGCCTTTACTACGGCCGCGAGTGGGGCTTTGGTCCGCAATTCGAGGCGGAGGTGGCCACTGAATTGGCCGAGTTCACCCAACGCTATGACGTGGACCGAGACGGCTTTTGGCTCGCATGGGCCGGCGACACGATCATCGCGCCTGTCTCTCTGGATCATAGGCCAATCGCAGGGGAGACTGGCGCGCGCGTCCGCTGGTTCATCGCGGCACCCGAAGCCCAAGGCACCGGTGTTGGCCATCGGCTGTTTGCCAAGCTGATCGGGTTTGCAACGGCGACCGACCAATCCTCTAGCTAGTCGTCCGTGATTTTCTCTTAAAACACCAGATTTCGTGCGTAAATTCCCACTATCGAAGTATTCGGAATCGCAAGGTTCCGCGCCTCATTCCGCCAAAAGCTTGCGATTTCACACGCGCCTGTGCGCAAGGGATTCCCATTCCGGCGGCGATGTGGTTCGATTC
>Ga0055584_100005715_pt1 | contig 12187 bp, 9 predicted proteins | sample OSDHelmetaG_FD_58716 | JGI IMG/M metagenome (GOLD analysis project Ga0055584, IMG submission 58716) | Pelagic marine sediment microbial communities from the LTER site Helgoland, North Sea, for post-phytoplankton bloom and carbon turnover... | ecosystem: Environmental > Aquatic > Marine >... | reverse complement strand
ATGGCGAATCCCAATGCCTTTAACTGACTGCGCATATAATCAATGTTGTCATGGGTCCATTTTGCGGGGGGCACACTGTTTGCCATTGCTGCATTTTCTGCAGGCAAGCCGAAAGCATCCCAACCCATGGGTTGCAAAACATTTTTGCCTCGCATTCGGTGGTAGCGTGAAATTACGTCACCGATGGTGTAATTCCTGACGTGTCCCATGTGTAGTTTGCCGCTGGGATAGGGGAACATGCACAAACAATAAAATTTTTCTTTTGCAGGATCTTCTGAAACCGAAAGCGCGTTGGTTTCGTCCCAGAGTGTCTGGACTTTCTTTTCAACGTCCCCGGGGAGGTAGCGATTTTCCATAAAATTTAATTCATTCCTGTCATTACTGATAGATTGCAAGGATACAGCAGGGCACGGACAGCAAACAACCATGTATTCTTTAAAGCTTAAATAAAGAAAGGCCTGCAGGGAAGCAGGCCTTAAAAGAGGGGAAAAGGTAAACCGGGCATTACCCGGTTATATTTCGGGCACTATTTCTTATTGACGATCAGGATTTCTCGGTTGGCGTCTACTGTGGCCTGGCCGATCCCGTCCACTTCTGCCAGTTCATCCACGGATCCAAAGGGGCCGTATTTCTCGCGGTAATTAATAATGGCCTGGGCGCGACTCTCACCTACGCCTCTTACCATCATCAGCGTGTCCTTGTCGGCCGTGTTTAGATCAATGATGTCTATAGCGAAGGCGTTAATGCAGATTGATAGCATTACTACAAATATACACTTGTTGATTAAGTCCATGTTGTTCTCCTTGTTGTTAATAGTCCATTTATTCCTTCTACAACATGGCAAATAGTAGTCGCAATTTATAACGATTGGAATATACCTCAAAAGGGGGATGCCGTTTATGGGCAATCCACCCCATTGAGATTTAAAACAGCCAGTAAATTGCCTGCTTCTAAAACTTTATGCTCAGGTCGAATTGCAACAGCGTTTGGTCCTCATTGAGAACCGTATTCTCGCCAAAATAATAATCAACAGCGATACCGACGTTTTTCATAAGTTCATAGGTAAATATGAGTTCATGGACCTTGATTCCTGTAAATCCATCAAAGCGGTCTGAATCTGGAAAGATATCCGGCCAGGCATTCTGTTCGAGATCTACATAATTGTAAGTAAGCGACCACGGGCCCTGTGATGCCTTCACTCCTACAAGGTAGCCGTTGTCTTCACTGGTGGTGGTGTCACCGTTTTTCACCCATTCGCCGATGACGCTGGTCCTGATGCCGTTACCGAACGGGTCCTTCAAACCCAATTCCCCTGCCAGGGAATAGATATCTCCAAAATTAGAATCCGAGTTTATGTTCTCTGTAAGAAACGCACCCACTACGGGAGTATCAGAGAATGTGTAAAAGGTGCCGGCGATATTTCCAAACAGGGAATCATTTCCAAACCGTTGGCCGAGTTGGGCATAGATCAGATGCGGATCGGTATTGCTTCTGCTGTCCTCTTCTATTACCCAGATCCCACCGTTAGCAAAGGTCGAACCTAGTTCCGAGTTATGATTCAAATTAACCGAGAAACCTTCCGGGTTGATGTCACTGTCCCACATAAGGTCTGATGCCGTATAGAGGTAGTTCGCGTATTTTATTTTTCCGCCGGCGGCCATGATATTGTCATTAAATTTATATTGTGTGTAGGCATAATCCAGATTGATTCCCTTGGTAGAGAAAGTGCTGTCAAATGTCTGGTTTGTGGAGCGTAAATCATTGCCGCCACTCGCCAGTCCGGCAGCGACTTCCCAGCCGTCAGTGGGCTTGGCAGTGACACCCAGCCTATAGCGAAGCCGTCCACGGTTTCTGCTATTCCCAGGGTCAGTATCTATGCCGGAATATCGAAGTCGCATGTCACCTTTTAAACTGACTTTGGAAGCCCAATCTGTGGTATTGATGGATTTTGTCGCCACCTGGATTTCTTCTTCCACTACTTCCTTAATTTCCTGTTTGGTGACTTCTTCCTGCTCCTGGTCAGCCACAGCGGCATTCCTTAGCAGGCTGTATTCATCATCAGAGATGCTTCCCTTACTGTGCAGGATATCTATCAGCTCCAGCATGGCGGAATTGGCTGCAAATACGTATGTGGGGAATGAAAATGTTAAAGTTGAAATAATTAGCATTATGCTGCTACATATATTTCGACTATTTGTCAGTTGCTTTGGAAGAATATACATAAATTTTCCTCAATCTTTTAAGATTTTGATAATAGGGGTAGTAATGAATTTAGATTTCAGGCGTAAAATAATACTAAATTGTTACAGTTGTATTACAAATCAGAAATGATATTGATAATTAGGTGCTGGTAATTTATAAATAAGAAAAAGCCAGTGAATTTGTGAAATAAAATTATCACAGCAATGAATTAATTTCTATATTGTCTATATGATATAGATCAACATCATAGTAGTAACATGGATTTATCGTAATAGGACAGAAAATAAATCAAGATAGTTTCATTTAAACAGGAGACAGTTAGATGAAAAATATTATGTCTGTATTTGGGACCTCACCATTTGTGCCTTTACAGATGCACATGGAAAAAGTCAGTGCTTGCGTTGAAAAAATTCCAGAAATTCTTGAGATGTACAGACAAGGAGATGCTGATGCCGTAGAAAAAATTTCAAAAAAGATTTCCAAATTAGAGCATGAAGCTGATCTAATAAAACATGATATTAGAGGCAGTCTGCCACGTGGTATTTTTACGCTCGTGAATCGATCAAGTGTCTTAAAAATCCTGGATATTCAGGACAAAATAGCAAATAAATCTGAAAATCTTGGTGTTTTGCTAACCTTCAAGCAGGCAAAGAGATTTGATGGACTTGATGAATTGCTAAATGAGTTTATGGAAAAATGCATCGCAACATTTAATGGTGCTCAATTAGTTATTGATCGACTTGATGAGTTGGTGGAAACAGGGTTTGGTGGACAGGAGGCACATAGTGTTCATGAGTTAATTGACAGAGTCGCGGTTCTTGAGCACGAGGTGGATGTACATCAACGTGAATTAATCAGGAAGCTACTTGAGTATGAAACATCAATCAGTTACGGAGATTTTTTTCTCTGGACAAGAATGATCAGGCAGTTAAGTGGTATTGCAGATAGTGCAGATGAGCTGGCTGCGGCAATCAGGTTACTCCTTGAAACCAATTAATCTGAATAAACAGACGAGAAAATAGAAATGGAACTTTATCTATATGTCATCACAGCTTTAGCTATTATTTTTGGTGTTTACATGGCATGGGGTATTGGTGCCAATGATGTTGCAAACGCCATGGGAACATCAGTTGGATCTGGTGCGCTTACGCTGAAAAGGGCCGTGATTTTGGCCGTGATTTTAGAATTTAGTGGGGCATTTCTGGCCGGCTCACATGTTTCTGAGACAGTAAGAAAGGGAATCGTTGATCCGGCAATTTTTACCGGGGACGGATTGTCCTTTATGTTAGGAATGCTATCTGCACTATTGGCTGCAGGGACATGGTTGCAGATAGCATCATGGAAAGGGTGGCCAGTATCCACCACTCATTCAATTGTAGGATCAATTGTTGGTTTTGGTCTTGTCTATGGGGGTATGAATGCGATCCATTGGGATAAACTTGGTGCTATTGTCGCAAGTTGGGTCATATCTCCCCTGTTCAGCGGGATAATCTCGTACTTTATTTTTGGATTTATTCTGCGAACAATATTTTACAATGCAAGGCCGCTGCATGCCGCAAAAAAGGTAGCGCCTTATATTGTATTCGTCGTGTTTACCATTTTGACCTTGACGATGTTTTTCAAGGGTCTCGCAAATATGAAGTTAGGCTTAAGCTTATTTGCTTCCCTGGGGCTTGCATCCGGCGTTGGTCTTATTGCATCAATAATTAGCGTCTTTTTGGTAAAGCTGATTAAGGAGTCTGAATCTACAGGGTCTGGAGAGAAAATTACAGATCCCAATATAATAAAGTCTCTTGATAAAGCCGTTAAACATCTGGAAAAGGTCAGGACAAGTTCTCCAGGGCATATGAAGTCTGAGATTGCAGATACTCTCAAATCGATAAAAACAATGCGTTGGGAGTCTCAACAAAAATATGAATACCACACCAACAGCGCCCAATACCAAAAGGTAGAGAAAATGTTCGTATATCTTCAAATATTAAGCGCTTGTTTTGTTGCGTTTGCCCATGGGGCTAATGATGTTGCAAACGCAATCGGCCCCATGTCAGCGGTGTTGTCTGTCGCATTTGCAGGAGGCGAAAGCATAGCCGCCCAGGCCCCGGTGCCACTTTGGGTATTGGCATTAGGCGGGGCAGGTATCGCATTTGGTCTTGCAACATGGGGGTGGCGTGTAATGGAAACCATAGGAAAAAGTATTACCGAACTGACTCCCACGCGGGGATTTAGCGCTGAATTTGGTGCCGCAACAACAATTGTAATTGCTTCAAAACTGGGACTGCCAATTTCGACTACCCACACACTTGTTGGCGCAGTATTAGGGGTAGGGCTGGCGAGAGGAATAGGCGCAGTAAATTTAACCGTCGTCAGAAATGTTGTTATTTCCTGGTTGGTTACTGTGCCGGTTGGCGCGTTTCTTGCGGTTATTTTCTTTTATTTATTAAAAGGTATGTTTTAGCAAGTCGAAGGATAGTCTCATCAAGCTCCTGGTTTTGGACTAACATTAGAATGAATGAATCAATTCTTATTGTCGAGGATGAAGATCCGATTAGAGAGATGTTGATCTACTCATTAACAAAAGAAGGGTTTAAAGTTGAGCAGGCAGATAGTGTTAAGCAGGCGAAAGATTTTATTACGCACAGAATTCCAGATTTAATTTTATTAGACTGGATGTTGCCAGGTGTTAGTGGTGTTGATTTTGCGAGAAGTTTGAGGTCAGATTTACTGACCAGGACAGTGCCGATTATTATGCTTACTGCAAAAGGTGCCGAAGCAGATAAGGTGAAAGCACTAGACACAGGCGCAGATGATTATATAACAAAACCGTTTTCTACAAAGGAACTACTTGCAAGGATTAGGGCGGTATTTCGTAGGACAGCAAGTGAAGATTTAACGCAAGTTTTAGAAATCCCTGGCCTGCTGGTTGATCCGTCTACCTGTCAGGTGATTGCAGGCAAAAACAATATCAATTTAAGCCCAACAGAATTTAGATTGTTGTATTTCTTTATTAGCCACCCGGAAAAGGTATTTAGTCGTACTCAATTGCTTGACAAAATCTGGGGTGAAAATATATATGTAGAAGAAAGAACGGTAGATGTGCATATACGAAGATTGCGGAAAAACCTGGGAACGTTTGGGCTGGATAAAAATATACAAACAGTGCGAAGTTTTGGTTACAAATTCTCACTTAAATAATTATTTGGAAAAAAATTTTGCGTAAAGATTTAACAAGACTGGGAATTGTTTTAGTTTGCTCGCTGATTATTGGCGCTGTCACAGGGTATGTTTTTTTCTGCCTGTTTATTGGAATTTTGCTGTTATATTTTTGGCATATTAAATCTCTAAACAACCTTCTGTTATGGATGAAGCAAGGGAAGAGAGTAGAGTCGCCAAATATATCAGGGTTAATTGAAGATATAACTATACAGTTTTTCAATCTTCGAAATAGACATAAAAAAAGAAAGAAAAAATTAACTAATTACCTAAAAAGATTTAAGCAAACTACGCAAGCATTGCCCGATGCAATATTAATTCTTGGAGAGAATAATGAGATAAAGTGGGCAAACGAGAAAGCAAAAGAATATTTGGGAATAAATTATCAGGAAGATATTGATCAACGCGTAATTAATCTTCTGAGAATACCTGCATTGGTAGATTTAATTAAAAACAATCAAATATATGACAAAGAATCAGAATATAGCATTGAGATTGTTTCTCCCATAAATAGAGAATTACAGCTTGAAGTCAGATTAATTAATTTTGGTTTTTCTGAAAAGTTGCTGATGGCAAGAAATATTTCTAGTATCAATAAAATTAATAAAATGCGTACAGATTTTATATCAAACGCATCTCACGAGCTCAGAACTCCGCTAACAGTGATTTTGGGTTACCTGGAATCATTTGAAGATGAGATTGATATAAAAAAATATCCTGATGCAAACAAAAGAATTCTGATGATGAAGTCTCAGGCAGAGAGAATGAATCGCCTAATTGAAGACTTGTTAAATCTGGCCTCGCTTGAGACTACTGATGAGCTAAGAAATATTGAAACTATAAACGTATCAGAGATGCTTTCTTCTATTGTAGATGCTGCAGTATCAGTAAGCGGAAATTCCAAACATGAATTTATAGTTGATGTGGATCAGTCCCTTTGGTTGCATGGGAATAAAAATCAATTATATAGTGCTTTTTCAAATATCATTTTAAATGCAGTCAATCATACTGCTCCACCAGGAGTCATAACTGTTAGATGGTATTTGAAAGATAATTGTGGTTTTCTTGAGGTTGAAGATACGGGTGAAGGAATATATCCTGAATATATTCCTAGACTTACAGAGCGATTTTTCAGAGCAGATAAAAGCAGGTCTAGTGCAAAGGGTGGTTCAGGTTTGGGCCTGGCAATAGTTAAGCACATTTTGTCAAATCATAGCTCTACTTTGGAAATAGAAAGCAATTTAGGTAAAGGAAGCCTTTTTCGAATTAAATTTTCTGATGAAATGGTATTAAAAGAAGCTGAAGCGCATCAGGGAATTATCAATTAAAAAATTACAAATAATTTTAATTGTCATAAATCTTTAACATTTGCCTGTCAAGATATTCATGCTGACGATAGTTATGCAGCAATATGAATATTAAATGTTTCTAACAATCTGGAGTTACTAGGCAAATGAAAATATCAATAAAAAACTATTTTTTTGCATTTATGGTTGTCCTGGGATGCTGGTTTAATCTTGCCCGGGCAGATACTGATATCGATATGAATTTACCAAACTATGTTAAGGAAAGCGGTATATCAGGGAACATCATCAGCGTGGGCTCAGATACGCTCGCAAATTTAATGACCTTATGGGCTGAAGAGTTTAAGCGACTATATCCAAATGTAAGTATCCAGATACAGGCAGCAGGATCCTCTACTGCGCCTCCGGGGTTAACTGAAGGGACATCGAATATTGGCCCGATGAGCAGAAGAATGACGCAGGGTGAAATAGCAGCATTTGAGAATAAGCACGGATACAAGCCAACTGCCATTGGGGCCGCGATTGATTCACTTGCAGTCTATGTTCATAAAGACAATCCAATAAAAGGTATGACGATAGCTGAGGTAGATGCGATATTTTCTGCCACTCGTAACTGCGGCCATGATATGGATCTGACCAGGTGGGGACAGCTTGGATTAACTGGCAGTTGGGAATCTCGTCCAATACAGCTATATGGTAGAAATTCAGTATCAGGAACCTACGGGTATTTTAAGGAAAACGCGTTATGTAAAGGTGATTATAAGAATACGGTAAACGAACAGCCCGGGTCAGCTTCTGTAGTACAAGGTATTACAAAATCAATTAATGGAATTGGTTATTCAGGTGTCGGTTACAAAACGTCAGGTGTCAGAGCAGTTCCGCTCTCCAAACAGTCCGATGGTGACTATGTTGAAGCAACTGCTGAAAATGCAATCACCGGGAAGTACCCCTTATCCCGGTTTTTATATATATATGTAAACAAGCACCCGAATAGACCATTACCACCGCTAGAAGCTGCTTTTTTAAAAATGATCATGTCCAAGACAGGTCAAATGGTCGTAGTCAAAGATGGATATATCCCCCTGCCTGCCAGTGTTGCTGAAAAGCAAATTATGTTAACTCAATAGTATAAAAGCCTGGTTTACGTCTAAAATGCCCCATATAGGGGCATTTTTTTTAATTACAGTTATCTAATTTAAGTGAACCCTATAATTATCTAATTAATAAATTCTTAAAAAAAAGATTAAAACTGTCTATTTTTACCCAGTATTAGCATGCTGGGGTTTTGTAATATTGGCTTTATCGATTATTCTTAGAAAAAAGGTTACGGTAAAATGTTGAGGTTTTCAAATATTGTCAGTGGGATACAGTCCCAGATACTGATGCAGCCCCGATTTGTCAGGATAGTAGAAGCCGTGCTGGTGATCGTTTTGGCTGTTGTGGTAGGTAAAATGATTACAGATTATTTATCCTATGGTGAATCGGCAAATTCCATGCCTGCAAAGGCAGGTTCATCAGTAAGTGAAAATTCAAATATACAATTGTCCTCAAAACGCCAAAATGAACCGTCAGGATCGCTATTGTCACTATTTGGTAGCGCACAGGTATCCATAGTTGATACTCAGCAGGACTATGCAGAAATCCAGGAAACCCAATTAAAATTAATTCTTCGGGGTGTCATGGTAAATCAGCAAACGAATCAACGCCTGGCCTTAATCGCAGTTCCCGGTAATGTAGAAAAAGTATATTCCGTTGGTGATGAAGTCGAGGGCGCCAGAATAATCAGAGTAGAACCCGGACGTATTGTATTAAATCACAATGGAAAGGACGAGGCTCTCTATCTATCAATTCCCAAGATGACAGCTGATGAAGAAAATGCAGGAAGTAAGAGCAGGACTATATCGAGCGGCAATGGGATTAGAAAAATAAATGATACTCGACGTATTGTTTCTCAAGCGACACTACGGCAGCAACTAAATAATTTGCCATCTTTACTCAGGCAGGCCAAGGCAGTCCCACATTCAGAAAATGGTGAAAATCTTGGATTTAAAATGGTTGAGGTTCAGGCCGGAAGTATTTTTGAAGACCTGGGTTTGCAAAAAGACGATATTATACAAACGGTCAATGGTACATCAGTTAGAAGTGCCGAAGATGCACTGAATGCTTATCGAAGGCTAAGAACCTCAAGATCTTTTCAATTAAGTTTGCTAAGAAATGGCCGACCAGTTTCTCTTGATCTATCTGTTCAATAATTTAGAAAAAACAACTCAGAAAAATAATGACAATAATTAAAAATAAATATATTTCAATTTTCCTGCTTTTATTCTTGATAGAGGGCATCAACGCTCAGGAAGTAAATTTTGATTTTGAGGATGCAAATCTCAGAACTGTTATCCAGGCGGTGGCGGAGTTTTCCGGTAAGAATTTTCTGGTGGATCCCCGAGTGCAAGGAAAGGTTACCGTCGTAGCTCCTACGCCATTAACAGAAGAGCAGGCTTATAAAGTTTTTCAGGCTGTACTCGAAGTCAATGGCTTCGTTACAGTAGAGGCCGACGGGGCAATCAAGATTGTTCCCGCGGAAGAAGGCAAGATCAGAAATACAAATGTATTCGATGAAGATCCGGGCGCGAATAATGATGATATCCAGACACGTGTCTTACACCTAAGCTATGTAAATCCAGAAAGACTTGTTCCTATACTCAGGCCACTCGTGCCGGCATACGGTCACATGGCAGCAGATTCAGCAAGCTCATCATTAATCATTACTGACAGGGCGGCTAACGTTGCCCGCATAGTCAGTATTGTATCAAGGCTGGATAGGCCGGCTGAAACAGGCGAAGTCGAAGTAATTCCCCTGCTGCACGCTTCGGCAGAAGAAATGTCAGAATTACTGGGAAGGCTATATCCTACTGAAGCTGGCGGCCTGACGGTGATAGATGATGCCAGAACCAATAGTCTGATAATTAAAGCAGATGTTGCTACCCGTGAAGAAATAAAAACTTTGACTCGCGATCTGGATATCCCTACTGAAAGTAGTGGTGATACTAATGTTATTTTTCTGAATAATGCTGATGCAGAGAACCTGGTTGAAGTTCTGCAAAGCATGATGGGATCAAATGCAAACCAGAGTGACGCTATCGCTACCAATACAGAGATTATGGCGGACCCCGATACGAATGCGATCATCGTTCATGCATCCAAGTCAGATTTTAATACTATTCGACAGGTAATTGAGAATCTGGATGTGAGAAGATTACAGGTATATGTTGAGGCACTGATCGCTGAGGTTTCAACAGATTTTGCCAGGGAATTCGGCATACAATTTCAGACAGCAGAAGGATTGGGGGCAGACAACACAGGTTTCATTGGTGGGTCCAGTTTTGATGTAGGCACCAGTATTCAAAGTGCCATTATCAATCCGCTTGCAACCGGCGCAGGACTTAGTGTTGGATTTATTGATGGTACGGTGACATTGCCCGATGGGACAGAAGTTGTGAATCTCGCTGGCCTGGCAAGGGCGCTGGATACCCGAAGCAATGCCAACATTCTTTCTACACCAAATCTCCTTACGATGGATAACCAGGAGGCAGAGATTGTCGTTGGTCAGAATGTGCCGTTTGTCACAGGCGCTTTTAGCCAGTCAAATACCGGGACTGCAATTGATAACCCCTTTCAGACGATAGAGCGGCGGGATGTGGGTTTAACATTGCGAATAAAACCTCAGATTACTGAAGGCAGTTCCATCAAGATGGAAATCTTCCAGGAAGTCTCTAGTGTTGCACAGCGTGGAGAAGCAAGTGATATCGTGACTAACACCCGATCTTTGCAAACGACAGTGATTGCAGAAAATAATCGTATGATAGTACTGGGCGGATTGATTCAGGATGATGTCTCTCAGAATCGTCAAAAGATTCCTTTGCTCGGAGACATTCCTATTCTTGGACATCTTTTTTCATATCGAAGTAATATAAGAAGTAAAACCAACCTATTAATATTTTTAAGGCCACGAATTATACGTGTGTCCGGCGATATGGATGAGCCTACCCGAAGAAAATATGAATATCTGGATGATTTGTCTAACGAGCAGAACTTGAGACGCGATGGCGATATCCCGCCACCTTTGCAGGAATGGGATTATATTGCGCCCTTAGGTGAGCCATCTGAGCAGGAGACTGGAGCTGGAGGCCAATGAGCACAGCTCTGAAGGCAGGGAAATATCCAAGCGACGCGGGTGGTAGCAAACATAACGCTATACAGCCTGAAGTTGTAGTTGATTCAGATATTGTTCATGAGCCAGTAGTTGGAATTAATCTGGTTATCGCACGGGCCAAGGAACTGGGATGGCAATATGAGCCTGATCCTGATCTTTCCCTGCTGGACCAGACTATAGCCGAGCGCATGGGTTACCGACAGGCCCGGCGCATGGGTGTTCTACCTTTTTATGAAGATAAAGACAGTTTGTTAGTTTTGGTAAGACATGATCTTAGCTGGGAAACCTGGGTAGAGGTACAGGCTGAATTTGGCTTAGACATCACACCTGTGGTCGTTAGCGACAACCATTTTAATAAAGCCTTACAACGTGCCTTTGAAAATAGCAGTGCGGCAGTTGATGCCGTGGAAGATTTGGGTGAAGCAGAAGACTTGCAAACCGTTTCAGCTGGATTGCCTGAAGATCTGATGGAAAGTCAGGATGATGCACCAATTATCAGACTATTAAACGCCGTACTAACTCAGGCGATAGAAGAAGGTGCATCGGATGTACATATAGAACCTCTTGAGACATTGGTTGTCATACGCTATCGCGTAGATGGCATATTGAGAGACGTGATTGAACCGCCAGCTGCACTTGCTGGACGAATTGCAGCGCGTATTAAGGTGATGGCGAGATTAAACATTGCTGAGCGTAGGGTGCCACAGGACGGCAGGATGAGTTTACGATTAGCAGGACGATTAATCGATATACGCGTCTCGACTTTACCCACATATTATGGCGAAAGAGTAGTGATGCGTATCCTTGAAAAGGATGCAGGGCCACTAAGCCTTGAACAAATTGGCATGTCTGATGAAGTCAGTAAGCAACTTCGTCAATTAATACGCTCCGCGCATGGAATTTTTCTGGTGACTGGACCAACAGGATCAGGCAAGACCACCACATTATATGCGGCGTTACAGGAAGTCAGAAGCCCGGGTGTAAATATCATCACCATCGAAGACCCTGTTGAGTACGATCTCGATGGAATAGGCCAGACGCCGGTAAATGTTAAGACAGGCATGACTTTTGCGCGTGGTCTCAGGGCAATATTAAGACAGGACCCTGACATTATTATGGTTGGTGAGGTTCGTGATCTTGAAACTGCCCAGGTCTCAGTACAGGCAAGTCTTACAGGGCATATGGTTTTTTCAACCTTGCATACAAATGATGCTGTCGGCAGTGTCACTCGTCTAATGGATATGGGTGTTGAGCCTTATTT